>Ga0207884_1000261_pt1 | contig 41540 bp, 65 predicted proteins | sample MalvirmetaMSP144_FD_184236 | JGI IMG/M metagenome (GOLD analysis project Ga0207884, IMG submission 184236) | Marine viral communities from the Deep Pacific Ocean - MSP-144 (SPAdes) | ecosystem: Environmental > Aquatic > Marine > Oceanic | place: Pacific Ocean | collected 2011-07-08 | reverse complement strand
ATTCCAATCGAATAGAGCCATACCGACTCGAACCTTCGGTTCTCATTATTGAGTTGTTCGGTTGCCTTCGGCTGGCGTCTGGAGGGGATATGGCTTTATCCAGCTTTTAGAAATTTTTTTTTTTTTTTACCCCTACTCTGAAAAAACACACCACCCCCTAGGTCCGTAGGGGACTTGTAGGGACCGGACCCCCGCCGGAGCCATACCTTTGGCGCGAAAACATGCCCGGTCAACCGCCGATAATAGCGCCCTAGCCGCCCCCCAGACAGTCTCTAGTCGATACGTTGAGACCACCCGCCTTCGGCGGACCCACTCAGCCCTACCACCTCCCCCACTGACCCCTTCCGCCCCGCGCTCGGACCCCTTCCACTCCCGCGAAGCGACCACCGACAAGAGGTGGTATCGAAATTGAAAGCCGCAAGGACGCGCGAAGCACTGGGCTGGGTGCGTTCCGTCGCGCGGCGACCGGACTCAACGCGGCGATTGACTTTCGCCGTCGCGCGGGGTATGGTCGATGGAGTGGTGAGGGGCGGTCCCCGAGCCACGGCAATTTGAGTTTAATTGAAAAGGCCCCTACCATGAGAGAAATGGCACCAATTACTAAGGTTTTTGAGCTATTCGACGAAGAGTCCTTCTTAGATGTCCTCGCCGACCTAGAGGAGCCTGCCGCCTTCGATCTCTACCATGATCTCACCGCAGAGGGTGTTGATTCAGAGAGGCCGGAAACGTGGGAACTCCCAGATAACTAATAAGAAACCCACCAAACTGAAACCAACAAAAGGCCAACCTAATGCCCATCTATTTTGCAAACCCCGGCGAGCTTCCAGTTGCCGCCATCACCACCCTCGGCGTCAGCGTCAAAGAAGAGGGGGCGATTGGCTACTTCGGAACCGGACTCAAGTATGCCATTGCGACCCTCCTCCGCGAGGGGCACCGCGTTAAGATTACTACCGGCGGCGAACTCCACACTTTCACCAGCAAGCCGCAGGTTATTCGCGGCGCGACGTTCCAGATTGTCCACCGGAACGACCAGCCCCTCGGCTTTACGACCGCCCTCGGAAAGAACTGGGAAACGTGGATGGCGTTCCGCGAGCTTCACAGCAACGCGCTGGACGAAGGCGGGACGTCGAGCGATAGGCCGCTTAACGGCGATACCGTTATCGAGGTCAGCGGCCCCGCGATTACCAAAGCATACTACGAACGCGACACAATCTTTCTCAACCTGCCCGTCATCGGCAGCGCGGCGGGCTTTGAAATATCCGCCGGCCCGAGCCGCCACGTCTATTACCGGGGCGTGAGAATTCATGAGTTGAAGCGCCCTTCCCGCTTTACCTACAATATCACAAAGGCGATATACCTGACCGAGGACAGGACAGCGAAATATGGCTTTCAAGTAGACTCGGTTCTAGAGGAGGGTTGGGTAAGCTCCACTGACGTCGAGTTAATCAAAAAAGTTCTTACCGTCAGCGACTACTACGAACAAGATTTGACCTACTCAGGCGAGCCAACCCCAGCTTTCCTTGAAGCCTGCGAACACCATGCTCACGAGGTTAACCTCAACGCATCTGCCCGTCGCCTCCTCGAGAAAAGTCGCCCAAAAGAAGACAGCTTCAAGCAAGTCCAGCTTGACCGTTTTGAGTCAGAACGCCTCGCGCGGGCCTGCGACACGCTTAAGGCCATCGGCGTAACCATAGCCCCACGAGAAATAACTGTCGTAGAGGCGCTTGGCGATGGTGTTCACGCAGCGCAACGCGATGATAAAATCTACATCGCCCACAGCAGCTTTAGGGAAAATCACGCCTTCCTCTGTCACTGCGTTTACGAGGAATGGGTTCACCGAGACACGGGCTATCACGATGGAACGCGCGAACTACAGACTTATCTTTTTGAGAAAATCATCGAGTTGGCCGAGCAACTCGAACGCCACTAAGGAGAGAACAGATGACAAACCAATTTTGGCTCGATGAGTGCTATCGCAAGAAACTCATAATCAACGGCTTTGAATGCCTCATCCTTAGGATAAGGGAACGAGGGGGACATCTTTGCGGGTATATCAGAATCCCAAAGGACCACCCCATCTACGAAATCGACTCAAACCGATCAGATATTTGGCCAGAAATCCACGGCGGCTGGTCCTACGATAGAACTAACCCGGAGGACACATATGACACCGCGCGCTGGGTTGGTTTTGACTGCGCCCACTTAAACGATTTATCTCCCTTGAGTGACACGCAACGCGGCGGCATCTACCGCACGATGGAATATGTCGAGAAAGAACTTAAAGAGGCAACTCTAGCACTGCGCCAGACAGAAAAGATAAAAGAACTGATTGCCAATAATAGAGAACCTCGAACAATCACCCTCTACGCTATTCGGCAAAAGTCGACCGGCTTTTACCTCCCTTATCCCGCCGGTTCAAGTGGGCGAGGCGGGACGCACGTAGAACCAGTTTCACCGCTGCAGTCCAACCCTCGCTTGTTCACGTTAGAGCGTGCAGCCAAGTCGTCTCTGACCTACTGGCTAGGCGGCAAGATTTCTGTGCATCATTCAGACTATGGCGGAGAATATGACGAAACATGGTCCACGAAGTTTGTAGCTTCTCGCCGCGCCGACGACATGGAGGTAATCCCGGTAGAACTTAAACTGCCGTAACCCCTCACCCACTTTGCCCGGCGGCGGACTCAACAAACCCCTTGCGTCCGCCGCCGGAACGTGATAGCAAAGTGTAGCAACCTCAGCAAAGGCCAAAAATGATGAAAATGTCCCCCAAACTGTTTGCCGCACTCAAAGCTGACTTTGCAGTAATGCGGTCCTTTGTCCCATTCGATCCATCGCGCAATGAGTTGAGTAATGCTTTCACTGTATTTAACGCAATAATGTTTCAGCGGCAAAATGACGACATCCACCCCGCTTTTACCTCAGGTCGAGTTAAGCGGATACTTTCTCCACACATCAAACAGGATGGGTTTAGCTGGCTTGACCAATTCTATGTTCAAGAGGATTTAAACGACGATCACATTCGGACCGCCATTAAAAAAATACTGGAGTCAACCCGATGACCCCCCCACACGCAGTCACCGACATCGCCCCCAGCCCGGCACTTAACGCCGCCTTCCTCAACCTCCTATCCCAAAACCACAAACCAAACCTCGCCCGCCTCCGCTGGCGTATCGGCACCATCGCACTCACCACCACCCTGCGGCCCCTCCTCCTCCTTCGTGAGCCGCAGCTTGGCTACTTCCGCGACAGCCTCCTGCGAAATCACACGCCGCAGACCGCTAACAGGATCATTCAGGAAGTTCTTGAGCTTAGGGATGAACTCGAACCGTTTCAGCCTTGGAACATAGATCAGCGAGCTTTAGCTTATGCAGCCCCCGAAACTAGGCCCTAGTGTGCGAAATCGACTTCGAAAGGAGTATTTCGAAAAGTTTGACACGCACTGCGAGGCGACCCACATGCAGCTAAGCCTATGTTGGTCTCAGGTTTTGTTCCGCCGGAATGTGAAAAGCTCCAAGCATCTCAGAGGGGCATGGGCCGACCAGATATACGACGAGACGGTTGAATTGATCTACAAGACCTACCCACAGTAAGGCTTAAGAGTAGATAAGTATCTTGAGCAAGAATTAAACCTTTATCCTAGAAGGAGACCGACAATGACACAAGCACTGTTCACAAAGAAAAACGGCACGGTGGTCGATCTGGCGAAGATTGAACTGGCCTTCGGAAAACTGGACCTTGAGACGCAGGAAGCGTTGAAGGCGTGGCCGCATGGGTGGGAGATTGATGGTAATGACTGGGAAGGGATATATGCCCCTTCGTGGCTACAATATTTTACCTACCGCGCCATCCCCGCCCCGAAGGTTAAGAAGCCTAAGAAGTCCAAGAAGGAGCCAGAGATTTGGATGGCCATTAATAGTAAAGGATTTGTCTCTCAATTTTCATCCGAAGTCACAGCAAAAGACTTTGCCCGTGTGCGTTTAAACTCTTATCCATGTAGTCGCATCGTAGCAATCAAGCGCATCAAGTATCGCTCCGGCGACGGCATGGAGGACGTGTGATGAGCACTGATACACTCCACCTAACCGAAGCTACAGATTTCGTTGACCCGACCCAGCCTTGCACCGCCTGCAACGCGACCGGCTTCACCAGCTATCAAGATCAGCGCAACCACGAAGGAGATACAGTCACCGTAACTGAGCCTTGCTTTTATTGCCGAGGCACGGGCAGGCAAACAATTCGCGTTGATCGCGGCGCGACAAAATGATTTCTTCGGCCACTACCCTCCGGGGTAGTTTCCCGAGCAATCCCGCTCGATAACAGAAAGACCTGACAATGAAAAAGATTACTCTTAGCGTCCTTGGTTTGCTCATGACCGCAACCACCGCCCTCGCCGACTGCGGCCTACGCGACGAGCGCGGCGTCCGCATCGCATACTCGTCCAATGGCCCTGACGCGCAGACATTCGCCAACGGCTGCGACGTGGCCCGCTTTCAAGACCTCAGCGAGGTTCGTGTCCGCCAGCTTCTAAACTCGAACAACTGTTCGATTGAAAGCTACAACGGCGGCGGCGAGTCAAGTGAAGAAGTCGAAGTCGAAGTCTCAGTCGAAAGCCCTAATCCCGGACACAGCCGTGGTCGTGGTCGCAAAGGCCCCTCGACCCCTACCACCGTTACTGAAACGCGCACCATCACGACGCGCATTCCCGGCAACGGCGGCGAAGGACTGATCAGCGGCGCGTTCAACGGCTGCGAAGGCTACGTGCAGGTTTTTGCCTCGGAGTAAAGACCACACCAAAGACCACACCTACGCCCCGGCCAATCTTAGCCTAAAGTTGGCCGGGGTTTTCTACGCACCAAAAACACTACGCACAAGCAAAACAAAGGGACTAAAAACATGACCCGGTTTACGGAGAGTTCAGAATGATCGAACTGGCCCCCATCCCGTGCAACCGCTCATGCTTCGGCGGCTGGCGTGGTGCCGATCTATGCGGAGGCTGTGACGGCACTGGCAGTCAGTTCTCTGTCGGCGGCAAGAGGTTCCCCAACACGAAGCTCGGATACGATGCGGCTGTGGCAGAGAAGGAGTCTCTGCACCGATCTCAGGAACTACAGATGAAGGGGGCGAGTGATGGCGTGTGATCCAATCATAAAAGCCTGCGGCGATTATACGTGCCCGCGCTGCAATCCGTGTAGGTATCCTTACACTCGCCACGAGCCGACGGTTCACGGCTCTAAGCTGTTAGATTATCTCCTCAGCGAGGTATCGCTGCGTGAGGATCGGCCTGACCTATTCAAAAATGAGGAGAGTGAGTGATGACCGACCAAGAGCGGGAAGACCGCATAGCGCTACTGGAGGCGCAGATAGCTTCCGCTTACGGATGGGGCGCGGCAATAGTATTCATGAGCGAAGAACTTAAAGCCCTCAAACGTGGAAGACCATCAACACCCTCACAGCAAGACGAGAATACAAAATGATTTCAGCGCCATTAAAAAACGCCACCCGCATCCTCGCCACCGACCAAGATGAGTATAACAATCTCGAAATCATGGATCACATCTATGATGATGGAACCCCAGCTATGTTAAGCCTTTGGTATCCAACTCCCGAAGAGTTAGAACAACTCAACGCTGGTCAAGGGATTGTCCTAATTATACAAGGCACTACCCATCCTCCCATTAGTCTTACTGTCAATGAAAAGGAACCAGAATGAAACTCTTCTATTACTCCCGCCGGCACTGCCGCGCCATCATCAGCGCCCCCGACATCACAAAAGCCAAGCTACTCTTGGCTCAAGACGGCGTTGACCGAGAATATATGATGAAACAGTCAGATGATTTTTACACCGAAATTGGCATCGCAAACCCCGCCATCTCGAAAGTCTGGGGAAAGTGGAACACATGACTCGTAAACGCCAATTCAACGCGGCCAGCTATCGCGATTGCCATTTCGTCCTTGACCTCGCTATGGAGAAAGACGGCCTCGTCTATCAATGCGAAACGCCCGGCGCGGCCATCAGTTTCAAGCAGCGCTGCAACACCTACCGCGCCCGACTTCGCGAGGCAGACGCTGCGAGCAACGTCATCATCCCCGGCTACATAGCCGAGTCGCGCTTTGATCCGCTCGTCATCCGTCAGGTAGACAGCAACGGAAAGAATGACCCTAAAGGCTGCTGCATTCGCTTTGACCACGAGCGTAAAATCGGCAAGATCATCGACCCAGACACGGGCGAAGAAATCCCTGTGCCTAAGTTTGAGATTTAGATATGATCGACACTGGACCCTTCCCCGCCCCCCACCTCAACTCGGATGTGCAAAACGCACTTTCCAGAAAATATTCGGCGCAGACTATCAGCTTCATAGAGCTACCTTCCGGCCAAATAGCGCTCATGAAGGTCAGTGGGGCGCAACGCAGTATCTGGGCGATAGGCGACGACGCAGGGCAACTTGTCAGCTTTTACCTGCAGGAGACCGCCGAAACGCACAAAAAGGCTAAAGAGGCTGAAGCCCGCCTTGACGCCTACCACGCACAACAACGCAAGCGCGAGGCCGAAGTAAAGACCCTCGCCGCTTCACTCGATCTCGGAGACTTCAAACTATGATTTGGGAAATAAGAAAATACATCGACAGCCTCGGGAAAGAGGAAATAAAGGCGATGCTTGCGGAGGGTAGAATCGAAGACCACATTCTCGCCGCAGAGGAGCGTGACTACGCTTTTAACCGTTACTGTAAACTACACAACGAAAGACAGGCGTTTCTCGAAGACCCTGAGCCAAGACCAGAGCCTACAATATTTGACTTTCTAGAGGCCCGAAGAAAAAGTTGGCACCTAGCTGCGCCCGGTAGTGCTGAGGAGTTTTCCGCACTCATCCTCGGCTTTGACTCGGCTGTTGCTGTAGTTAGAGAATTTCTTAAGGCGCACGAACCCACTCAACGTCCCGATTGACATTCACACCCCGCCGGGGTATTATGGATAATCGACAGTTCCTACATCCTGAACCCTCATCATTATGAGTATTACAATGTATGACATCATCCTCATCCTACCCGACGCCGTTCAATACGTTCTCGAGTCAGGCGTAACCTTCGACTACTGCTCCGGCTTCAAGCAATTCCTCCTTGACCGCAACTCCCTCACGCAGGTCGTTTGCCTGCTTAAAAATTAAAGGCCTCTTATATGACAAACTTTGCTCCCACAGATGAGCAGCAGGCAATCATCAACTTCGCCTGCAACGAAACGCGCAATCTCGCCGTCATCGCCCGTGCAGGCGCAGCTAAGACTACTACCCTCGTCCTCATCGCTGAAGCGCTCCCGAAGGTAGACATTCTCTGTCTCGCGTTCAACAAGAAAATCGCCCTTGAGATGGAGGAACGACTGCCGTCTAACTGCTCCAGCAAGACGCTTCACAGCCTCGGCTACAGCGCATGGTATGCTTTCACCCGAAACAAACCTCGGCTTGACAACCGCAAAGGCTACCGCCTGCTCAAGGCCGAAATCGAAAAGCTCGACGGCGAGGACAAAACCGCAGCCTACGAAAGCATGGCCGACACCCTCAACCTCATTGCTACCGCCAAAGGCGCTGGCTATCTCCCGGCCCGGTTTAAGGGGCACTGGAAGCCTCTGCAAACAGACGGAGTTCAGTTCTATGGCGCGCAGCCGATGGAGCCGTCTCAACTACAGGAGAACCTCGTTGACGCCTGTCTCATAGCCTCATTCCGCGAGGCCCTTGAGGGTAATATCGACTTTGACGACATGGTTTACTGCCCCGCTATCTGTTCCGTCAGTTGGCCGGTCCACCAGCTTTATCTTGTTGATGAGGGGCAAGACCTTTCCCCACTCAACCACCACGTCCTCAAAAAGATGATCAGAAACAGACGAGTGATTGTCGTCGGCGATCCGCTACAGGCCATCTATGGCTTTCGCGGGGCAGACACCCAATCACTCGGCAAGCTGATCAAAATGTTCGACATGGACTCCCTCTACCTCACTATGACATTCCGCTGCGCCCGTAAAATCGTAGAGCAAGCTCGCTGGCGCGCGCCCGACATGGTTCACCCTGTAAATGCTCCAGAGGGCGAGGTCCGGGCTCCTGTCACATGGGACTTTAATGACTCGGCCCCCGGTGATGCCTTTATCTGCCGAAACAACGCGCCGCTTTTCAGCCTCGCCATCCAGATGATTAACAACGGCCTAATGCCGGAACTCGCAGGCAAAGACCTCGCCGGGCCGATGAAAAAGATAATGAGTAAACTCGGCAAACCGCCAATGCTCCGCGACAGCGCCTTACACGCTCTCGGTGAATGGGAGGCACAAGAACTCAAGCGGGCGCGTGGAGGCGCGAAAGGCTCAATTCGAGACAAGGCAAGCTGCATCCGCCTTATCATCGAGCAGACTCGAACACTCGGTGACGCCATCGCCTACCTCGAACACCTGCTCAGTCGTCCCGGTCGCTACCGCCTCATGACCGGCCACAAAGCCAAAGGCCTCGAGTTCGATCGTGTTTGGTTTCTCGACCCTCATATTTGCAACATGGATAATGAGCAGGACAAGAACCTGAAATACGTCATTGAGACGCGAGCTAAGCGGTCGCTTAACTACATTCGATCTGATGCTCGAGTCGGGTGGAATGAAGAATGAGCCAGCTTGACTTCAAACTTTACGCTAAGACAGCGCAACATCAACGCAATTGCGAGGACTTTCTCTCCGTGATTGTAGACTACCCATATCTCAAGTTTTTCCGCCCGAACAGTGAGGCCTCCCCTTGGCACGTAGTTTGCAGATTGGCTTGCCCTGACGGTGAGGATATATACCTCAATTTTTGGCCGCATCTGCTAAAGGCTTACAGAAACAATGGCAAGACTGTTGTGGGCGTGAAAGCCATAGACAATTTAATTGCGGCAGCAGTTCGTGACCAATACCCCGACGGATAGCACTCATGTATGGCTCTATGCCTAATGAATAGAGCCATACCTACTCAACAAGCCCCTTGACTTTCCCCTTTCAGCAATATAGGGTCAACCCATGAAAACCAAGAAAAGCCAGTATCCCATGCAGTCCCTGTCCCGCGATGAAATCATAGCCAAAGCGGCTTGTCCGACCTGTTGCGCGTATCGCGGGGAGCCGTGTTCATTCGCACGTGTCGAAGACCCCAACGGGCGGCGGACGTATGCAAAGCAATCCCATATCGCCCGGACGATGCTTGCAAAAGAAATCGAAAATAGGGACAAAAAATCTCTTGAAGAGCTTGCGCTTTCAATTCGCTTGTGACATATTAAACCTGTCATAAAGACATCAAACGGGATGCCACAACGGCCCCACCAACCCAAGAGGACCCCCACCATGGCTAAGAACAACGAGACCCCCAACGCCGAAGCCGAGACCACGAAGGAAATCACAATCCAAGGCGTTTCTGTAACCGTATCCGCTCCCTACGCCGCCGATCACGTCTGCACCGAGGCAGAAGCAAAGGCGCTCAATCAGGTCCGCGCCGAGAACATTCGCAACAACACAGCCAAAGCCGTCAAAGACCTCAAGGAAACTCACGGCGAAGACGGTGACGCACTGCAGGCCGCTGTTGACGAGGCTGTCGCCAAGTATGACGCCGAGTATGAGTTCACCCTCGCGTCCGTCGGCGGCGGCAATCGCGCTCGCCTCGATCCGGTTGACAAGGAAGCCCAGACCATCGCCCGCAACTACATCAGCGGCGCGCTGAAAGAGCAGAACATGACGCAGAAAGCCTACATCGAGGCCAACGGCGAAGACTCGATCAAGAACAAAATTGCAGAGTTGGCGCAGAACCCCAAGGTTATCGAGATGGCCAAAGGAGTCGTCGCCGAGCGCGCGAAGAACCAAAATCTGGCCGAGCAGCTTAAGCTGTAACAGCCAAACGCCCGAGAGAGTAAGACCTTTCTCGGGCGTCGAAACACTGCGGGGGTTATGGCCTTTCCCCTTGTAGTTAGATCGCGGTTTTCTTTCAGGGGACGCGATTGTTCCCGAGGCTCGTCATAGTGGCCTCGGGAATTCCTGCTTAACCTATTATTGAGGGATAATAAAATGACACAATACACAGCAACAGTCGTAGGTATGCACTTTCGCGAGCGCGAAGGCGTCCCGGCTAAAGCCATCGTCGGCAACATGCTGCCCGGAACCCAACTCCGCCTCGAGCGCGAGCCGGATAACAAATTCGACGTGAACGCCATCAAAGTTTTTTCAACTGGCAACGCCGGGGAACATCACATCGGCTACATTGAAGCCAGCGTTGCCTGCTTCGTAGCCTACGACATGGATGACTCCGAAGATGTGGTTTGCACGGTAGACAGCTTTGAGCAGAAACGCAACAACCTGCATCCTATCGTCACTATCGTCATTGACGAAGCCGGGGCCGAGGGTCCGTGAGAAAAGCTGGCAACGTCCCCCTGATCGACTTGCTTTACCAAGCCCTACGCTCCGACGCCGGGGTCGTTGTCGAAACTAACAACCCCGAGCGGCTGAGAGCCAAGCTATACGACGAGCGAAAAGCGGACGCGGACCTAGCTTGCATCAGCATATCACTCAGCCGCACTAAGCCAGAAAGTGAGCTACTCCTTGTCAAAAATACGCAGCGACCTCCAAAAGAAAACGCTTAACCTGCGGCGCGGCGATTGGGATTACCTCGACCGCCTGACTTCCGGCGAAGGCATCAACCCCTCCACCCTCATTCGTGTTCTCGTATCCAACTACGTTGACCGAAAACGGAAAGAGAACCCGGAGCCTGACCTTTCTTCACTCGACTTTGAGGTATAACCATGTCTGACATATCTGAACTTATGAGTCGCGATCCGCTCAAGCTGACCAAAGACGACCTCAAGGAGGTTGTGAACTACTTTCGAGGTCAGCGCCACCTTTACATGAACAACCCCGGTAAGGTTGCGGCAAAGGCTAAGGCGGCACCAAAGCTCACCGCCTCGCAGCAAGCGGCGAAGAAGCTCGACCTCGGAGGGTTCAAGCTGTGAGGCAGTATATTTATGAGCTACGCCACGACGGCAGGCTGCTTTACCAAGGAACATGCTGGGCCTCGAGTGAAGACGAGGCACGTAAAAATGCTCGTGATCTTCACGATTGGGCTGAAGATCAGCCATTATCAGTCGCCCTCCCAGACTTATCACACAACGCACTGGAAACAAAATGAGCAAGAAACCCATGAAAGGCCGCAAGGCTCTCGCTCGCCTTGTCGCGCGCCAGAACGCTTGGGACCGCCAGACCGACAAACAGGGAACCACTCGACCCGGCAGCGTGAAAAAATGACCAAATCAGCCGCAGAGCTAACAGCCCACAAACACTCATTCGACGGCGGTGTTCAGACCGCGTGGGATGCGACTTCCCTCGACCTCGCACAGACATGCGCCCGCAAGTATTACTACGCCAACATCCTCGGCATCACTCCGAAGCATAAGTCAGTTCACCTCATCTTCGGCGGCATCTACGCCTCGGCCCTTGAACAGTTCTACAAGAGCCGGGCTAAAGGTGCGTCGATTGAGGATGCAACTATTGAGGTAGTCCGCACAGCACTGACTGCCTCTTGGAACAAAGAGACAGGCCTTCCGGTCGAGTTCGATGACCCCAAGAAAACTCGCGTCGCTCTCATTCGCACAATTGTCTGGTATATCGAGCAGTTCGCCAACGAGACCGATCACGGCATCAAGACCTACCACCTCGAGAACGGTGAACCTGCGGCAGAGCTTTCGTTCAAACTTCCGCTTGAGTCTGACATTATGTATTGCGGTCACCTAGATCGAGTCGTTACCTACGCCGGTGACAACTACGTAATGGACCAGAAGACGACCGGAAGCACTGTAGGTTCATACTACTTCTCCGGCTTCGACATCAGCAACCAGATGACAGGCTACTCCATGGCCGGTAAGGTCATCCTCAAGACGCCGATCAAAGGTGTTATCATTGACGCCGCTCAGATTATGGCGCAGTCAACCCGGTTCGAGCGCGGTATGACAATGCGAAGTGAGGGTCAGCTCGAAGAATGGCTCAACGACACTATCGCTTTCATCGAGGCTTTCCAACATGCAAGCGAGCGTGAGCAGTTCCCGATGAACCCCAATAGCTGTTTCAACTACGGCGGTTGCCCATACAAAGGCCTGTGCGCTGTTGACCCCAAAATCCGCAAGCACTACATTAAGTCGGATTTTGTCAGCCATAACTGGGACCCAGCGGTTCCGAGGTAAATATCATGGTAGAAAACGTAGATAAATCAACAATTACATTGGACATCACGGGCTTGCCTTTGTTCAAAAAACTTGTAGCTATGCTGGAGGAACTACCAGATGAGATAGATGACTGTAAAATTTGTTCCCACGAATACGATGAAGACATAGGTGATTTAGTGCGCCAAAAAATTATTGATCTAGTTGAGGAAGCAAACCATGCCCAAAGCCTCTGATCACACAAAGTCTCCCCTCGTAAAAATGCTCCTTATTGGTAACTCTGGCGCAGGGAAAACTGGTGCCCTTGCCCCACTCGTAGCCGCCGGTTACAAGATCAAGATACTCGATTTCGACAACGGCCTCGATGCCCTTTTCGCGCTTGTTCGCCAGATCGACCCAAAGCTACTCGATAACATTGAGTATGAGTCTTTCCGAGACCGCATCAAAATGAGCCAGCAAGGTCCGTCAGTCGTCGGCGCTCCCCGCGCCTATGTCAGCGCCCTCAAGGCTCTCGAAAAGTGGCCCGTCGATGACAGTAGCCCGGATGAGTGGGGGCAGGACACCATTCTCGTAATCGACAGCCTGACCAACGCAGGCCTCGCGGCTTTCCGTTGGGCGCAGGGCATGAACCCGACCGCAAAGGAACAACGCCAGTGGTTCTTCCAAGCTCAGAACGTAATCCAAGACCTCATAGCCAATGTAACTGATGAGTCATTCAGAACCAATGTCATCGTAATCAGCCACATTGAGTTGGTTGACACCGCCATGGGACTCAAGGGCTACGTCAGCGCAATCGGGAAGGCCCTTGGCCCTAAGTTGCCCCGCTTTTTCAATACTATGGTTTTGAGCGAAACTACAGGCAGCGGAAAGAACGTCCGCCGAAAACTCAAAACCCTCCCCACTGCCATGATCGACGTTAAGACAGGTGCTCCCGGCAAAGTTGCCGACGAGTATGATGTTGTTGACGGCGGACTGGCTAAACTGTTCGAGGACTTAAAGGCCTCGTAACGACTCAGAGGACGCTCTGAGGGAAAGACCAACTAACCCGGACGCGGGTTTTCAAGGAACTCACCATGAAATTTACTGACGCACTCGACCGCTCCGCCGAAGACATTGTTCGCCCTCCGCAGCTTCCGCTCGGACACTACCTCTTACAAGTGAAAGGCCCCGCCGAGATTGAGTCTTTCACATCGAAGAAAACTGGCGACGACTTCGACCGGGTGGAGTTCGCACTGTCTTGCGTCGAAGCGCAAGATGACGTTGACCCAGATGACCTCGAGGCGTTCGGCCCTGTTGCCGGGCAGACCCTTCGCCGGACGTTTTTGTTCAACACGACTGACGGGAAAGAAGCTGACTTCGACCGCTCGATGTATAACTTCAAGCGGTTCCTCGTCGATCACCTTGGCCTGCCGGAGGAAGGCTCGATGGAAGAGCTGATGGCGTCTGCTCCGGGTATGCAGTGCCTTGGCCGCGTTGGCCATCGTCCTGATCCGAACGACCCTGAGATTGTCTACGCGGAAATCGACCGCACAGCCTCGGCCTAAGATAATGAAGGGGGCTATAATGGCCCCCTTTTTCCGACTGAAAGGACCACCCATGCCCCGAGTCCCCGGCTACAAGCCACTTCAAGACGCCCTCGATGCCGCCTACGCCCAAGCCTCCGCAGGCAAAGGCCTCGAGCGTCACGCGGATGAAAAGCCATTCACGCGCCAGCCGCTCATGGAAACAACACGTCTCGTCGGCGTCGGTTTTCCGATCGGACAGGCTCTCAAGAAGACTGGTGAGTCCGTCCGCCTTCTCGAACTTAGAGGCCCTGACGCCGCCCGCGCTGAAATTCTCGGGGCCATCGTTTACCTCGCCGCCGCCTACATCCATCTGGAGCCAAAGAAATGAACCCACCTGTCCGCTACGTTAAACTCAGCGACATCTACGTTGACCGCGAAAATCGCCAGCGCCGTGACCTGCCAGACATCGAAGAACTCGCCGCATCAATCCTTGAAATCGGCCTGATCAATCCAGTCCTCGTCACCAGCACTCCCGAAGGTATCCGCCTCATAGCAGGTGAGCGCCGTTTCCGTGCTCATGAGTATAACCAAGCGGATGAAATTCTTTGCTCATTCAAAGAAGACCTCGATCCAGTCCAGCAATACCTAATCGAACTCGAGGAGAACGTGCAGCGCGTTGACCTCAGTTGGCAGGATAAGGTTAAAGCCGTCAGTGACTACCACGTCATGCGGTCCCGCCTTGAGGCTGATTGGTCGGAAAGTCAGACCGCCGAGGCCCTCCGCATGAGCCAGCCGCAAGTCAATAAGCAACTCCTCGTCCGCCGGGCTATGGACGAGAACGTAAACGAGGTCATTGACGCCCCAAAATTTTCCACGGCTCTTAACTTCGCCAGCCGCCGAGAAGAGCGAAAGAAAACATCGGCCAAGCGGACTCTGCTTGCCGACCTTGATCCGGTTGCGGCGGCATCCGATGGCGTCATAACTGCCTCCGACATTCCTGGCCCAGAAGAGCTTGCCGCCCTTGACCGCTACGCCGACATCAGGCAGGCCAATTTTCTTGAATGGTCGCTGGAGGTTCAACATGATCCATTCAATTTCCTTCACGTCGATTTTCCTTACGGAGTCAACATCGGCAACACGAACGGCCAGTCAGCCGCCGGAAGTTTTGGGGGATATGATGACGCTGAGTCCACTTACACCGAACTGCTTACTGCATTCAACAACAACATTGACAGGTTCTGCGCCCCCTCTGCCCACCTCATGTTCTGGTTCAGCATGGACTATTACCAATCCACCTTGGACGGCCTCCGAGGCGCAGGGTGGCGAGTTGATCCGTTTCCACTTATCTGGTTTAAGTCGGACAATACAGGAATTATCCCAGACCCGAACCGTGGACCTCGTAGAGTCTATGAGACTGCTTTCTTCGCTACTCGGGGAGACCGAAAAATTGTCCGAGCTACGGGAAACGCTGTCGGCGCTCCCACTCCGCCTAAAGACGATAAAATCCACGCCAGTCAAAAGTCGGGGCCTATGCTAGAGCATTTCTTCCGTATGCTCGTGGATGAGAATACTCGTTTCCTCGATCCGACTGCAGGCTCGGGCGCGGCAGTTGGTGTCGCAGAGGCACTTGGGGCGGAATGGTCACTAGGCCTCGAGCTTAATGAGGATTATGTTACTGACGGGAGAACACGATTGGGGCTTGACTAGTCTTTCTGCTTGTGTCATCGTCCTAGCAACAATGAGGGAAAGGTATGGCAGCGCGTATGGTTCCATTCCAAACGCATAAAGCCATACCCGCTGAAAGCCAATGATTAAAATAATGATAGTCGGAGAGTTCCGAGACTCCGAAGCCCACTACGCTGACCGATCTTTTGCCGGGGTTATGGAGTCTATGCTCTTAAGCCTACTCAAGCAGTGCGGCATCGCTCGTGAAGAAGTCTATATAACCAACGCTGTTGAAAAACGCGCGCCCGGCAATGACTTCAAAAACCTTTGCGGCTCCAAGTATCAGGCTTATGAACCAGAGGGCCGTCCGATTGTAGCGGGCAAGTATCTCAAGGCTGAGCATGGCCCAGAGATCGACCGGCTTTGGCACGGGATTGACCGCATTCAGCCAAACGTCATTCTCGCCATGGGCAATCTCGCGCTTTGGGCCGTAACAAAAAAGACCGGGATCAAGAAATACCGAGGCAGCCCCCTACCCACCTACCGAGATGACATCAAAGTCATTCCCACTTGGTCACTGATGTCTGTCTTTCGTCAGTGGGAACTCCGCGTCATCGTAATGTCAGATATAGCTAAAGTCGCCGCCGAAAAGGATTTCCGTGCTATCCGGCGTCCTGAGCATTTCATCTACATGAAACCTAATCTCGAGGACATCGAAAACTTTTACAATAGTCGCCTGCTGAAAACGCCTTTCGTCAGCCTTGATATTGAGACCAAGGCGCGTTCAATTACTGAGGTCGGAGTAGGAACCGCCGATGGCAAACATTGCCTCGTAATCCCGTTCTGGGATCGTCAGGTATCGACCGGCAATTACTGGCAACACGCTTGGGAGGAGGTTCAGGCATGGGAGTGGGTCAGAAAGATTTGCGAGTTACCCACAGTCGGCCAGAACTTCGCTTACGATATGAACTATCTTTGGACGACAATGGGCATACCTTGCCCAAACTTTCTTGGCGACACAATGCTCCAGCACCACAGCTTGCAGCCTGAGCTAGAAAAGAGCCTCGGCTTCCTCGGCTCGATATATACAAATGAACCGAGTTGGAAATTCATGCGGACTGATCACAGCACGCTTAAGAGGGGAGATGACTGATGGTAAATCGCGTGCCAAAAACTACGCATTTACGTAATGGGTGGTCTTACAAGGGGAGGTGCCAAGGCCGAGACTATGTAACAGTATTTAACGAGGAAGGTTTTCCTGTAGCTACTTGCTATAGAGTTAAAAACGCCTTAGACTTCATAAGAAAAGAAATAAAGAAAGGCAAAGACTCTTGATATACCTCGCATCCCCCTACAGCCACACAGACAAACGCATTGAGCAGTGGCGATACCAAGCCGTTCTTAACTACACTATCCGCCAGCAACGTCTCGGCGTCCTCCTGTTCAGCCCCATCGTCTACGGCCACCCTTTTGCGCAGGCGGGGCTTCCCAGCGACTTCACCTACTGGCGCACCCTTAACGAGCGCCTGATCCTCGGTTGCTCCTGCCTTCATTACTATATGCTGCCGGGTTGGGAAGACTCCATCGGTGTCAAAGCTGAGATCGAGTTCGCGGAGTCATATGGACTGGAAGTAGAGGCCATTGAGTATGATTAAATTCAACACCGCTAACCTTACCGAAAAAACCATGGGACAGCTTACGCCGAATGAGGCTGCGTGGGTATATAATGGACTTGACGTCTGCGTGACGGCGGAAATTTACAACGTCCTCAACGCGCAAATCGCGGAAGACGCTGAATGTGTTCAGACAACCTACGCCAACGCTCTCAGCAAGATGGCTCCGATCCTTGAGATGTCTATGCGAGGCACTTACATTGACGAGACAGCCCGCATAACTACGCTCAAAAGCCTCAAAGAGGATCGCAAGAAACTTGACTACTCATTGCAGTATATCCTTCGCGAGGCTTTCGACACTAGTCTCAATTTCCGCAGCCCCGCGCAGCTTAAGACTTTGTTCTACGGTATTCTGCAACTCAAAGAAGTCAAGAAGCGAAACCAAAAGGGCCAGTATACTGCGACGACAAACAGCGATGCTCTTGAGTCTTTTGCCCCGCACCTACACGCCCGCCTCCTTGCCAATCTCGTCCTTGCCCTCCGTGACGTTGATAAACAAATCAGCTTTCTTGAGACTGAACTCGACCCAGACAATCGCATCCGATGCAACTACAATATCGCAGGAACAAATACAGGCCGCCTCTCATCTTCGATGAATGATTTCGGCAGCGGCACAAACCTCCAGAACGTCAACCGCAAACTTCGCTTTCCTTTCTCTGCGGATGAGGGAAAGTATCTAGTCAACATCGACCTCGAGCAGGCAGACGGACGAAACGTTGGCGCAATTTGCTGGAACCTTTTCTACGATATGACGCGGGAAGAGGTGACAGAACTCAACGACGAACGCGATAAGAACGGCGAGCTAATAGAGTGGGCCGGGCCGATCGGTCCTGAACTCGCGGGCAAGTATCTCGACGCCTGCGAGGACGGGGACCTGCACACCACTGTTTGTAAAATGGTTTGGCCTGATGACCTCAAGGGCGAGCCTTGGCCTGATGACGAGACTACGTGGAAGAAATTCTGCGACGGAATTATCGCGCACGGGCAAGATAGCTTTCGGCAGCTTTCCAAGAAAGGCGGACATGGAACCAATTATTTTGGCACTCCGCGCACTATGGCAAAGCACCTACATATGAGCACGGCCATCATTCAGTCTTTTCAAGAGGGCTACTTTGGCACGTTCCCGGCAATCGAGCTATGGCACAAATGGGTAATCAATCAAGTCAAAGAGTTCGGAAGCCTGACAACGCAATTCGGTCGCCGCCGCATGTTCTTCGGGCGCGGCAAGGACGCCTCCACCCACCGCAAAGCCATCGCATACGAGCCACAGTCCATGACTGGAGAGCAGATCGACCGGGGCCTCACACAAGTCTGGCGCAAGTATCCTGAGGTTGAGTTGCTCAATCAAGTCCACGACTCAATCCTCTTCCAAGTCCCATTTAATCGGGCAGCGGAATTAATACCAAAAATCCTCGAAACAATGGCTGTGACGTTAACGCTTAAAGGAGGACGAAAATTTACTGTGCCTCTCGACGCTGCAGGCGGTTGGAATTGGGGCTATGTAGACAAAGAAGGAAATAATCCGTGGGGCCTGAAAAAGTGGAGTGGATCGGAGTCAAGGGAAAAGCCAAGAAAGATAAGGCGCAGCTTCAAACAAGAAATGCGGAAAGGCCGGATTACATAGACGGTTTCATGACCCTGACTAGTGGCATTAGCTCCCCACCGATATTTCGGCAGTGGGGGGCCATTGCCGCTATCGCAGGGGCGCTTGAGCGAAAGACTTGGATTGTCTCCATGGGCAGTAAGGTCTATCCGAATATGTATACAATCCTCGTAGCCCCACCGGGAGTCGGCAAAACTGAAGTTACTTGGCGTGTTCGGGATCAGTGGACTAATCTCGCGGATCATTTCGTTGGCAGCACATCAGTCACTAAGGCGTCCATGATAGATGAACTTGCTGAGTCCAATCGCCGCTACGTTCACGGCAGAGCACCTAACCCGGTTGACCATTTTAACAGCTTGCTTATTGCCATCAACGAGCTTGGAGTCTTGCTTCCGGCCTACGAAAATGAGTTTATGAATACGCTGACCGACCTCTGGGACTGCAAGCATTATAGCGAGAAAAAGCGGACGACAAAACTCGAAATTGAGATTAAGAACCCTCAGCTTAATCTTCTAGCCGCTTGCACCCCGAGCTATCTTAAAAGTATGCTGCCAGAGGGGGCATGGGATCAAGGGTTTTTGGCGCGGACGATGCTGATTTATTCGGGCGAGCGGCAACATACCTCATTGTTTAACGCCCGCCCAGAACAGCAAGAGCTTGAGACAGCTTGTCAAGAGCAACTTGAGGAGATCGGCGGACTTTATGGCGAGTTTACTTTGACGCAAGAGGCGATCAATAAGCTGGAGCATTTTCACAGTAACAGCGTGGCGGGAAACGACGGAGCACCAGACCATCCCAAACTCATAAGCTACACAATTCGACGCACAATTCACCTGCTTAAGTGTTCTATGGTGGCCTGCGCTAGTCGGTCAAACGGACTTATCATAGAGTTATCCGATGTCACACGCGCCGAAGGCTGGATGCTAGAAGCCGAGCGAACAATGCCTGACATTTTCAAGGCCATGTCTAGCGCTGGCACAGGTAACGCGATGGAAGAGGCGTGGTATTACATTTACAAAGCCTACACAAAGGAGCAAAAGCCTATACTCAAGCACCGCCTTATTCAATTCTTGCAGGAGCGGACCCCTGTGCATAACATTGAGGTCACGATCAAACTAATGGAACAAGGCAAAATGATTGAACGTAAAGTAACCAAGGCCGGAACAGCGTTTGTTCCACGAGGGAAAGGGAAACCAGATGGCATTTGATGCGGGTCAACCAGAAGAGCCTGAGCGTGATGAAGAAAACGAACCGCACAGGTTGGGGTTTAATATTGGAGTGGAGTTAGGTCAAAATGGCGCAAGTCTTGCTGACGGCGTGGCGGAGACCGAAGGACTATGTAAAGCCTGCGCTGTGATTGGTTTTGTAATCGGCGCAGTTGATGCCATAGACCTTGAAGCCATAGAAGAAGGTGACCGTAGATACCTTCTTGAGCTTTTGACATCTCGTCTGAGTAAAAAAGCCCCCGACAGTTAAGCCGGGGGAGTTATCACCATGACGTCCCGAAGGACAGGTTTAAGGCTCACGCCCTATTCATTGCAGCCGTCACGAAACTGACTCAGGACAACAGCCCCACTTAGTCTCGACGGCGCGTCGTCGCTTGCCTGCAGGTTTTCCGCGTGCAGACGACGATTTTCTTTTGTTCCCTTACAGATAGCAGCTTCACTTACTAAGGTCGCGCAGCCGCTCAGCAACAGCAGCAGGGTTGTCAAGACCCCGAGTCGCGCCGTTGATGCGTTCAATTGTGTCACTGAACTCCTCATTAGCTTTCTCCAGTTCTTTGGTTTTGTTGTAGCCGACACCTACGTTGAAGGCGAAGTAAAGCGCCAAACCCCCGAGAAGAGCGATGGCTCCGACGAGATACAACTTCATCGCTTTTCACCGACAGCTGTATTCGTCACCGCCCGCAGCAGCATGTTGATAAGGGCCAGCCCCAGAACGTAGTAGGGCATATAGGCCGCTGGGATAACCCCGCCAAATTCCGGCAGGGAAAAAACAGCCAAAATAATAGCCAGCACATTAGCCAGTATTGTTTTCCATCCCTTGAGCCTGCGACGTATAAATTTTATCATTTAGTCTCTCCTCGGTTAAAGAATGCTGATAGGGTTTCAAGCAGGCCGGACAGCCACGAAAGATTGGCTTCAAGCGCCTTGCCGGGTGCCGCGTCGGTCGGTCGTGGTTGCGTCATGTGCGGTTGTTGTGCAAGCCATATGGCCCGATCACGGACGCCCACAATGCGCCGTTGCCACCCTTTCCCGAAGGTCGGCCACGTTTTCAGCCGCTTAACAAAAGCCAGCCGCTCCATCGACAATTTTTTAATCAGTTGTGCCTGACCATAGCGTTTAACGTAGTCGTTTACCTTGGCTAGCGTATGGAGGCCAACGACGCCATCCGGGGATGCTCCGACAATACGCTGCAGGGTCTTTACCGCCCGGCTTGTGCCGCTGTTGACCCCATAGTCGAATAGAGCGGCGGCGACTCCGTTAGGCAACTCATCGCCTTTGATCGGCAACCAGTATTGTTCGCGGTAAATCGCATCATGCTCCTTGTCGGTCAGGTGCTTAACACTGCGGGGATATAACCCTTTGCTTTTCATGTAGGCATCGTAGACTCTCTGAGTCACCCCACGCATAGTCGCGCCTCCAGGGTCTTTCGGATGGTTAACAAAGCCACCCTCATAACCGGCTAGCCAATCCATAGCTTGTTGAAACGTGTTCATGGTTTTTGCGCTCCTATACGAAATTGAAGTGGGCCAGCGATTATAGGGTCCACTTTCGGGCATTTGTCGGGATAATACAGGCTGATAAAACCGGCAGCCCGCCCCGGCTTCACGTTATCATCGTCAGGAATAATTGCTATATAAGTTATCTTCTGAATACGGGCGGGGTCCACCGTCACAGCTATGCCTCGGTTATCAGGAGTCAGCAAACTCACCGCACTGAACCTATGATATATATTGTTCCCGTTAGCGAAATACATATCAACGATAGGGATACCACAGTCCCGCATTTTATATCCAGAAGCTGTGACTGTAACAGGGCCGCCGATGTCCCCGTCTGAGATAGCAGTATCGACAGGATCAAAAACCCAAGACGGGGTTAAGTCAACAGTAGTAATCGCGATTATTTCATTGACACTCACGTTAAGGGAAGCAACAACTTTCTCCAACCGATCGCCCTGCTCCCCGTTCCGCTTAACATCCTCGCGAAGTTGCTCAGTTATGCTGTATACAATGCCCGATGAAAACTCCTTAAATCGGGGCGTGACCAACCAGACTAGCACCCCATAAAGCACGCCAGAAGCGGCAGCGCTTGCGGTCACGGTTGCTGCGGCGGTCCGTATCCACCGCATACCTACTCCATCTTCTTTTATCTTATCACCTATATTAGACATTAGTCTCGCCTAGTTTGAGTTTACGCAGTCTTTCCATACGTTTTATGCGCTCAGCTTTTTGTCCTTGGATTGCAGTCCGTAGCTGTTTATCGTTTATTTTGTTCTTTTGACTCCACTCTTGTATTAGGTTGTTGGAATATGAGATAGTTTCTAGGCCCTCAAGGTCGTTTTCAGAGTAGCCCTTGGAAGCCAAAAACGCCTGAAAGCCTGTGTAAAGAACTTTCCCTTGCAGTGCAGCTTTGAAGTCCTCTACGTTAATTTCTTCTTCTTCAGGCTGAGTCACGCGAGCGGGTGCGACGTAATCAGTAACTGCAGTCTGGCCCTCGTCCAGCTTCACATGCTCCTCAGCCAACGCCAGAACTTTGTTAACCTCAACCCCCTCGGAGTCTAGGATTGAGTAAACTTTAGGTGACACCCACGCCGAGTCTTCGTGGTCCCACATGATTTTGTTCTTCGGGCCTTCTGGCGCGCGTTGCTTAATCCATCTTTCGCCTTTTTTCGTTTGCGGTAGGTTATCGGGCCAGACTTGTTTTTCCCCAAGCAGCGCGGCGTAACGCGGAAGATCAATTCTGTCTCGAACAAGCACGTAAGCCTCGGTCGGCCAAAGCCACTTTTTTGTCTCAGTGTTCCACCGTCCGTCAGTTCTTCCGCCGGTCTCTTGAGCTTCCGCGTCCAGAATGAGTTTAAGGCCAGTCTGTTTCTTAAAGCGGGGTCGCTCATCCGGGGTGGACCAGCTTACTGCTCCGACATAGTAGTTTTTGGCGTCGATTACCACGCCGGTATTTTGCTTAGTCATATCAAAATTCCTTTACACACCAAACTCGGACAACGCCATTTCCACCGGCGCCTGAGGGGTAGAAGTTAGCGTCTGCTCCGCCGCCGCCTCCGCCCGGAAACATGCCGTCACGTAATTCTTGAGTAGAGCCATTACCTAAACCACCCCCACCTGCAAACGCAGATAAAGTGGCTCCAGTTGATATATTTCCGTTCGCGTTGCCGCCGCCACTGCCGCCACCAGTTATAGCCGAGATAGGGTAATTTAAATTAACATTGTCTCCCCCGTCTTGTGGGTCGTCAAAAGTGTCTGTATCGCGAGAAGCGCTTGCGCTAGAACCGCGTTTTACTCGACCACCCTTCCCCTGAGCCAAAACACCACCGCCTTCCGCCTCCATATACCAAAGATTGTTAGTAATCCCAAACGAGCTAGTGCCGCCGTTCACTGATGCGCCTACTCCTCCCGCACCAACTACAGCGTCAACCGTAGCCGGGAGATCATTTATATCATCAAAGCGTTGCATAGCCCCGCCACCGCCGCCGCCACCAAAGTTGTTTCCAGTGGTGTTGTTACCCGACTCCCCGCCACCAACTACATGCACAATTACTGTATCACCAACTTCAGCGTTAGCTGGTTTTATCCAAGTGCCGTTAGTCGTAAACTCTTGAAAGTCGTAGGGCACACCAAAAATCTTAGGTGCGCCAGACGCGCGCTGAGCTATGCCTTCCGGGTTGTCGCGCAGCGCTGTTATGAGTGCGGTATCAAGAGCCGCGCCGGCAGCTACTTGCGCATTAGTTAAGTCAGTCCAAGCAAAAGCCATTATGCTATCCTCGCTCCGGGAGTTCCATCTAGATTAGTTCCGTCGTTGTTGGTAATGAAAGCTATGCCTTGCTCAAAAAGCTCAGGCGTAAAAGTTCCAAATCCGTTAGCCGCGATTGTGAAAATCGTGCCATCGAGTGTAACATCCGCACAAACATATTTAATCATGTGGCCGGGATCAACCTCCTCAGCCTCCACAATAATCCACCGGCGTATCTTACGCAGGCCTAAAGCGTCAACTACCATTGGGTGTGATATAGTTACAAAGTCACCAACCCAATACTGCCTGTCTCGCGCGTCGAGAAAGAAGTTGGCGTAGATTGGAATGTCAGCATAACGGATTGCCAGCCTAGAAGTAGTTTGATTGGCTTGTGCTTCAGTTTTGATAAAGATGGAAAACACATCTCGACTCTGGACGAAGTTTCCGTATTGCTCAGGCAAGGATGATTGCCCGTTTACTACCTGAAGACCGTTTTGGTAGTTGGCCGGACTGCGCAAATCCCCAGCAAAGTCTTTCGGGTTGTAGTAAAAGTTAATGACGTTGAGTCGCTGCTTAGGCTTTTCTTCTAGCTTAAATGAGCCCGCGATTATATTGTCTTCATAAGTCCAGCTAGCAACAAGATCGGCTTTAGCGACTGCTCGAATTGCTTTCATTCTAACAAGCTGAGATCGCTCATCCCACCATAAGGAAAAGGAGCATTCTTCAGACATACGGCCAATGAGTTCGCTAACTCCGGTCGGTTCCGTTATCAGCGTTGTGAGTTTATAGGCGGAAAGATATTGCTCATCTTCCTGCTCAAACTCAAGCAGTGCCACATTTTGTAACTCAATCTTTGAGTCATCGACTAGTAATTCAACAAGCGTGTCGGATATGTTAGCATCAATATAGCGACGGCAGATTTGAACTACATCATCAATAACGTGACTGTCAGCGGTTGACCCGTCAGTGCCGCGCGTCACACCAGTAAAATCAGTAGCGTCTAGGCCGTTAAAAGTCCGCCCAGTATACTGTAGAATTTCGTCGTTAATGCGGACAGTTCCTGCTGCGGGGTATTCCGTAGTCACATCATTAAATAGTGAAAACGTGGTCACTACTTCATCAATGTCAGCAGATAAAACACCCAAACTAGGGGCTGGAACCTGCGCTTTACGAAACTCGGTCTTAGACAGGATGTCGCGTGAGTCAAAACTAATTGAGTCTTCCGTATACTTTACCGAGTCAAATTGATAGGCGCGTCGAGTATATTCTGAAAGGGGCTGCCCAGCATAGCCAGTGAAAGACTCAACAAGCGCCCCGACTTTACCAAACTTCTGCCGTTGTAGCCACTTGCGCCAAAAAGTAGAACTCGCTCTCGGGTCAATGTTTCGTGTTGCTAGATACGGGTCTTGCGTCACATCACTGTGAGTGAAATCAACACACTTAACTGACAGCATTGCTCGCCGCCCTAGCGGATCGTAGTTTTCGTCAGCCGCGTTCAGATTGAGCATGGTGCCCATAGTGCTGACATCACGTAAGCATGGGAAAGTGTAGGGAGGGTCAAGCGGCAGTGCCTTGCTGCCGTAGCTCAGCCAAATCGGTGCGGCAAACGAACTAGGCATATCTGCCGGAGCATTTTGATTGTTGTAGAAATAAGCCGAGATAGGTCCGCCGCTCCACTCAGTGCCGGGTGCCCCTATAGGGACTGCGCCGGAGCCAAAACCAACCCCACCCGCGTCTAAATCAGTCCAAGTCGCGCCGCCGTCAAAGTTGTCTGATCCCAGCAAAACCAATTCACGAGTAGTAAGGTCAAAGGACCAAAGATTGAGTGTGGAGGCGCCGCTGACGGTGAAATCAATCTCAACGTAAAGCCATAGACTACGCCCAATAAACTGGTCAACAGGCACAGTAATTCTACCGTTACCGGCGGCAGGTGCGGCGTCTACGGTTCCGGCGCTGCATACCAAGTCGGCTCCAATAACGCCTAGGTAGAAACCCAGACTACTTCCGCCGGTTTCCGCAATCACTCCGGTAGGCACGGCGGGAAAGCGGACAGAGAATGACGCGAATAAACTAGAGGACCGCTCAAGTTCATCTTCATTCAACGACTCACCGTCAATTTTAATTAAGTCCGGCTTAAGGTGGCGGTCAGGGGTGTCGCGATAATTGTCCGGGTCTTGGCAGGTAGCGCGGCAATTATAGCACTCAGAACCCACGGAGCCTGCCGCATTACAGGGAGATACTCCATAAACATTAACGCAGCGCGGTAAGGTAATCTTAATTAACTCAGTCGGCTCCCGGTCAAGTTCTCTTTCATTCATAGCTATGGGCCTCCCCGGACAGCTCGAATGACCATAGATTACGGGTGCCCTGAGCCGAAGGTTTGCCTACGTTAGCCTCCATTATGTAATCTACGTCTTGGGTCACTGACGGCCTCCAAGCCACGAATAGAGGTTCTTGTTCAACTGATTGAATTAGCCCTAACTTCCCGTCCAAGTTAGCACGAACCCAATCGTATGTCAAGTTACTCCAAGAATAACTGCCAGAAAGAGTTGAACGACGAACCGAGCGGCCAAGCAAATCTCCACTACCGCTGAGGTTTCCCAGAACGCTTGTATTGCGGTTCATGACTGCGGGAGATGCGCCGGAGTAGAAAGGACGCTCCATGACTAAAGCATTACCTAGCTTGAGGACGCCGATGGAAGGGAGCAATCCGCCAGTAAGAACCAGCCGCCAATCCGCGGCAACAGTTTCTGCAAACAAAACCATAATAGGGGAATTATCAAGAGGAGTGAAATCGGCCAGTGTAGTCCAAACACCAGAGCCTACTGGCAAGTATTGCACAGCAAGCTGTGTGCCACTTGAGCCTAAGTTATGCGCAGCCAAAGCCAGTGCCGTTGCGGGCTTCGGGCCTAACGTGCTGAATTGCAGAGTGGCGCTTCCCGTGCTCTCATACTTGGCGAGAACTCTAACGCTGTGAGTTTCGTCGCCCAAAAAATCGGGGTCATAGTTATTATCAACCAAGTCTATTGCATAACCTGTGATCCCGGCAACAGGCGGCGGCGGATAATATACACACAAATACTGATCAGCTTTTATCCGCGTGATAGTCCCGACGCCGCTGCCGACCGTAATAGTAGTTTCGTTGACGAAATCGAATATGATACGCGCTGCGAGGTTTGGATCATCGCGCAGCCTTAATCTTATTCCATAGGCCGTCTTAGTCTCCACCAATACCGCGAAAACATTCTGATCTGTGGCGGCGTCCGGTCTATCGAATAGAAGGGAATGGTCGTTACCGGACGCGGTATCGGTTATAGTTTGCTCATCCGCCCCCAGCGTGATGTTCAAAAGTGTGCCATCTGCCTGCGAAGCCGGAGAGGCAAACAGGTTGCTAAACGGAACCCACTTATCAACTGTGTCCCCGTATAAGAGATTAGAGGGAGCAAAGTCTATAGAAGACTCAGGCCCGGTTATGGCGTTAATGTCGTGCGAGTTTCCGTTATGTAAAATTCGCGCATACTTGCCCTCAGGCAGTGTATACCCCGGCTGGATTACAATAGTCATCTGCGGCCCCTAATTACCAGTCCGTTGTCTGTTCCATCGTTCATAAATTCAGCTATTTCCATGGCCTGCGCCTGATTAAAGCGATCACCAATCAGTGTAAGAGAGCGGTTCATAGGCTGGCTTGCCTCGCTTCCAGCCGCAATGGACCCCGCGTTACCGCTCGCACCTGACCCCGATACTGCACTAGAGCCGCTGCCGCCTTTACCTACACCCTGAATAGCGGATACGGCCTGCACAGCGGAGCCAAACAACGAAATGGCGGCAGGCAGCTTAGCATACCACGGCAGTGTTTCATCAGCCATAACTTGAGTAAAGGTTCGCCATGAGTTAATCAGGGCCTCCGCCGCGCCGAAGACTTTAGATATTTGCAGCATACGCTCATTGCCCGTAGCAAAGGCAGTGGCCATTTCACCGAAGAACTTTTCAGTCCGCTGCACCGCTGTGCCGTAACGATAGGTGTCAAGCTGCCCCATTTTATCTGCGTGAGCCTTAGCCGACTTTTCCATCAGCGTTTCAAATTCTTGCTGCGTTATGAGCTGCTGCTCTTTAGCACTACGCAATGTTTCCTGCTGCAGTTGGTAAGTTTCATTCTGCAACTCTGCTTCGGTCATAAAGCGTTCGCGAAGAGCCTCGAGGCGTTCTTCGGTCTCTTTGCGGAGTTTGTCGGCGTCGCTTTCTCCTTGGCCGCCGCCACCGCCGCTTTTACTGCCTCCGCCTGTATTGACCTTAGGCGGAACAAGGTTCCGAATAAAGGCGCTCTGCTCTGAGTTATTCCCATCGAAGCCGATGCCGCCTCCGCCTAGGCTCATGCCGTCAGCCCCGCCAAAGCCTGCGAACGCCCCACCAACCGGACTGTTAAGCGCGCCTGAAGTTTGCAACTTTGCGAGGGCGTAGGCGTTTTCGTAGGCAATACCAAACTGCGTGGCCAGTGTTGACGCTGCTGTAGCCGCCAACTGAATACCGCCAGACAGTTCAAGTTGCGCTAAGCCTTGAGCATAATTTAGCGCATCGCGCAGTCGATCAGCGAGTTGCTTAGAAATACCTTCAGCCTGAATACGAATTTCAAGCGCCGCCCGTTCAGCGGCTTGTTGTTGTCGCAGATACTCAAGCGACTCCTTGCCATAACGAACACGGATGGCCTCGAGATCAGCAGTCTGTTTCGCCGCCCGAGTGAGTCCCTCAGCTTCTGTTTTGATCTTGGCATACTCGCCGGTAACTTCCGCAACGCGAGCCTTGATGTTCTCCCAAGCGGAGCCAAATTGCGTAGTTATGAGTTGGCTGTTTTCCAAGCCCTGCTGTTGGCGCAGCACAAGCTCATTGATAGAGATAAGAGACTCTTTCTGTTGCTCGTCAAGCGACATTCCAGCCACTTTTTGCGCGTATAATTCACGCTCGCGGGACAAACGCAAAGCAACAAGCTGTAGGCTTTTTTCTCCAAATTCGCTTATAGTATCGTTTAAGGCGATCTGGTGAAGCAGTGACGCTTCCTCTTCCTGAAACAAAGCAAGGCGCGTAGCGATGGCTTTTGTCGTCTGAGAAAGCCGATCACCTAGCTCTTCTTGCAACTCGAGGCTGGATTGGTATGCGGTCAATTCCTGTTCGGCGGCGCGAACCTTGGCCTCTTGCCGGGGAAGCGCCTCAGTGAGAAATCTTAAGCCTCCCTGCTCCATTTTATCGGTGCTGTCTTTCAGTTCGTTAATACGCTCAATAATTCGTGCTTGTTCCTGAAGCTCTTTAGTGACGTTGGCCTGAAGAACCTCTTCATTTTCGTCGATGCCAAGTGCTGATCTGCGGTTTTCGGCGTTGAGGTCCGCCATAGCTTGACGGGCGTCTTTGAGTGTTTTAACCAGCGCTTCAGTTTCTTTCTCCGCCCTAAATGTCCGCACCCCCCACTGAACCAAGGCCGCGCCACCGGCAATCAACGCTAGCGTTATCAAGCTAACCGGGTTAAGCATCGACGTGAAGCCAGCGGCCAGTGTCGGCAAAATCCTAGCTTCCTTGCCCATGTTATTCAGGACTTGGCTAATCTGTGTGCCTTGTTGCATGGCGAGCGTGAAAGGGTTTTGCCCTGCGGCCATCATAACGCCGATGTCATTGAACTGCGCCGTAAGGTTGCCCGCAGCGAAGCGACTCGCCCGCAAGCTGTCATTCATGTTCATAGCTGACGCGCCAGCTGTCTTAAACGTGCCTGAGGCCAGCGTAGTCATGCGAGCGAACTCGGCTTGGTTAATTTTACCGGAAGCAAGCTGGCTGTTAAGCACCTTCATCGCCGACTCATACTTCTTAGTAGAGGCGTAGAGTGGATCAACAGAACGCTTAAGACGCTCGTATGCCAGCGTTCCTTTATCGGCACTCGACTTTGCCGAATTATTAACGCTGACAACTTTCCTACCGTAGCTGTCGAGAAGTCCGCTGGCACCGGCTACAGCGGATGTTAACCCACTGTAGTCGCCTGTAATTTTAGCCGTGAGTTCGCCGAGTTGCATTTTGCTTTTTCGCCTTGTGTTTTTTCCAGGCCTCGTCCCAATCGGACTTCGCTATACCTCCGAGCCCTTTTTCGACGCGGCGGTTAGTTCTTACGTTTTCTTCAAATTCCCACCAAAACTCGGTCGAGGAGAGTTTCCAAAATTCGCTGGGTTGAACTCCCCAAGACCGGGCCAGTTTGTAGGCGTTCTTGACGAAGCCAACCCACCCTACTTTTCCGGCGTAAGGCTGGCTTTGTCTGTGTTCTTTTCCTTCATCTCGTCGGGAAGCTCCGGCTGCGGTCCGATGATAGAGGCGAGATACTCGACCGCGCTATCGCGCGCAGAGAAGAACCCGGCCTCAAAGACGGCGTTCTGGATCATCTTTCGAGTGATTTCCGAGTCGTGCGCTTTCGCTCCGATGTAGATGATCTCCACGACGTTGAGAATCGTGAAGCGCCATTTAGGCTCATACGTCACGCCGCTCTCAAGCATCATACGTTCGAGAACCCCCTCACGCGCAATGGTGAGAGGGTCTCCAACTTTCTCGGCGATCTCAAGCGAAGTGGCGAAGTCGGCAGTGAGGGTAAATTCTTTGTTACCCAATTCTACTGTGACGGTTCTCATGGTGATAGTCCTTTGGTTATACGGCGGCGCTGGCGGTGTAGGTCACTTCGCCGGTAGACATGAACGTGGCGGAGAACTCGTAGGCTCCGTCATGTTCGCCCGACTGCTCGAAGCTCGAGATTAGGAAATCCGCCTGAAGCGAACCTGCTGTGGCCAGCGAAGTCGGTAGCGTCACCTCAAGAGCCGTCTTCTCCACGTCAGCCGCATAAATCGCCGCCAACAAAACCTCATCTGAGGTAATGCCACTCACAGTAACTTCGACCGAGCGCATACCGGGGTCAGCAAGCAGTGTCCGCCAGCCGGTGTCGTCATCAGTTGTCACATCCACGTAGTCATTCGTCGTGCTGATAGTCCGCGAGCGCACGCCGACCAGCGTAGTTGCGGACCAGTCAATGACCAGTTGTCGTCCATTAAAGCCTGCCATGATATAGCTCCTTATGAGGCTTGTTGCATTGTAAGGCGGAAGCGGAGAATGCCTTGCCTTGTCTTTCCGTCCGCCATGTCGAGGACCTGACCGAACTCAAATAGGCAATCGACAAAGCGCAGGCCCGGCGACACTAAAGCTGGTGCCGATCGGTGCAGCGCGGTGTATATTTGCCCCATCATTCCTTTGACTTCTTTTTTGCCGGAGTATCTGCTCCAGCAGTAAATGTTCAGTAGCACTTGCTGCCCAATAGTATCATCGGTGTCCCAAGGTGTCAAGAGGTCTTCTCCAACCACTACGTAGGGAAATGACTCATCCGGCATACCTGCAGGAACATCGGGGACATCATCGTAGACTGAAAGCGTGGTCTCGGTTGTGAGACGACTGTAGATGGCAACCTGCGCGGGGTTGGCGAACGAGGTCATAGTCGGCTCCTAAATTCTTCGACAAAGCGTTTTTCGCCCGCCTGCACCGCGAGCAGGAATGACGGATAGAAGAACGGGCGAGCCGCTATCCACGGGTTGCCGAACTCGAGGTCAGCCGCATAGTAGGCTGATACATAAGCGTAAGCCGAGCCAGTAGCATACTTTTTGAAACGGATAGTAGAAACAAGGTAGCCGAGGTCATTTGCGGGCGCATCGCCGGGAGCGGACGCGGTTACCAGACGGCGCGGGTTGTCTCGGTAGTAAGTGCGTCCTGCAGCGACTGAGTTGTTGATAAGGTTTTTTGCCCGCTGCGCGGTTGACTGCGCGACAAAATTACTGATCGCCTCGACCGACCCTTGTCCCGCGAATAGGAGATCAGTTAAACGATCTTCTAGTGCCTCCATACCGCTAAGGTCAACTCGAGTATTGAGGCTCACGTTGGGCGCCCTAGCATACAATCAATTTGCAAGTAGGTCATAGCGAACTCTATGTCATGCACACTGAGGATGCCGAACTCACGGTTGCGATATATGATTCTGTCTCCGATATTGTAATACGGAGAGTCAAAACCGTCATTGCGAAATCGAGTCACTACGCGGAGCAGATCGCCGCCTTGAATTGCGGAGGCCTCCCAGCGCTCGGTGCCCGTGAGAAACTTTACACTAGCGTAAACGCCTTCAGCGGGGTCAGCTACCCACTCGTCAGTAGAGCCGCCTTGGCCGTCAGGCACGACAGTCTTACGTTCAATTTGAATGAGATGACTGAAGGCGTTAGCGTTTATGTCGCACAGTTTCATATGGCTTCATTCCCGTGGAATAGGACCATACCCACTCAAAAGCGGGTGGCCCTAAATTTACGCACAATGCGATCAGCGCCGCTAGCGTGGTAAGCGTCGGCAGTGGAACAGCCTACCCCACGGTTATCGTAGAGATAGGCAGCCATAGTGCGAATAGCGCGTTTGGCCCACTCAGGGACATCGGCAGCGGTGGCACCAAACCCGGCGGTGTAAGTCAGCTTGACTGAGTTTATATTTCGCCCAGCGATAGGCCAAACTGCGCCCTGCTTGAGCGCAACGCGACCGGGATAGCTCACGGTGTCGATGTTAAATAGGTCGGCGGGGACTGCTGATGTTTCAACATTAGCGTAGTCAGTGAATGTAGCGGTAAGAACCTCTATCAGCGGGTATGCGGGGAGTTCAATCTGCGCCAGAATGTTTTGCGCACCGTGCAGGTAGGCTATGGAACCATAACGCGCGCCGTCCCACCACTCATCAGTCGCGCCGGGCAGCCGGTCAAGAACGGTGAGAAAGGTTGCCGTTGTGAAGGAGAAACCACTGACGGCCTCAATCTCTTCGCGAGCGGCGACAATGGCGTCTTCGATATAGGCATCCTGCGCGTCGAATGTTATACGCAGATGCTCTTTGACTTCGGCGAGAGTAACAGGCTCAACTGTAGCGGCAGTAAGCGTCCGGTTTGTCTGACGCTGCCTAAGGTTGTTTGTTCCGCTGAGTGCCATTGTTAATCCCCAAAAAGATCGGAGGGGCCGTTAAGCCCCTCCAAGTCGTTGCTAGGCTGTTCTGTGAGGATGCCCAAGAACAACGACTGCGCTGGCCGTAACACTCGTTTCGCCGCCTTTTGTCCAGACGGCGCGAATGTAGGGCTTGCTACCTCGGTAGCCGAACTGATAGGCCGTGTTAGCGGCCAGAGCAGCGGGTGTCGCCCCGAGGATGTCGGCGGCAGCAACGGCGGTGAAAGTCGAATTATCGTCCGACTCTTCCAGCGTCACAACCGAGTCACCAGCGGTCCCGGACAGGGCACCGATGGTGACTGCAACCACTGCAGAGTCGTAGCCTTGGAGGAAGACCCCCTCACCATTCGACGTGGCAGCGGTGCGCGCGGCGGGGCGAAGACTCTCCGCCACCGTCACGTTGTTGGTTAGATCACGCAACATAGTTGTTTCTCCTTATGCGCTGAAGGACAGAAGCTCGATGGCGTCGAAGTCAACGACATCTCCGCCAGTGCGCTTTGTCGTGTAGTATTGGATGTAAGGCTTGGCGCTGTAAGGGTCAATGAGAACCCGAATGCCCTGCCGATCGACGATCTGGTAGCCCGAGTTGAAGTCGCCGAAAGCGATGGAAAGCGAGCCGTTGGCGATGTCAGGCATGTCATCAAAAGTGGACACGCTGTAACCCAGCAACGTCGATGGAGTGCCTACGGCGATGCCGGGCTGCCATAGATACGCACCATCAGTATCTTTGAGCTTTCGAACTTCGCCAGTCGTGAAGCGGTTCATGGCCCAGATTGCGTTTGACCGATAGAAGGAGCGGAGGTTCTCCACCATATCAATCAGGACATCGCCGCTGTCCGGGGCCGCACCAAAACCGCCGTTGACGCCAGTGCCGAACCGGCGCAGTGCGCCAATTTCATAGACCTGAGGACTGGCCTTCGCGCCGTAGGTCAGGAACCCGCGAGGCTTGCCGATGCCATCGCCGTTGACGAACGCGCTACCCTCTTCACGGGCAAAGCGGTCAGCCACTTTGTCGCTGAGCCAGCCTTCAACGTCCACCGCCGCGTCATCCAGCAACTTCTGCGTTGCGCGCGGATTGGCATAAAGCTCGTGGACCGGAATGCGCCACTTTTCGAGTTGCGGTGTGCCGGTCTCGGTCCGGGTCTCGGTTTCGTTGACCCAGCCGGAGTCGGCCTCATCAACATCGTGCATCCCTTCGAGGGCGTCGGTGCCGATGACCTGAACATTGGCGTATTGACGCATGGGAGTCAAGTCAAAGATGCGCGTCACGATCCGGCCAGAGGTGTCAGGACGAACAAGGAAACCGCCGTCCGGGTCGGAGCCGACAGACAAAGCCTTGGACTCATCTGGCGTCAGATGTCGCTCATCTTTCTTGCGAAGATACTGATCAAAGGCGCTGCCGTATCCTTTGAGTTCTTCGGCGCCGTATTCGATCGAGCTCTTGCCGTTCCGCTTCGCGTTCAGGTTAGCCCAGTCAAAGGCGATCTTGTCGTGATCCTCGGAGTCGCCGTCGGCTTTTTCCATGGTCGCCCGCTTCAGTCGCGCCATCGCGGCATCGAGTGTTGCTTGCTGGTCATCGAGGTGTTTGTTGATTCTGTCGATTTCTTCTTTACGAACGACATCCTCGAAACCTTTTTTGGTCTCAGCCTGGAAGCCGTCGTTTTTCTCTTTGAAAGTCTCGAACGACTTACTGACGTCAGCCAGCGTATCGCGCAGAGTGTCAAAGTCGATTTCATCTTTAGGCATCGAATTGCTCCTTCAGTTTCTTGAGCAGTTTTTGTGTCTCGCTGAGAGACCGCGCATCGGGAGCGTCCCGCTCTCCTTTGGCCAACTTTTTCACTGCGACGTCATATCCGTCAACAGCAATTGCCTTTGCCATAGCATTGGGCACACCTGCGTCCCGCAGTATATGCTCTACATCCCGCACCGAGTGAAGTTTCTTCATTGCGGTGATTGTTGACTCGACGTTCATGGGGAACGTAACGAGGGAAACTTCCCAAAGGCGTAGCTCTTTGAGTTCGCGCTGACCTTTAGAATTGCGGTCGGCCTTAACCGTTGTGTAGCCAATCGACAGGCCATCGAGCGCCTCGGCCTCTATAAGGATAGCAGCCTCATCAGCCTTGCTTACGCCCTTGAGCAATCGGCCCTCAATGTGAAGCCCCTTGGAGTCAGAAGCCATTGCTGTCCATACGCCGATGACCTGTGATGGGTCGTGTTGCCAAAGCATCTTGACGCGGTTGCCCGCCGCTATGCTGGCGTCAAACGCGCCCGGCATTACAATGTCATTGCCGTTGTCAACAGTATGATAGGTCGAAGCGTAGCCCGAGATGACACCGGTTTTTTCATCCGCTTTAATCTCGGTGCGAAAATTTAGGATCGAGAGTTCTTTTGACATAAAAGCGGTTCCGTCTGTATGGGCCTATCCGGGTTTTTTGTGTTAGGAGGATGATACCGGAACTTGTAGGCGTTGGCAAGAATTATTTATCCGCGTCGGACATAAGTCTGATGGCAACGACAGTGGATGATATTACCGGGACTGCCGCGCGGGTCGCCGGGGAAAAGTAAGCCCTCTGTGCTACCATAAAGACTGGGCACCTGAAAGTTGAGGCTTAGTGCGATAGTTATTCCGTGCATAACTCGGTGGTTGAACTGGCTAATCTTGCCGGAGGTCCCAAAATCACGAACAAGGCTATCGCGGATGCTGTTCCATCGTTTTTGCAGGATAAGGCCTGATTGTTCCGCTCGCCGCTGTGAGGCGTATTGTGATGCACCATGAGACTCAGTAGTTGCGATAGTCAGCGCGCGTGATGCGGCGAGGCGGGGAATGGTCTCTTGTAGGTTGCGGGCGACTTCGGCCACCGAAAGCCCGCGAGCCTGCCCGAAAGTTATTTCTCGCACAATCTGATCCCGACTTGTATTGACTATCCGAGATATTTGCCTCGCCCCGAACTGTCGTGCATATTCTTCAAGAATGTTTTGCGTCGGGTCAGCTTTAAGGCCGAGGTCACTCAGCGATAGACCAAGAGTCCCGTCAATTGCCGTGCGCCAGAGGTTGAGAAGAAGATCGCGGACAGCCCGTTGATACTCAGGGGAGGGCTGAGCGGGCTGCCCGCTTAGACGAAGTGAGGTCAACTGCCGTAGGCTTTCGGCCTCGAGCAGTGGAGTCAGGCTAGGAAGGATAGCCGCCTCCGCTTCGTCTAAGACTGTGAGGTAGGCACTAGCGTCGGCCATATGCCTCATCCTCAGCTTTTGTAAGCTCGGGCGATGGGCTGTCGCCTCGTGTGCCAGCGCGAATTTCACTCATGAGAGTGCCGCCGAGAGGATCAGGTAGCGGAGGCAGGCCCTTGAGTCGGCGGGACTCGTTCAGCGTGATGTCGTCGGAGGCGTCGGCCATGGCCCACTGCTTCATACGTTTTTCCGCGATAGCCTCGATTGAGTCCATGGCGATTTCCAGAACGGCGTCAGGATAGTAGGTAGAGAAGAAGTGGTTGAGTTCAGCCAGCATGTATCGAACGAAAGGAATAACTGTGTCTTCGTAAAAGCCGAGCCGCGCCTCGCGGTAGTTGGCGAAGGTGTTGTCGCCGGGGATGTTGAGGAGGAGCGGAGGAACGCCGAAGGCTAGCGATACCTCTCGCGCCGCCATTTCCCGAGCCTTGAGGATTTCCATATCGACAGGACTCAAGCCCATCGCTTTCCACTCAAGTCCGCCCTCAAGTAGCATAGGGCGACCGGCGTTACGCGAGCCGGAATACTTTTCTTCCGTTTCACTTTGCAGGCGGCGGAACTCTTCGTCGCTGAGAGACGTATCCTTATCAACCACAAGTGCGCCGGAAGGCCGCGCGGAATTTTGCAGCAGTGATTTGATCCAGTTTGCTGACTCATTGTGTTGGTCGATACCGTAGGCTGCCGCGCTGACAGGCGACAGGCCGTAGGTGTCATTGAGCGGGTTGAACAGCTTTGTGTGGTTGATTAGTGACTCGCCTGTGACGGTATCGGCAGGGAAGTTGACTAAGGTTCCGCCGTTCCGGTAGTGATAAGCGCGAGGCAGGCCTGACGGGCCTCTTGAGATAGTCATGCGATCGGGTCTGAGCGGCCAAAGCTCTACGATGCGCTTGCCGTCCTCAGACATTACTATCTCATCATAGATGTTGCCGGATAACATGCAATAGCCTACGCGCGTGAGCCACCAAGCGTGGCCAGACTGCATGGGGTTGGGTCGCTTCATGAGGTCAATAAGTGGGTGCGCAGTTTCGACTTGATCCCCGACACGGACCTGAAAAGTTATGTTAGCGACTGACGTAGCAAGGCGATTGATTGCGGAGAATGCAATGACGTTCTGCTGATAGCCTTCTTCGCTTGCGGCCTTGTAGTCGAACTTGGTCCATTCCGCATCGGGAAGACGCTGCATTTCCAGTTTAAGCGCGCGGCTCGCCTTCGCTTCGGGTTTGTTGAATAGGCCAAACATTACAGGCTCCTTAAGCGGGGGCGGCTTTTGGCGCGCATCAGCGGCTCTAGCGCATAACGGATTGAGTCAATCCAGTGGTTGAATGAGTCCAGCATAACCGGAAGAACGTCACCCGACAGGCGGTCGATTTTATACGAATGCAGGCGGAACTCACGATAAGTTTCAGGACAGTCCGGGTGGACCACAATGCGGTCGAATGATTTCATAAACTCGATGCCGTCCTGAACCGACCCCTGACCTTTCTTCACGCCGACAGCGCGCGGCATACCGTGTTTTTGCAAGTATGCGATTGACTCAGGGCGAGCGCTGTCGCACCGAACCGTGTGCATAGTAATCTGCGGAATTTCTCGTGCGAGGTAGGGAACGGTGTCGTCAAGGTCGAGTTTTTTCTTGCCTGCCTCGCGCCGAACGTAGAGAACGTTTCCGTGCGTGTAGCACTGAACGGCGGCGGTCGGGTCTTGGGAGTAGCCGAAGTCGAGGCCGTGATAGGGGCCGTTCCAGTCTTCACTCGGTTCAAATTCTTCCTGCGAGAAACGTCCGTGGAAGACCTGAGCTTCCGTGATTTCGAGGTAGCTCCCGTTCCAGACGTGATCGTAGGTGTCGGGGCGCAGCCGCTGGTCGTCTAGGCGTTCGCTTTCAAGCGCCTCGGGAAACCATGGGTTGTCATGGTAGTTGAGTTCGACGCCTTTCCAGCTGGTAGGCGGATTGATGCGGAAGCGTTGGTTAGTTGCGGAGTCTTCTCGCTCAGGGTTCCACGTAATCCAAATTTCGGTTTCCCAGCCCTGTCCCTGATCTCGCATGGTGGGGAGGAGGACTTGCCAAGCCGGGTCTGCGACAGTCTCAGCCTCATCAACCCAACAGCGCAGGATGCGGGCTTTCGACTTGACGCCAGAAAGGTTATGACGCAGGCCGGTGAAGAGATAGCGGATACGACCGTCCCTTGACCTGATGTATTTTTCGCCGATCTCGTAGTAGGCCTCGAGCCAAGGAACCGCCCGAATTGCGCCCTTAACCTCCTCCATCGAGCTTTCGTCGAGGTTGACGAGGTGCTCACGAGCGCAGAGGATATTGCCAGATATGCCAGCCCGCCCGAGACGGTATCCGTCAATCGCACTCATCATGGCGAATGAACGAGTCTTGGCTGAGCCTCGTCCGCCCCAAGCGCAGCGGTAGCGTGACCGTCCCTGAAAGACGGGAATTAGTTTTGGGGGCAGCGCGATTTGAGCCCGCGTCACACGCTGCCCCCCTCATCATCACCGGACGGCGAGGGAACCATCGACGGCGAGACAAGCTCGATGATGTCAGGGAGTTTTGCGCCCCTGTCATCCTGTTGGGTAGTCCGGTCGCTTAGTTCGGTGGCCAGCGCCCGCAGTTCGTTGTTGGTGAATTTGCCCGGCTCCTCCTCCATACGATCCCGAAGCTCGAGAATGGCGTCCCGTGAAAGCCCGGCCATGTGCTCGAGGCTGGTCGCGAACTCCGTCTTAACTTCCTTGCGGTAGAGAGAAAGAAGCTCCTGAAACGACGGGTCGGCTTTGAGGACGCTTACGCGCGATTGCGTGTAGCCCACGATGGCGGCGCATTCATCGTCAGGCGTGCCCGAGGCCAGCAGCCGCGCGAGGCTGTGGTGCCGGTCGCTCAGCCGCTTGAGTTGCGAAGGTTTAGTCGAGGCCGGTTGGGAAAGTAGCTCAAGATCGGCTGCGTCGATAGGACGAACAACTTCAAACTCAAGCGGGATGGCCTTGCGACCGGCGCCGCTGCGGGGTGCTAGATTAAGATCGAGTTTCATAGTATGGCTGTATCCCACTTTACGCCAACGCGCGGCGGCTTGGGAGTAATCTAGCACACGCGCCTGCGGTCGTCAACGGGGAAAAGCCGGGGCCGGGGCGGCTCACTCAACGCGTCCCTCGCTTTGCGGTATTAGTCACTAAGCCGGCATAAACCTCCAACCGCCTTCGCGCGCCCCCGCTTGATTAACCTCTCGCGGGAGCTTTTTCTTGCCCCGATTTAGCAAAAAAAAAAAAATCGAGGTGAGCCATATAATATAAGGCCAAACTGGGGGTATGGACTTTAGACGGTCTATGTTGCCCGTCGGTTTTGTGTGAGTTTTTTGCAACACTTTTTATTGCTCAGACGTCCGGAGGGGCGAAAGAAAATAACTCTTTCGCCACGGTCGGTGTCAGACGGTGATGGACATGGCAGCTGCAGCCTCTGTCTTGGCTTTCGCTTCTGCCTCCATGCGGGCGACCATCTCGGCAACCGGCTCAGGGTTATTGGCGGCGATGGCGTCGAGGAGCGCGTCGCGGTCGGGGCCGGCCTCGGTCGCCTTGATGGCGGCGGCGAGTGCGGTGTGTGACTTGGCAAGCTCGCGAACGGCGCGACGGTTGGTGGCGATGGCTGGGTCCGTGCCTGCGCCACGGGTTGAAATGGTGCCGGTGGTGGCCTGACCGAGGCGATCAGTGAACGATGCGGCGGCGTCGAAGGGAGCTTCGGCGTTTCGGGCAACGGCTGCGGCGCTGTTGATATTATCTTGGAACCAACGGCGAAGGCCGTAAGTGAAGATTGCCTCGATTGCATCGGGATGGAAGTCGGCTGGATTGACCTCGGCGCTGTGGCCCTGTGCCGTGATGGCGATGGGCGTGGCGGGGAGGGTGATGGGGGTGTTTGTCTTAGTCATGGTATTGGCCTTTCGTTTGGCGCATTGCGCCGGGATGCGGGATTGCATCGCGCAATGCTTCGCGTGGAAGCACTGGCCGATGTTATCCGAGTCCGGTTGGGACGCAGGCGATGGTCACGCCTTGGGCGATTATGCGTTGCACGGCGGCAAGGAGGTCAAGGCACTCGGCGTGGGGGATGGCGAGGTCAAGGATGATGGTGGGATGGGCGGGATAGCTGGCGGTGGCGATAAGATCGTAAAGCATGGGGAGGCCTTTCGTGGGGGTTAAACGGTAGGCAGGAAGCCGCGAGAAAACTGCCAGATTGCGGTTGCGGGCAGCCCTTGGATACCGGCGAAGGAAAGGGCAAGCTCGGCTTGCTCAAGGGTTAACTCGGAGACTGCGCGAACGATCGTGTTGAACCGCATGTCGTCGTCTATGTAGTTTCTGGTGTCTTCAAGCGCCGCAAGGATACGGGCGGGGCCTTCGGGGATATGGGTATATGATGTTTCGTAGGACATGGGGTGGCCTTTCAGGCGAAGAGGGCGGCAATGGTTGCGAACGACGGGCGAAAGTGTCGGGCAAGGAGGAGTTTGCCGTCATTGTCGTGGACTGTCCACTTATCGCCGTGTTCGATTGCCTGTCGAAATTCCCGCGTTTGGTAAGGGCGGCGGATCGTGCCGAGGATGGCCCAATCGGGGCCATATATCGTGGCGATGGTGTCGGCATCGGTCAGGGTGACGGTGATGGTCATGGTCGGGGCCTTTCGTGGGTTACAGGGACTCAACGTAAGTCTTTAGGGCAGCCAAAGAATGAAATTCCTTTATATGGCCATCCGGCAAACAGTGGATAAATACATCCCGGCGTATGGAGGCTTGAATAAAAGCGCCCGACTCGTGTTCCCAATGGTCAAAAGTGTAAAGGCCGGGAATGGCTTTGGGGTGGTAATCTTTGATCGACGCGATGGACATCGGACATATCTCTCCTAGGGCACCATTGCCCGTGCTTTGTATATGGGGGCTGGCGAGTGGATTGAAAACCCCCCGATCACGAAAAAAGTGAAACTGTAACAATTTATTTTCCGGGCCACGCCGGGGCCAAAGTTAAGGAAAAGGCGCGGGCGCGCGCGATTATCGAAAGACTCGCTTGCGGTCAACCCCCACATCACAAAGTGTTACAGTGCCGGGCGGGGCAAAGCGGCGAAAACGAAAATCGCCGGACAGCGGCCAAAACGGGCCGTCACGGGGCCTCTCGGGTTTCGGTCATCATGGGTCGAAAAAGATCAGCTTGACATGCTGACGGGCAAGACAAAACGGGAACAGAGTGTTGTGGCGTTGCCACACTGATGCAGCCCCGCAACGTCAAGCCCCGGACGGCGGAAAATCGACGGCGAGCGGCCCGCTGTTATTCGATAACGTCCGCTGGCGGTCGGATCGGGCGCCGGCAGCCCGGCGAAGGTAAAGCCCGCCCAGTAGAGCCGAGCCGGTCCGCCCAGAAGAGCCGGAAGCCAAAGGCTCTGCCCAGAAGAGCCGGAAAAAGCCCGGTCTCAACGGGAAGACTAAAGACTGCCTATGGGATGGCTAAATGGCTATTATCGACATCGGGGGGCGGTTGTTTTCGCGCGGATTGTATGGCTCACGGTCGGGCCGAGTCGGTATGGTCGTATTCCAATCGAATAGAGCCATACCGACTCGAACCTTCGGTTCTCATTATTGAGTTGTTCGGTTGCCTTCGGCTGGCGTCTGGAGGGGATATGGCTTTATCCAGCTTTTAGAAATTTTTTTTTTTTTT
>Ga0207884_1000258_pt1 | contig 41717 bp, 33 predicted proteins | sample MalvirmetaMSP144_FD_184236 | JGI IMG/M metagenome (GOLD analysis project Ga0207884, IMG submission 184236) | Marine viral communities from the Deep Pacific Ocean - MSP-144 (SPAdes) | ecosystem: Environmental > Aquatic > Marine > Oceanic | place: Pacific Ocean | collected 2011-07-08 | reverse complement strand
TTCAAGGAAACGTACCAGGTTGCGTAGTTTGACCTGATAATCCCCTTCTTCAGTTCCTGGACGGAACTTAAGCTCTTTGACCTGCGTCTGCTTCTGCTTTTTCTTGGCAGCCGCTTTGGCCTTCTTCTCATCGAAGATTTTCTTACCGTAGTCCATTATCTTACAGACGATCGGATCGGAATCCGTAACCTGAACCAGGTCAAGAGACGCTTCTTCTGCCTGCTTGATTGCATCTTCAATCGACACTACGCCGACTTGGTTGCCCTCTGCGTCAATAAGACGGACTTCAGTTGCGTCAATATTCTCGTTGATTGGCGCCTTTGGTGTACGCCCCCGATTCGCTCGCTGTTTAATAATCAGATCTCCGTTTTGGTTCTGCCTTTACGCTCGATTTCCGCAGCCATAAGCTGCTCGAACGCGTCCAGCGATAAAGTGCCCATGTCCTCGCCCTTCCGGGTTCTCACCGCAACGGCGTTGTTCTCGACCTCTTTGTCACCGACAACAACAAGAAATGGCACTTTGTTAATAGTGTGCTCGCGGATTTTAAAGCCGATCTTCTCGTTTCTCAAGTCAGCATTAACCCTATACCCCAGAGAATCCCACTTTTTTGCGAGATTCTGGCAATAATCCCGCTGATTGTCGGTAATATTCATCACCGCAATCTGGGTGGGCGCCAGCCAGGTGGGGAATGCCCCTTCGTATTCTTCAATCAGAATACCGATAAAGCGCTCAAAGGAGCCCAGTACGGCGCGATGAAGCATAACCGGTGTTCTGCGCTCGGAATTATCGGCAACGTACTGGGCGCCAAGACGTCCGGGCATCGAAAAGTCGACCTGAATGGTACCACACTGCCATACCCGGCCGATGCAGTCCTTCAGGGAAAATTCGATCTTGGGACCGTAGAAGGCTCCCTCTCCCGGCAGCAGCTCCCAGTCCACGCCTTCGCGATTCAGCGCCTGCTCCAGTGCAGCCTCGGATTTGTCCCAGACTTCATCGGAACCGACCCGCTTTTCCGGGCGGGTGGACAGCTTGTAAAGGATCTGGTCAAAGCCGAAGTCAGTGTAAATCTCGTGAAGCATGCCGATAAACGCCGACACTTCTTTCTGGATCGCGTTTTCCTCGCAGAAGATATGAGCATCGTCCTGGGTAAACCCGCGAACCCGCATCAGCCCGTGGAGCGCGCCGGATGCCTCATTGCGGTGACAGGAACCGAACTCCGCCAGCCGCAGGGGCAGATCCTTGTAGCTTTTCAGACCCTGGTTGAACACCTGCACGTGGCAGGGGCAGTTCATGGGCTTGATGGCGTAATCATGCTTCTCGGACTCGGTGGTGAACATGTCGTCCTTGAACTTGTCCCAGTGTCCGGACTTTTCCCAGAGTGCACGGGACACCACCTGGGGCGTCTTGATTTCCTTGTAGCCGTATTCATGCTGCTTCTGGCGCATGTACTGCTCGACTTCCTGGTACAGCGACCAGCCATCCGGATGCCAGAACACCATCCCCGGCGCCTCTTCCTGCATATGGAACAGGTTCAGCTTCTTGCCGATCTTGCGGTGGTCGCGCTTTTCCGCCTCTTCCAGACGATGCAGATAGGCCTTCAGGTCTTTCTTGTTGCCCCAGGCGGTGCCGTACACCCGCTGTAGCTGCTCATTACTGGTATCGCCTCGCCAGTAGGCTCCGGCCACCTTGGTCAGCTTGAAGGCCTTGAGCTTGCCGGTGCTGGGCACGTGAGGGCCACGGCACAGGTCGATAAAATCGCCCTGCCGGTAGAACGACAAATCTTCATCACCGGGGATATCCTCAATGATGCGGACTTTATATTCTTCGCCCATGTCATCGAACAGTTTGATGGCTTCGTCACGGGACATCACGGAACGGGATACCGGGAGATCCTGCTTTGCCAGCTCTTCCATGCGCTTCTCGATCCGACCCAGGTCTTCGTTGGTAAACGGGCGGTCGTATTTGAAATCGTAGTAGAAGCCGTTATCGATCACCGGGCCGATGGTTACCTGGGCACCGGGAAACAGCTCCTGAACGGCCATGGCCATCAGGTGGGCGGTTGAGTGGCGAATAATATCCACGCCCTCTTCATCACGCTCGGTAATAATGGCGAGATCCGCATCTTCTTCAATGGGAAAGCTGGTATCCACCAGCGTGCCATTCACCCGGCCCGCCAGTGCGGCTTTCGCAAGGCCTGCACCGATGTCGGCGGCAACGTCATGAACGGTTACGGATTCGGAAAAACTGCGATGGCTGCCATCAGGCAGAGTAACAACTGGCATGATTGTCTCCTGTTTGACTCAGAGGTGATCCCTACCAAAGACCACGTGTGGTCGGCTCTCCGTGATACAGACCACGGGCCGATTTGCGGAGGAGTCTACCAGAAAAAAGCCCGGCGGGTTAACGCCGGGCGGGGTTTTGGGGAAGGTTTCGGAGAAGGTTTGATGAACTCAGGTTACGCTGGCCTCTTCCGGCGTTCGTCGCCGAAGCTGGCCAAAAGCAACCAGCCCAAGTAACAGCAGCGCCGGTATAACCATCAGCTCTTTCGGCGGCCGTTCTTTTTCCACGCGAACGGCATCAATGGTCCAGCCAAAGCTTACACCGGCTTCTTCCGCCGGGCTGCCATACCCCACAAAGTCCACAACCATTTCGCCATCGCTCTCAGACAGCTCCAGACCCGCTTCGGCCAGCCTGGCTTCCGGGGTGTCGGCGGCGGGTAGCGGCAATTTCAGATAGGTGGACACCTCATCGCCGGCCAGGGATATACCGGACGCCTTGATGATAATTGGGGAACCTGGCGGTACCGATTTCACGTGTTCCTCAATAACGGTGCCGGGAAGATCTTCTGTCTCCGGGTACACCATGTCCCACCAGTAGCCCGGGCGGAAGAGCGTAAAGGTAATCAACAACAGCAGGGCCGATTCCCACTTATAGCTCTTGGTAAACCAGTAGCCCTGGGTTGCGGCGGCGAACACCAGCATGGCGGTGACCGCACTGACAATGGTGACTATCAGATCCCACCACCCCGTCAGATCAATCAGCAATAACTGGGTATTGAAAATAAACATGAACGGGAGAATCGCCGTGCGGATGTCGTACGTGAAGCCCTGGACACCGGTCTTTATCGGGTCTGCTCCTGATATGGCAGCGGCGGCATAAGCCGCCAGCCCCACGGGCGGCGTATCATCCGCCAGTATCCCGAAATAGAAGACAAACAGGTGCACCGCTATCAGCGGAACCAGCAGCCCGTTCTGGGCCCCCAGGGTGACGATGACCGGCGCCATCAGAGTGGACACCACTATATAGTTTGCCGTGGTCGGCAGCCCCATGCCCAGAATCAGACTGATGAGTGCCGTGAATATAAGCATCAGCAGCAGGTTGCCACCGGAGATAAACTCCACAAACTGGGTCATCACCAGCCCGATACCGGTCAGAGTCACCGTGCCTACCACAATACCGGCGGTCGCAGTTGCCACACCGATACCGACCATATTCCGGGCGCCGGTGACCAGTGAATGCACCAGGTCATTAAAGCCCTGCACTGTGCGCTGCAGCAGATTGCCGTGCTGGCGAAAAGCGGCTTTCAGCGGCCTTTGGGTCACCACAATGAAAATCATGAATATGGTTGCCCAGAAAGCGGACAGCTGCGGTGAAAATCGCTCCACCGTAAGACACCAGACCAGCACCACCACCGGCAGCAGGAAATAGAGGCCGGTTTTTACCGTCGGCCCCACTTCCGGCAACTTATCCATGGAGGAATCAGGATCGTCTTCCTCGAGGTCCGGAAAGCGGGTCGCATAGCCAACCAGCCCTATATACATCAACAGAAGCAGAGGGCCCAGCACCCATACGGCGGCTTCGCCAAGGACGCCCTTGGTCCAGCCAATGCCGTAGTAGACCGCCAGGGTCAGGACGCTCAGCCCAAGCAGGATCACCACCCAGTTGAGCATTCGCATCGCCAGAGTCGGACGATTGAGCCGTTCAATGCCCTTCATCTTCAACTTGCAGGCTTCAAGGTGCACGATATAGATCAGGCCTACATAGGAGATCATCGCAGGCAGAATGGCGTGCTTGATCACCTCAAGGTAGGAAATGCCGACATATTCCACCATCAGAAAAGCGGCGGCGCCCATGATGGGCGGAGTCAGCTGCCCGTTGGTGGAAGCCGCCACTTCAACGGCACCGGCTTTGGTTGCCGGAAAGCCCACCCGCTTCATGAGCGGGATGGTAAAGGTACCGGTTGTCACCACATTGGCAATGGACGAACCGGAGGTAACCCCGCTCAGCCCGCTGGACACCACGGCGGCCTTGGCCGGCCCCCCACGCATGTGTCCAAGCATGGCGTAAGCCACCTGAATGAAGTAGTTGCCCGCACCGGCGCGTTCCAGAAGCGCACCGAACAGGACAAAGAGAAACACAAAGCTGGTGGAAACCCCCAGGGCCACACCGAAAACCCCTTCGGTACCCAGCCACATGTGGGACGCCAGTTTGTTCAGACTGGCACCGCCGTGGGAGATAACGTCCGGCATGTAAGGGCCAGCCACTGCATAGATAATAAAAACACCGGCCACAATGGTCAGTGGCAAACCCAGCGCCCGCCGGGTGGCTTCCAGCAACAGCACCAGACCACAGAGCGCCACCACAATATCCTGGGTAATGGGCGCGCCTGGCCGCTCGGCCAGCTCCTCGTAGAAAAAGAAAAGATACGAGGCGGTAAAAGCCGCCGCAAGTGCCAGTAACCAGTCGTATATGGGAACATGGTCAACGTGCCTGCCCCGGATCATGGGATAGGCTGAAAACGCTAGAAAAGAGGCAAATGCGAGATGAATTGAACGGGTTTCCGTGGAATTGAAAATCCCGATCTCGAGAATATACGGGAGCGGTGATGCAATCCAAAGCTGGAACAGTGACCAGCACAAAGGCACGATGAACAGTACAGCCGCAGCTGGCCCCGTAGCAGCCCTCCCCCCGGTTTCTGTCTGAAGCACTTGTTTGATCTTGTCGCGGTCCACATCGCGGCCCACGCCAGCCCCTTCATTGGGTTCGCTACTGGTCATAGCTTATTCCTGGGATGTAACGGAGGGAAAACAGCGGGATGGGCGCATGGCCCACCCCGCATTTCAACGGATCTCAAACTATCAGTCGATCAGACCCACTTCTTTGTAGTACTTCTTAGCTCCGGGGTGGAGCGGCGCGCTGAGCGCGTTGCTGACCATTTCCTCTTTTTCCAGGTTGGCAAAGGCAGGATGCAGGCGCTTGAAGCTATCGAAGTTTTCAAACACAGCCTTGACCACCTGATACACAACCTCCTCGGACACATCGGTCGAGGACACCAGGGTTGCTGCCACACCGAAGGTGGTTACATCCTCGTCGCTTCCACGATACATGCCGCCCGGAATAGTGGCTTCACGATAGTATGGGTTCTCGTTGATCAGTTTTTCGGTCGCCGCATTGTCGACGTTCACCAGCACACTGTCGCAGGAAGTGGTGGCCTCCTTGATGGCACCGGACGGGTGGCCGACCGTGTAGAAGAACGCGTCGATATTGCCATCACACAGTGCCTGGGACTGCTCAGCTGCTTTCAGCTCGGCAGGCAAGGCAAATTTGTCCATGGTCCAGCCCATTTCCTCCATCAGAACCTCGGCTGTAGCCCGCTGACCAGAACCCGGGTTGCCCACGGAAACGCGCTTGCCAGCCAGGTCCTCGAAAGTCTTGATGCCGGACCCCTTGCTTGCAACCACGGTGAAAGGCTCAGGATGCAGCGAGAACACCGCACGCAAATCCTTGTTCGGACCATCTTCCTTGAACTGACTGGTGCCGTTGTAGGCATGGAACTGCCAGTCGGACTGGGCCACGGCCAGATCAAGCTCACCCTGGCGAATGGCGTTCAGGTTGTAGACGGAACCGCCGGTACTCTCGACCGAGCAACGAATCCCATGCTCTTTGCGGTCCATGTTGACCAGTCGGCAGATCGCACCACCGGCGGGATAGTACACGCCCGTCACGCCACCGGTACCGATGGTGACAAACTGCTGTTCCTGAGCATTTACCGAGGCAGTCGTTGCCCCGAAACTGACGGCGGCGGCTACCGCAATGGCGGAAAATTTCTGTTTAAGTGCCATGACTCTTCCCTTTTCCTGGTTATTTTATTCTCTGCTGAAAAGAATACCTCAAAGGTATCAACATCCGTCTTAAAACATAGCCCACTTCCCGCCAGAAATAAAGCCAGCAAAGAACTGCCAACCACCTGATATAAAAAAGAAAAGCCCGCAAAGCGGGCTTTTCTTACTCAGACTTTAGTCGGCTATTTGTTGCCGCGGGCCTTGGCCACCATCCGGTCCGGACGCAGCAGGAACCGCGCCAGTGCCGGCAACAGCCAGATCGAGCCAACCATGTTCCAGATGAACATGAAGAACAACAGCAGCCCCATATCCGCCTGGAATTTAATCGGCGAGAATATCCAGGTCACGACACCAATACCCAGTGTGATACCGGTAAAGATAACGGCTTTACCTGTTGATCTCAGGGTCTCGAAATACGCGTCCTGAAGCGTTCTGCCCTCAAGCAGGAACTGCTCAAGCTTGCTGTAGATATAAATGCCGTAGTCGACACCAATACCCACGCCCAGGGCAATAACCGGCAGAGTGGCAACCTTGATACCGATACCCGACACCGCCATGATCGCCTCGGCCAGAATCGACGTCAGCCCAAGCGGGATCAGAATACACAGCACGGCCCGTACAGACCTGAAGGTCGCCAGGCAGAGCAAAGCCACCACGCCATAGACAAACGCAAGCATCACGTTCTTGGCGTTGGAAATGACCTCGTTAGTGGCCGCCTCAACACCGGCGTTACCGGCGGCGAGCAGGAAGGTGAATTCATCCGTGTTATTGTTGCTGGCGAATTCTTCCACACGCTCGGTGACGGTCTCAAGGGTCTCGGCCTTGTGGTCTTCGAGGAACACCAGTACCGGCGTCAGATCACAGTTGGTATTGATCAGACCTGCCGGCGCCTCCCGGATCGAGGCGTTGATGATGGTCTGGTTGCGGGATATCTCATACCACTTCCAGTTACCCTCGTTCAGCGCCTTGGTAACAATCTTGGACACATCGGCGAGGGATGCAGACGACTGAACGCCCGGGGTGTTCTCAAGCTCCCACTGCAGCGAGTCCATCGCCCGCAGAACATTGTACTGGGTACACTGCTCTTCCTCGGTCTCCACCATCACCACCAGTACATCCGCACTGGTCGAATAGTTATCGATGATGAAAGCGTTGTCCTTGTTATAGCGGGAATCTGCCCGCAGTTCTGGCGCGCCCTGATCCAGGTCGCCAACCTTCAGGTCCTGCTTGTAATACAACCCGAGGCCGAGACCGATCACCGCAATCAGCAGGGAAATCGGCGCAACGCCCGGATGCGCAAAGTAGGACATGACGCGCCATTTGCGATCATGCTTCTCGTCATGATTCTGTACATGCTTGATACCGCCTTTGGAGATACCAACATAAGACATGATGAGTACATGCAGCACGAGGTTGGTCAGGATAACAAACGCTACACCGATACCTGCAGCGACAGCCAGATCACGAATGACATCAATTTCAATGAAAATCAGCGTCAGGAAACCGAAGGCGTCTGACACCAGCGCCAGCATGCCGGGAATGTAGAGCGCACGAAACGCGAGTCTTGCCGATGTGACCTTATCAAAGCCCTTTGACGCTTCCACGGCCATGGCGTTGACAATCTGCACCCCGTGACTGATGCCGATCGCGAACACCAGGAAGGGAACCAGCACTGAATACGGATCAAGCCCGTAGCCCAACAAACGCAGCGTTCCAAGCTGAAGAAAGACGGCTATGATAGACGTGAACACTGGCACCACGGTTCCCGTCACGGAACGGGAGTAACCAAACAGCAGCAGCGTGGTCAGCAGAATGGTAATGCCCGCAAAGTAGGCAATTGAGCCAATGCCCTCAATCAGGTCGCCGACTTTTTTGGCAAAGCCGACAATATGGATATCGATATTGGGGTTCTGACCCTCATACTTCTCGCGGATCTTTTCTTCCAGCTGCCTCGAGAATTCACCATAGTTCAGGGCCTCGCCCGTTTCCGGGTTTTTCTCGTAAAGGGGGGCGTAAACAATGGTGGATTTGAAATTATCGGCCACCAGGCGACCAACTTCGTTGGAACGCAGCACGTTCTGGCGAAGCTGTTCGAGGCTCTCACGGGAACCATCATAGTTGTCCGGAATAACCGTGCCGCCCTGGAAGCCCTGCTCGGTTACCTCGACCCAGCGAACGTTTGAAGTCCACAGGGATTTGAGGCCGGAGCGGTCAACACCATTAAGGTAGAACACCTCGTCGGTGATCTGCTTGAGCGTTTCCATGTATTCCTGGGTGAAAATATCACCTTCCTCGACCTCTACCGCGATGCGGACAAAGTTGCCGAGGTTGGCAAGACTGTCACGGTGCTCAAGCATATTGACGATGTAAGGATGCTCGAGCGGAATCATGCGCTCAAAACTGGCATCCGGCTGAATCTTGACGGCGTTATAGCCGAGAAACAGCGTCAGGAAGAAAAACGCAACCAGGATAATCGCCCGATTGTTGAAAATCAGTCGTTCCAGGAACGGTTCTGCGTTTGGCGTCGTGATGTAATGCTCGCCCTTGTCGTGCTTCGGGTTAGACATTCAAAAGCCCCTCTAAAATTCGTTCTGTTGGTGCCGCATCAGGGCGTTATTGTAAATCCTGGCCGCGAGCGTCGGTGTGCTTCACTCCGCCCTCGCCAACGAGGAGGAGATCCGTACCCGAAAGCGGAACAACGTCCATTACGCCTTCCCGGTCATCCCTGAAATAGGGGCGAAAACTCTCGCCACCATTGGTGCTCATCAGCACCGCACCCGAGTTGCCAACCAGTGTGATTCGGCCATCGTCAGAAACTGCACCATCATTAAGAGTTGCGCCGCCTTCATTGGGCACCACTTTCCAGGTCTTACCCAGGTCCGTAGACATAAAGGTATTGCCACGGAGGCCGAACGCCAGAATCTCGTTCACGTTCCCGGTGCCGATGGCGCCGAAAAGCGAACCTTCATAGGGGCTTTCACGTCTTTCCCAGGTATCTCCGCCGTCAACAGATACGAAAATCTGACCGGCCTCACCCACAACCACCAGAGCGCCACCGGTGATACTGGTAATGCTGTTCAGGTGGAAGTTCCTGGGGTTATCGAGCTGCGGCGACATGTCTTCCCAGGTCTCGCCGCCATCGGTTGTGCGCAGGAACATGCCGTAGGCGCCCACAACAAAACCGTAATCCTCGTTCTGGAACCAGACATCCAGCAGCGGGTTTACCGGGCCCACCTCCTGGTCCGCCTGAAGGTTCTCCAGTGCGAACTCCAGATCACCCAGGGCCCACTCAAGATCTGGCACCTCGTCTTCAGGTGCCTCGGCAATCCGCTCCTCCATGGCCGCGATCTGCTCCTCGAGGGTGGCGATGGCCAGTTCTGCTGCCCTGACGCCAGTCAACTGGAGCGTCCAGGTTTCAGCCGCATCATCGGAATGCAACACAACACCACTGTGACCAACGGCCCAGCCGTGAGTCTCGGTGGCAAAATCGACGCCGGTCAGAGTCACTGAAACAGGCACCTCGGCCTGACTCCAGGAATCACCGCCATTATCAGAATAGATGATATGACCGCGCTCTCCGGCTGCAACGATTCTGTCACCAGCACGATCCGCGTCGGTGAGCAGGCGCTCCGGCGCAAGATCCGTGGGCCTGGCTGGAGTTTCGATAACGTCTGCGATTGCTAACACTGAAGGGGCGGCTATCGCCATGGAAAAGCCAAAGCAGGCCGCTCCAAGAGTGTTGCACATCAACCTTTTAGCCATTCAGATTGCCTATATGTTGTGTTGAACTGGATTATTCCCGGGCCGCCAGTGTACTGGTTCCAAGCGTGAATGTACCGGTGGCCTCTCGACCACCGGTACCTGTGCTCGCCTCAGTTCACGGCGATTGAAGCCTTTCAATTCACTGCATCGCCGTTAACGGACACTCCTGCGACGAAGTGACGCCGGTGAGTAGTAACGAAGGTTGGGAACGTCATTGGTGAATTCCCGGGTTGACGGCTGCTCAGTGTCAAGCCCGAGTACATGGTAACGGCGGGCCTGCAGGTCGTGATACACATCCAGTGTAGTCCACACACCCGGAAGCTCGTAATAATTCTTCGCGAATCCCATGGTTACGCGCCACAGCTCGCCACGACCGTCATACTGATCAACCAGCAGGGTGTTCCAGCTGTCGGCATCCACGTAGAAGCGACGCTTTGCATAGATGTGACGCTCGCCCTCTTTCAGGTTGGCCTCTACAACATGAACGCGATGAAGCTCCCACCGCGTCAGGTCCGGGTTGATATGGGAAATACCAAGAATTTCGGCATAGGGCGTGCCTGCTTCACTGAGACGATAGTTGTTGTAAGGCACATAGATTTCCCGCATGCCTTTATAATCCCAGTTATACCGGTCCAGAGCGCCGTTGAAGATATCGGTATCGTCGGCTGTTCTCAGGTTGTCCGCCGCTGCAATCGGTGAATCATAGCCCAGGTTGGGCGCACGGCGAACACGGCGCTGACCGGCATTGTAGCCCCAGCCGTTTCGCGGATTGATAATCTGGTTCAGGGTCTCGTGAATCAGGATGGCGCCGCCGGCCAGACGGGGCGGGGACTGGGTAAACGACAGATAATAAAAAATCACGTTATCCAGCGTCTCTTCACTGCCTTCCGGGTTGTAGTAATTGAAGAAGGCTTCCTGCTGGGAGGTTACGAGGCCGTAGTCACCGTCTGTCTGAACAGCCACCTCGCTCGAACGACGAGTAATCGATACACCGCGCCAGCGGGTCAGATGGTTCCACATTACCTGCCAGGCTTTCTGTTCGTTATTGCCGTGCAGAATCGGGAAAGGGTAGCCACCAAAAGCACCGTCAATACCGGCACCCTGTCCAACAACTTCGGCACTGACCGCATTATCCTGAGTATTTTCAGCCACCCAGTCCGGCACCGCGTGGGTACGACGACTGCGGTAGACGGGCATGTTGAAGGTGGTGGGATAGGTTTCAAACATGTCCCGCAGGCCGTCTGTCAGGTGTTGATCGTATTGCTCGGCGTTACTGGCACTGATGGTGAACAGCACCTCGTCTTCCGGGAAAGGATTGATATGGTGCTGGCCGCTGCCCTCATAGGCGGCAGGGGCGTCTTCCGCTTTCAGCCCCCCGGTCCAGGGCGGAATAGTGCCAGCAGCGTTACCGGCCTTCTCGGAGCCGAAGGGTGTAAGAGACTGACCAAGCTTGGCGGCCTCACTCGGAGACACGCCGGCCATCACGGGTGATGCAAGAACCGATGCGGCAAGCAAACCACCCAGAAAAACGTTCTTTTTGTCGTTCATTGGTAAACCTTAACGCTGTCTGAAAGCCTTCAGGAAGGCTTTTCTTATTGTGAGATCTTGTTTTATAACCACGGACGCTTGTCTGTTGCCAGATTAGACTATTGGCCAGTGTTGTCTATCGTTCAAAAGTGCGATTTTGTATCGACGTGTGACAGAGCGATTCACGCCCTGTCACATTCTTGCTAGTCGGCAAGGCTCTTGTGCACCACCTCGTACACGTCCCGCGACAGCCCGTCTTTATCGCGAACCGTTTCCAGCGCAGCCTTCATCTGGTCACCGTGCACCGGCGCAAACTTCCGCCAGCGGGTCAGCGGTGACACCAGCCTCGCGGCGATCTGCGGGTTGCTGTCATCCAGCCGACGGACCTGCTCCGCCAGGAAACGGTAGCCCGAACCATCCTCCGCATGGAAGGCCGGCAGATTCTGCCCCGCGAAGGCGCCTATGACCGACCGGATCTTGTTGGGGTTCTTCCAGTCGAAAGCCGGATGCTGCATCAATTCCTTGATCTGGGGCAAGCTTCCGGTCCGGGCACTGGCGGCCTGAACAGAGAACCACTGCTCGACAACCTGCGGATCCTGCCGGAAACGCTCGTAGAAGTCCGACAGCGTGGCTTCCCGATCGGCTTCGAAACCGGAACCAACCAACGCCCGCAACGCTCCCAGACGATCCGTCATGTTGTCCGCGTCGGCGTATTGAGCCAGCGCCAGCGAGCGGGCCTCATCGTCATCGAGGTGCAGCAACCAGGCCAGCGCGGTGTTGCGCAGGCTGCGACGGGCAACGGCTTCCGGCGTCACTTCATACACGCCACTGAGGGTGTTGCGATGGTAGCAGGCCAGCAGATCGTCCCGAAGCTCCCGTGCCAGGCTGGCCAGCACCCGCTCCCTGGCCTGATGAATGGCCTGCACTTCGGGCTTGTCAGACAGCTCGATCAGGTAGGCTTCGGTCGGCAACTGAAGCATCTTGGCCACCAGGGCCTGGTCCAGCGTATCGTCAGCCAGCAGGCCGCGATAGGCGGCGATCAGCCCGGGATCAACCTGGGCGGAATCGTCCTTGCCGATCAAAGAGCTTATGACATCAATCGCCAGTTTCTGGCCGGCGTCCCAGCGGTTAAAGCCATCGTTGTCGTGGCTCATCAGGAAAGTCAGCTGTTCCCGCGTCCAGGGGTACTGGGCACGCACCGGGGCGGAGAAATGGCGCAACAGTGAGGGCACAGGCCGCTCGGCAATGCCGTGGAACTCGAACGTATGTTGGGCCTCGGTCAGCTCCAACACCCGCTCGGTCGGCGCATCGGCATCGTCGGCAGACAGTTTCAGCGGCAGCGGTTCACCATCGGCACCCAGCAGGCCCAGGGCAAAGGGAATGTGCTGCGGCTTCTTGTTGGTCTGGCCGGGCGTGTCCGGAATGGTCTGTTTAATGGACAGCCGGTAAACACCCCTGCCCTGGTCAAACTCGTCGGAGATGGTCAGCTCGGGGGTTCCTGCCTGCTCGTACCAGAGCCGGAACTGGGTCAGATCACGACCACTGGCATCTTCCATCGCCCGCACGAAATCATCGGTGGTCACCGCCTGGCCGTCGTGGCGCTCGAAATAGAGGTCACTGCCTTTGCGGAACATGTCGTCGCCCAGCAGGGTCCGGATCATGCCGACGACTTCACAGCCTTTCTCATAGATGGTCAGGGTATAGAAGTTGGTGATCTCCATGTAGGAGTCCGGGCGCACCGGGTGAGCCATGGGGCCGGCGTCTTCCGCAAACTGCGCGGTGCGCAACATGGAGGCGTCTTCAATACGCTTGACCGTGGGCGACCCCATATCCGAGGAAAACTGCGAGTCCCGGAATACAGTGAAACCTTCTTTCAGACTCAGCTGGAACCAGTCGCGGCAGGTCACCCGGTTGCCGGACCAGTTGTGGAAATACTCGTGGGCCACAATGGATTCAATGCGCTGGAACGCCATATCGGTGGCGGTTTCCTGGCTCGCAAGAACGCAGGACGAGTTGAAGATGTTCAGGCCCTTGTTCTCCATCGCACCCATATTGAAGTCGTCCACCGCCACAATCATGAAAATATCCAGATCGTACTCGCGGCCGTAAACCTCCTCATCCCAGCGCATGGCGCGCTTGAGGGAATCCAGTGCGTGGTCGCACTTCTCGGCGTTGCGGGGCTCGATGTACATTCTCAGATCGATATCCCGGCCGGACATGGTGCGAAACGAATCCCGCTTTTCCACCAGGTCACCGGCCACCAGCGCGAAAAGATAGCTGGGCTTCGGGAACGGGTCTTCCCAGGTCACAAAATGACGGCCGTCGGACAGTTCGCCTTTCTCAACATCGTTGCCGTTGGACAGCAACACCGGATAGGCGGTTTTGTCGGCCTCGATACGGGTACGGAAACGCGCCATCACATCCGGCCGGTCCGGGAAATAGGTGATACAGCGGAAGCCCTGGGCCTCGCACTGGGTGCAGAACATACCGGACGACTTGTACAACCCCTCCAGCCGGGTGTTGTTCTGGGGCTCAAGCCAGGTCACTACCGCCAGCTCGAACTGCTCGGGCACGCCCTGCACAACCAGCTTTTCGCCACGATTGTCATAATCGTTCTCAGACAGGCTTTCGCCGTTCAACTGAATGGACTCTAGCTTCAGGCTGTCACCATCAAGCTCCAGATCGCGTTCGGCTCCGTCGCTGTCGGGGTTGCGCCGGATGGATAACAGACTGTGAACCCGGGCGCCGTCCTCAAACAGTTCAAAACGCAGATCCACGTGATCCACGACAAACGCCGGCACTTTATAGTCTTTCAGATAAATGGTTTGTGGCTGACTGGTACGCATGGTTTGTCTCCAGAATGGGTTACCGGCACCTACTTGGCGGCCTGATCGGGTTTATCGCCCTGATCGGGAAATGCCTGAAAGCGGATTTCATAACCGGTGTATTTTCGAATGTTGATCACGCCTGTGTCGAGGATCAGATACTGCCCCTTGATACCCTGGAGCACGCCCTCGGCACTGGATGCCTTGTCAAGATTGTGGGTTTTCACCTTCTCCGGCCAGACCTCTACCGGGTAGCTGAGCGCCAGGCCCGCTTCGCCAACCGGGCGAAGCGCATCTTCACCGTACTGGTCCTGCAGCGCTTTAAGGTCATCTTCTATCAGCGCCAGAAGGCGGTCCCGCTCCTGGGCCAGGTCCATGTCCGGGATTTCACCCTTGAGCATGGTGCGCCAGTTGGTGCGATCCGCCACATGCTTTTTGCAGGCTACTTCCACGAAACCGGCAAGCTGCCGGGTGGCCACGCGAATCATTGGGATGGCGTCCACCGCGCCCTGATCAATCCACCGCGTTGGTACCTGGCTGCCACGGGTAATGCCTACCTTCAGTCCGGATGAATTCGCCAGGTAGACCACATGCTCCACCATGCAATGGGTTTCGCCCCACTCCGGCTCCCGGCAGGTGCCCTGGTAATAGTGGCACTTCTCTGGACTCATAATACAGGTATCACAGGCTGCCAGCTTTTTGAAACAGGGGTAACAGAAACCCTGGCTGAAGCTCTTGTTGGTTTTGCGGTCGCAGTTGATGCAACGAATCACCCCGTCGAAGTCCAGCCTCAGCGGATAGCCTATAAGGTCATTCAGCGGAATCCGGGTGTCACCCACAAGCAGGCTGTAGCTCACCGGGCTGTCAGCCTCGGCGGGCATTTTCCGGAGTCGCCCGGTGATGTCCACCACTGCGCTCAAGACTTCACCTCGAAGAAATTATCCGAATCACCGGTGGCGCCGTTGGTGGTTCTGGATACACTCGGGTCGCAGGCCGTTCCGGCCTTCTTGCCACGATCCAGGTAACCGACCCGCTCCTCTTTCGGCACCTGGTGGTGCTCCTCGTAATAGATGATCGCTTCCATACAGATGGTGCGCTGCTCTTTGGTCAGCGCGCGGCCGTCCGGCCACTTGCCCAGCTCCAGAGACTGCTTGAGGTTCCGGTAAACCGTCGGATCAAGCCGCTTGATCAGCTCTTCATAGGTCATTCCGATCTCCCGTGGATGGTTTGGGATAAAGTTACTGCAAACTGTTGACAGATATAAATGATAATAATTATCATTGATTCACCAAATGACGGAGGTTGTGTTCATTTGGTCTCTCTCATCAGAGCTTACACGCTCTCTTCATGCCCCACCTTGATGTGGGGCTTTTTTTGGCACCGGCAAAATCACCGCAAGCGCCAGGCCAGACAGGAAGCCGCCAAGGTGTGCCTCATTGGCCATTCTGCCCAGACCCAGCATTTCCGTGAAAGGCGTAAAACCCACGACCATCCAGGCGACGGCAAACGTCACCAGAGCCGGTGGAAACTGGAACCTGGGGCGCCGACGCTGGCTCAGCCAGCAGTAGCCGAGGATACCGTAAACCACCCCGGACAATCCGCCGAAAAGAGGGCCGGATACCAGGTACTGGAGTCCATTGGACAACACGCTGACCACCACAAACAGAAGCAGCAATCGCTGACGACCGTCAAACCACTCAATCTGGCTACCCAGAAACCAGAGCATCACCGCGTTGAACACGATATGGGCCCAGCTGAAGTGCAGGAAATCCGGTGTCAGCAGCCGCCAGATCTCCCCGTTCGACAGGGTCGCGCTCAATGCCTGAATGCGCTCTGCCATGCTCCCCCAGTTATACACCGTGGGGTCGATGATCATCAGATAGGTCGCCAGCCGGTTCTGGCCCAGTTCAGTAAAGAAGGAGACAACCACGCCGATGACAATCATCGCCAGCACCAGCGGCGCGTGTCGCGGGGAGGGCTGCCAACGACCGCCGACAAAGACCGGTGAACTGACCACCTCGTTGACCCGTTCCCGCAGCTCCGGCTCGCTCAGGAACCGCTCCAGTGCGTGCAGAACCGGGTCTGCATGATCCGGGTTCTCCAGCCACAGCACCTGAGAGTCGCCTTCTTCCGTTATCCGGTGTTCGACGCCCTGCTCTTTCAGCCACTGGCTGAATCCCGCCAGGTCCGCTTCGGCCTCAATCTGTTTAACCCGGTACAATCATCACCTCGCTATGCTGTCTTCACTGGTGGGATAATCCGCCTCTTCCGGGCGCTCCACGTCTACCCACACGAACTTGTCTTTAGACAGATGCCGCTCTCCGTCCAACCGATAAGCCACCAGCTTGCCGTACTTGACGGCGCTGAAATCGATACAGGCCACATTGGGCTTGAGCGGCTCGGGCTCTCCTTCCATCCAGTAATGCCCCACAAACACGGGTGGCGCAGATGCCGGATAGGTCACCAGTTGACTGCGCTCATGGTCGGTCAGTTCCCGGCGGGCGACGTCTTCAGGCAGAGGGTCCGGCTGGAACACTACATCAGCATAGGTTTTCGGGTTATCGGCCCAGAACTTGGTGCGGAAGAATTCACGCGTGTAGCCGTCGCGCCCGGTGATTTTAACGCCAGGAGGCAGGCGCAGGTCGGTGCCCCGCAGCAGGGTATCCATGACCTGGCCGGCAAAAGACTCAATCGCCGCAGACGCATGGAGAAAATCATCATCAATGCAGGCGCCACCCTGATGGGCCTTGAACTTCTCGATCAAATTGTTATCCCAGCAGGCGTGAACCGCGCGGAAATCCGGCTCGTCGATGAACAGAGGAATGGTATAGAACCATTCCAGAAATTCGTTCCACTCGTGGGGATGGTGCTCGAATTGTTGCAGGGTTTCCCGGATCAACCGGTCGTGGCGAGCGTTGTGCTCCCGTAGCCACTTCTTGCCACTGCCCGGCCGTGCGCGTGTGCAATAGCCCAGGGCGTTGTATTCGTGGTTACCCATCACGATCCGCGCCGAACCATGCTCCACCATGTCCCGCACCAGGTGCAGGGACTCGCGTATGCGCGGGCCGCGGTCGATAATATCGCCGATAAAAATGGCCTGCCGTGAATCGTGCTGATACACACCGTTGCGCCTGCGGTATCCCATCTGATCCAGCAACCGCTTCAGGGTGTGGGCACAGCCATGAATATCACCAATGATGTCGTAGCCGCGGCTCGCGCTTCGTTTCTGAAATGCCATGTTTAACTCGCTGCGATTTCGCTGGCCCAACCTAGCTTGTCCCGGCAGGTGGCGTAAAAATTGTGGTCCGTCGGATGGATCAGGCGGATTTTAAACGGTTTCTTGGTGATGCGGATGATGTCACCGGGAGCGCAGGCAATGTTCATCTGGCCGTCAAAACTGATCTGGGGATAGGTTTCGTTGGTCTCCCCGATCACCAGTTTGATCTCGCTTTTGCCATCAACCACGATGGGTCGGCTGCTCAGGGTATGAGGGAACATGGGCACCAGCACCACCGCATCCAGCTTCGGATGCATGATGGGCCCGCCCGCTGAGAGCGAATAGGCGGTAGAGCCGGTAGGCGTTGATACGATCAGCCCGTCCGAACGCTGGCTGTAGACAAAGTGCCCGTCGATATAGAGGTCGAAGCCAATCATCCGCGTGGACTTGCCCGGATGCAGCACGACATCATTCAGCGCCGTGCCGAAACCCAGGGGCTGGCCGTTTCGCTCCACATGGCCGTCCAGCAGGAATCGGGTTTCTTCGATGTACTCCCCCTGCAAGACCTTTTCCAGACGCTCTTCCAGATCGGACGGGGAGATATCGGTCAGAAACCCGAGCCGCCCACGGTTCACGCCCAACAGCGGGATCTTGGATTTGGCCAGCTCCCGTGCTGCACCAAGAAGGCTGCCATCACCGCCAACCACTATCACCAGGTCACAGATCTCGCCCAGCAGCTTTTTGCTGGCAACCTGAAGGCCATGGCCCGGCAGCATGGTGGAGGTGTCTTCCTCAATGATCACATGGTAGTTGTTGCGGATCAGGTACTGCTTGAGCTGCCGCAGCGACTCGACAACCTGCACGCTGCCCATGCGGCCAATGACGCCGATGTTCCTGAATTGGTCCATGAAACTTCCTGTGGGTGTCTGTATGGGGTCGTTCGAAGGCCCCATACTAACGAAATACGGCGGGATTCTGAAAAAGTTCGTGTTAATTGGCGTGATCGCCGATTCAGGAATGGGCCTCAACCAGCTGGTGGTGCTCGCAGCGGTCATCGACGCCGGGGCGGAATTCCGAAGGCTGGCTCACCCGCATCACCGGTTCATTGCACTGCACCCCTTTGTTGCTCTTGTGGTGGCAGACCGGGTTCTCATAATGCTCCAGCCATTCCCGATAGGCAGGCTCGTTCAGGCCGCATCGCGCCGCTGCATAGGAGACGGGATTGCGGAAATAGGTCTCGATATCACTGTACGGCAGGGTCACGTGGCCCACGCCAGGGTGATAGGCCACCAGAAAAACCGACTGGTTCTTCAGGTGGTCCATCAACGAATCTTCTGCCGGTGCTTGATGCTGAAGGTCGTAATTCTCCTGCTCCAGGGCAACGATTTTCTCGTCCCGCAGCTCGAGTTCCCGCTGCCGGCGATCGAGCTGCTCTTTCAACAGCACCACCTCGGCGTTCGCCGCAGCCCCTTCCCGGTTCTTGCTGGCGGCTTCGTTGGCGATCTGCTCCTGCATATCCAGGTACTGCTCGTTCCGCTCGGCAAGACGCTTCTTGAGCTGTTCATTACTCAGTTTCTGGCGCTCATAGCGCTGCTGCAGGTCCGCCAGCTCATTACGAAGGGCCTGGATTTCATGGCGGTTTTCCCGCTGGAGCTCGGACAAAGCATCCCGATGGACGCTCTGGAGGGTCTTGATCCGCAGGCGCTGTTCGCGGATCAGCTGGGCCAGGCGGGCGCGGTCGCCGGAGGAATCCTGCTCGCGGGATTCGTCACCCAGTACCGGAATGTTCTCCTCCGCCGGCGGTTCGGCCTTGCGGAACTTGAGGCTGTTGGCCTCTACGGCACGACGGATGGATTGGAAGTGGTTGCTGCCCGGCGTCATGTCCGGGTCCCAAAGGTCATCGGCACTGACAGACGCAGGGCACTGGCTGCGGCATACCAGCCGGATCGGCCCGCCACCCAGATCCGGGCCCTTGGCGCCCTTTCGAGCCAGTTGCTCCACAGGCAGGTTCCAGCTGGCGTCCGCGCGGCCTTCCTCATCAAAATAGATGCGGAAGAACACCAGTGAGCGCACTTCGAGTCCCGGGCTCAAAAGCACGAACACCGCCTTTACATCGGTATCCGCCAGATCGGAAAGCCCGACATAGCCGTCCAGAAACGCACCGAACTCCGAGGCGCGCATCTGCCTCGATACTTCACTGCCGTCCATAAAGAAGACTGCCGAATGTTCGTCACCCACCTTTTCGGCAGACGCCATTGCACACTCCTGATATCCGGAATTTCAAATTTCAATATGCGGATAACAGTCTAGCCGGTCAACGACCGGCTAACACGGTGTGTATGTAACAAAATCTGCAACAATTTGTGATCGCCGCGATTTTTCGTCAAAGCTCTGCCGTATCAGAGCTCCGCCGCCAGACGGCTACCCTGATCAATCGCGCGCTTGGCATCCAGCTCCGCCGCCACGTCAGCACCGCCGATCAGATGAACGCTCAGGCCCGCGCTTTCAAGGTCCAGCTGCAACTCCCGCAGCGGATCCTGGCCTGCGCAGACAATGATGGTATCCACTGGCAGTACACGGTCTTCGCCCTGCTCTGCGCCCTTGGGTGTGATGGTCACGTGCAGGCCTTCATCGTCAATTTTGCGATAGGTCACGCCTGGCACCATCTGAACCTGACGGTGCTTGAGGGAGGTTCTATGAATCCAGCCGGTGGTTTTACCCAGGTTCTTGCCCACTTTCGACGTCTTGCGCTGAAGCAGGTAGACCTCGCGGGCCGGCTCCGGCAGCTCAGGCTCCATGCCCTTGATGCCACCGCGGTGCTCCACGGTGAGATCCACGCCCCATTCCCGCATGAAATGCGCCGGGTCCAGTGCCGCTGACGTACCTTTGTGGACGATAAATTCGGACACATCAAAGCCGATACCACCGGCGCCGATCACCGCCACCTTCTGGCCCACGGGCTTGCGCTCGAGCAACGCGTCCAGGTAACCGATTACCTTGGGATGGTCGATGCCCTCAATCTCCGGTGTCCTGGGCTTCACGCCGCTAGCCAGGATGACATGATCGAAGCCGCCGGCTTTCAGGTCTTCCGCGCTTACCCGGTTGTTCAGGCGAACGTCCACGCCGTGCTTATCAAGCATCACCTTGAAGTAGCGCAGGGTCTCGTAGAACTCTTCCTTACCGGGAATCAGCTTGGCCACATTGAACTGCCCGCCAATTTCCTTGCCGTCATCAAACAGGGTGACGGCATGGCCACGCTCGGCGGCAACGGTGGCAAATGCAAGCCCCGCCGGTCCGCCGCCGACCACGGCGATCTTCCGGGGCGAGGAGGTTTTCACGTAGGCAAGCTCGGTTTCATGGCAGGCCCGCGGATTCACCAGACAGGAGGTCAACTTGCCGCTGAAGGTATGGTCCAGGCATGCCTGGTTGCAGCCGATGCAGGTGTTAATCTCCTGCGCCCGGTCTTCAATGGCTTTTTTGACCAGGTCTGCATCCGCCAGGAAGGGGCGCGCCATGGACACCATATCGGCATCGCCCTGGGCCAGAATCTTCTCCGCCACGTCGGGCATGTTGATCCGGTTGGTGGTCACCAGCGGAATCCGCACTTCGTCCTTGAGCCGGCGGGTCACGCCGGTGAAGGCGCCACGGGGAACGGAGGTGGCGATGGTGGGAACCCGCGCCTCGTGCCAACCGATGCCGGTATTGATAATGGTAGCGCCGGCCTTTTCAATCTCTTTCGCCAGCTGCACCACTTCCTCCCAGGTGCTGCCGTTTTCAATCAGGTCCAGCATCGACAGACGGTAGATCAGAATGAACTTTTCACCCACCTGCTCGCGGACACGGCGAACAATCTCGATGGGCAGGCGAATGCGATTTTCATAGCTGCCACCCCAGCGGTCCGTCCGGTCATTGGTGTGCTGAACAATAAACTGATTGATGAAGTAGCCTTCAGACCCCATGATCTCGACGCCATCATAGCCCGCCTCTCGGGCCAGCTCGGCGCAGTTCACATAATCCTGGATCTGCTTCTCGATGCCTTTTTCATCCAGCGCCCTGGGCTTGAGCGGGTTGATCGGCGCCTGGATGGCCGAAGGGGCAACCAGCCCGGGATGGTAGGCGTAGCGGCCGGAGTGCAGGATCTGCATGCAGATCAGCCCGTCCGCGTCATGCACCGCCCGGGTAATGACCTTGTGCTTTTCCGCTTCTTCAGGGGTACTCATCTTGGCAGCATGCTGGAACACCGCGCCCTCCTCGTTGGGCGCGATGCCGCCGGTCACAATGAGCCCCACTCCGCCACGGGCGCGATCCGCGTAGAATCTGGCGAGCCGATCAAAGCCGTTTTTAGCCTCTTCCAGGCCCGTATGCATGGACCCCATCAGCGCACGATTACGGAGTTTGACGAACCCCAGATCCAGAGGCTCAAGCAGGTTTGGATAGCGGGCAACGCCTGTTGTCGATGCGGTCATGGTCTCTCCTGGATTCTTCTAATGAGTTCTGATTATTGGTGAATGACCGTTAAGTTATCCGCACCGATGCCCGCCGACAATATCCTGAAGTGACAATATATTGTCTTAAGGCAACTTGTCTGACAGTATCTGGAGGATGAGAATGCCCTCCCGACGCACCAACTCCCTCGGCGAACTGAGCGTACTTTACGCCTCGGTACTGGCGCGCGCTGTGGCCGCAGAAGGTCAGGATCCCGCCCCTTTGATGGAACGGTTCGGGCTAAGCCCACAGTCCCTGGCGACACCCGATGCCAGAATCAGCATCCCCCGCTTCATGCGTCTGGGCGAGGCCGCCATCCGGCTAACGGGCAATCCTGCCCTGGGCCTGACCATGGGCCGGCTTTCCCGCCCTGTTGATGCAGGTATGGCAGGGCTTGCGGCGCAGTGTGCACCAACTGCTGGCGAAGGGCTGAATACCCTGATCAAGTTCGGCGTGCTGACCAGCCACAACAGCCGTGGCACACCCTGGATGTCCGGCAAGGGCCTGACCGCCAACTTCTATTCGATCCGACCATATAATGTCTTCAACTACTTTGTGGTGGATTCGGTGCTGGCCGCCTGGACCGAGTTTCTCCGCATCGTTTCGGGGGAACAGCAGGTGCTGGAAAACGTCAGTATTGAATACCCCTCCCGGGGACTGGAAGAGGAATTCGAAGCCTGGTTCGGGTGCCCCGTGGAGTTTGGCGCCCAGGGCAATGCCATTCAGCTTTCAGCGTCAACGCGTGATGCAGCTTCGCTGCAGTCCCAGCCGGGAATGTTTGATCTTCTGGCGAGGCAATGTGAGCGCCAGCTTCTGAAAACCCGCTCTCACTGGACCATGGGAGACCGCGTCAAAGACCGCCTGACTCCCCTGCTCCAGGGCGACACGCCGGATCTGGCAACCGTCGCGGACCAACTGGGCCTTGCACCCTGGACACTGCAACGCCAGCTACGGGAGGAAGGCACGGGGTTTCGGGAACTCCTTGACGAGACCCGTCAGGAACTGGCCAGTGAATACGTTCGCGAGACGCGGACATCGATATCTGAAATCGCATGGTTATTGGGCTTTGCCAACCCGGCGGCGTTTCACAAAGCGTGGAAGCGGTGGTTCAACACGAGCCCCGCAGAACATCGAAAACGATACGTCCGCGAGCAGAAAGACAAGGGCATTCTGTGAAAGGTAATTCTAAACGGCAGAGCGACGGTCAGTAGCGAAGTCAGAGCTCTGTCGCATCATCCTGCTCGATGTCATCGTCATATTCTTCCATCTGGCTGGCAATCAGATCTTCCTGATAATCAGACATACCAAACTCCTGCTCCTGATATTCAGGACAGTATTCACGGCAAATGTGTCAGGGGGATGACGAAAAAAGGGAAGATATCGCAAGAGAAGAAAAAATGGCGGAGCGGACGGGACTCGAACCCGCGACCCCCGGCGTGACAGGCCGGTATTCTAACCAGCTGAACTACCGCTCCGCATCGATCGCGGCAGAGTAACTGCCACAATCACAACCGGACGGGGTAGCCCGGCGATGCTGAAAAGTGGTGGGCGGTACTGGGATCGAACCAGTGACCCTCGCCTTGTAAGGGCGATGCTCTCCCAGCTGAGCTAACCGCCCACTTTCGCAGCACACCTGTTGTGACAACGAAACGGGTCGCCATCTCAATCAAGTGAGGTGGGCATTTTAAGCATTTGTCCCGCAGTGTCAAATGCTTTTCAGGAATTAATCGATCTTACATTTGTGGCCTTCTGGCCAGCCTTCACAGCCTTGTCCCTGAGGGACAATTCGCTGACCTTTTTTCGTCGGCTATCGGGCAGCGCCCGGTCTGCAAGCGAGCAGTTAAAGCTGTCCAGCCGCTTTATAAACGCTGCCATCCGCCGCTGGGCTTCCTGTTTCAGTGACATACCCGGTTTCCTGTTCTGATCTGCTTACCAACAGTCTAGTAAGAATCAGAAAATCCACCAACCGTCACTGGCATCCTCACGCTCCCGCTCGCGCTCAAGCGCCGCGTATTCCCTTTCAAGTTCGTTCAGCTTCTTGTCGGTTTCAAGTGGAACGGTGGGGCCGCCCCCGAAAGGCCAGAACCAGGAAGGCTCGCTGTATTTCCCCTCGGCTTTCAGCTGTTCGATTTCCGCCGCGCGCTCTTCTTCAAGCTCGCCGAGCCGACGCTCGTAATCCACATCCTCGGTCACCCTGACAATAGACGCCGCGCCATGGTTGGGCGACAGAAGATCGCTGTTCAGGAACCGTGTGGATACGATCTCGTTCGCCTGCATGGCGTATTCGCGGGTCACCAACTGCAAATCGCCGGATCGCAGCGGGTGATCTTCCGGCAGGCCGGGATAATTGGCCTCAGGCTTTTCCACCTCACTGTATCGCAGATAGTAAATCTGCCCGGGCTCTACGGTCAGCATGGTGTCTGCAATCATGCTGAGACTGAACGAACCCATTCCCTCCAGTCCCAGCAGCGGCCGGCGCATCTGAATATGGCGCTGCCCGGGGCTCACTTCGAACCAGGTAAAACTGTCGTTGCGGAAGTTGAAGTAGTGGGTGTCATCAATGTAGACGCTGGGGGATTCGATCTCGTAGGAAGCCCAGTCCGAATGCGGCCGGTAGAAATAGACCAACGCGTTATCCCGGCTCCACTTGTCGTTGCTGATATGAACAAAATCGTGGCCGGTCACCGGGTGCACAAACCCGCCCACGCTTTTGCCGATGGACTGGTACACCGTGCAGCCGGACATCACCAGCATCAGAGACAGCAGCGCCGCCCGGGACAGCCGGCGCCAGAGGACGTTACTGCTCAGACGGAATCGGGGCAGAAAAACTCGGGTCATCATTGTTGTTCACTCTTCATCCTTTGGTGAGTGAACCGATACTAACAACAACCCGATTCCAGAACTGAGAGCTAACGCAAGAGATCGCTACAAACTGTTACAGTCCGGGCGTCTCACACTCGCGTTACTGAGCCGGCAGGCGCGCCCGGAGCTGGCTGACCTCTTCCGACAAACGCACAAGCCTTGAGGTGAGCTGGGCCCGGGACGCATCAATTGACGACACCGTCTGCTTCAGGTTCGCCAGATCCGACTTCAGAGACGCCACACTGTCGCCGGAGAGCTTCTGGGTCGCAACCTCGAGCGACGAAATCCGACTCTCGAGACCGCTAATCGTTAACCCCTGCTCGCGCTGGAAGCGTGTCAGCCGGCTATCCACCGATTCCTCGATACCGGCCAGGGCTGACTGCAGCTCTTTCAGCGCTGCCTGCTGGCTCTCAAGCTGCTGGTTCTGGGCGCTTGCCTGCTGCTGTATGGACGTTTCCAGAGCATCCACCTCGGAACTAAGTGTTTCCTCCAGCGTATTTACATCCGCCACCAGCGCTTCCCGTTGCCCGGCTGCCGCTTTCAGGGCTTCGTTCAGGCTGTCCAGCCTGGCTTCATGTTCGTTCAGGCGAGCCTTATTGCGGTCGTTTGCCACGCCCCAGAGTTTACGAATCTCGCTGTCTGCTTCATCCAGACGGGCGCTCTGGTTACTCAGGCGCTGCTCGATGGACTGGCCGGCCTCCTGGAGGTCCTCGCCGGTCTCGGACAATTCACCTTCGAAACGCGCCAGAGCCAGTTTGCTCTGCCGAACCCAGTAGTCCGCTTCCTCGAGCTGGGATTCCAGTTGCTGAATCCGCTGGCTATGCTGATACCAGGCGAAGGCTCCAACACCGGCAACTGCCAGCATCACCAGCAGAGAGAGCATCGTCGATGGCCCGGACCGACCCCCGTTTCCGGACTTCGTCGCTTTTTTGGCTGGCTTTTGCGGTTCCTTTTTTTCCGTGTTGTTACTGCGCGATGCCCGCAGCTCGTCTTCATCGGGTCGGATAGGCTCCATTACAGCTCCGTTCTATGGACGTTGGTAAGCGTAAGGCCTGATAATACCCGTATAACCCGACGCTTCAAATCAATACGGCCCCTGAACCGGGGCAAACCGCCCCACTGGCGGTTTGCATGGCTTGAGGGCGACACATACAATGGTCGGCTTTTCAACAAATCAGGACTGTTGCATATGCAGCCGCTTGTAGGACTCATCATGGGCTCGAAGTCAGACTGGCCCACCATGGAACACGCCGCCAGCATGCTGGAAAAACTGGGTGTGCCCTATGAGACAAAAGTTGTCTCTGCGCACCGCACGCCCGATCTGCTGTTTGACTATGCTAAAACCGCCTCTGAGCGGGGACTAAAAGTCATTATTGCGGGCGCTGGCGGTGCGGCGCATCTGCCGGGCATGGTTGCCTCGCAGACTTCTTTACCGGTTCTCGGTGTGCCTGTGCAGTCCAAGGCCCTGAACGGTCTCGACTCCCTGCTTTCAATTGTTCAGATGCCCGGCGGAATCGCGGTCGGCACTCTCGCCATTGGCAAAGCAGGCGCCACCAACGCTGGTCTGTTGGCCGCTCAGATCATTGGCACCTCTGATAGAGACGTTCGCGAGGCCGTTGACGAGTTCCGTGCAACACAGACACAAACGATCCTTGACGGCCCTGATCCCCGGGATCAGTGAAGCCAACTCCCAGGTCTGCTGAGCAGGTAGGGGCAGGCTTTCCAAAACTGTGCGGAGCCATGGATGGCGGAGCCCAAGCGTCACATGGATGTGCCGCAAGGAGCGTGTTTTGGAAAGCCTGCCCCTACCTGCTCAAAACGCCGGAGTTTGCAGTTGCCTAATTTAGCAGGAGTTAGCAGATGAGAATTGGTGTTCTAGGTGCCGGTCAGCTTGGACGAATGCTGGCTCTCGCTGGTTATCCGCTGGCCAAGACATTTGTTTTCTATGATATGTCCGGCAGTCCTAGCGCCGGACTCGGCGAGGTTATGATTGATCGGGATAACCAGTACTTGGCCGATTTTATCTCCAGAGTCGACCGCGTCACCTACGAGTTTGAACATCTTCCGGTCGAGGTTGCCGAGAAGATTGCAGCGGAAAAACCCGTCCATCCCTCCCCCCGCGCATTGCAGGTCTGCCAGAACCGGGAAGCCGAGAAGACCCTTTTCGGTGATCTCGGAATTCCGACGCCGGAATGGAAAATCGCGGACAGCGCAGAATCGCTGCAGGCTGCCGCAGAAGCCCTCGGTTGCCCGGTCGTAGCCAAGACCAACACCGAAGGTTATGACGGCAAGGGCCAGGCGGTATTGCGCTCTCCCGAGGAAGCTGCAGAGGCCTGGAGCTCAATCAACCACCCACGGCTGATCGTGGAAAAGTTTGTGGAGTTCCGTCGGGAAGTGTCCATTATCGCCGTTCGGTCCGAATCCGGGGATCTGGCGTTTTACCCGATGGCGGAAAACACCCACCACCAGGGCATTCTGCGGTATTCCATTGCCCCCGCGCCCGGGCTGGAGCGCCATGTTCAGGAAGACGCAGAGCGTTATATCAAGGCTCTGCTGAACGAATTGAACTATGTCGGCGTATTAACCCTTGAACTGTTCGAGACCGCCGAAGGCCTGGTCGCCAACGAAATGGCGCCGCGGGTGCACAACTCCGGACACTGGACCATCGAAGGCGCAATGACCAGCCAGTTCGAGAACCATATCCGGGCGGTCAGCGGTCATCCGCTGGGAAATGTCGCCGCCCGCGGTGTCAGCTGCATGATCAACATCATCGGCGAGCACGGCGACATTGAACGTATTCTGGAGCTGCCCTACGCCCACGTTCATCTGTACAACAAGGGTGAGAGGCCAGGGCGAAAGCTTGGGCATATCAACATTCTGGCGGACAGCTATGAAGAGCTGGTCTGGCGGGTCAAGAACTGCGCCCAGTTCCTGCCTGGCAGCCCCGAGTTTGAAAGTTCTTTGACCTCAAAGGGTTGATATCACGATTGTCAGCCTTATATTGAGGAGTTGTCATTCATTAAAAACACAGAGAGACAGGGAGAACGACCTCATGGCATTTGAACTTCCCGCACTTCCGTACGAAAAGAACGCACTTGAACCGCACATCTCTGAAGAAACGCTTGAGTACCATTACGGCAAGCACCACAACACCTACGTGACCAAGCTGAACGGCCTGATTGAAGGTACTGACAACGCCAACAAGTCGCTCGAAGACATTATCAAGAGCGCCAGCGGCCCGCTGTTCAACAACGCCGCACAAGTCTGGAACCATACCTTTTACTGGCACTGCCTGAGCCCGAACGGCGGCGGTGAGCCCACCGGTGCTGCAAAAGACGCTATCGAAAAAGCCTTTGGTTCTTTCGAAGACTTCAAGAAAGAGTTCAATGAAAAAGCCGCTGGCAACTTCGGTTCAGGCTGGACCTGGCTGGTGAAGAAAGCCGATGGCAGCGTTGCCATTGTTAACACCAGCAATGCCGAAACCCCGCTGACAGGCGCGGACAAGCCAGTGCTGACCGTCGATGTGTGGGAGCATGCCTACTACATCGATTACCGGAACAGCCGTCCGAACTACCTCGAGGCGTTCTGGAAACTGGTCAACTGGGATTTCGTCAACGAAAACATGGCCTGATCACGGATCAAGCCGACGTTTCTGTACGTTGTCTCAAAAACGCCCGCTTATTTGCGGGCGTTTTTGTATCCGCGGTATAACTGACCTTACAAAATGACACACTGACATCCTGAAATATCTGGAAAAATTGCCGATACTGTTGTTAATCGACAGTGCAGAACAGTGCAGGGATGGAAATCTCATCCATACTGAATAACAAGAAGTCTTCTCTTACGGACCCGCAACCTCCCGTTTATCCGGAAGGTGGTCCAGACAGCGCTGGAAAGGATCAAAACGGGCCTTCATGCAGAATTCTTTTGAGCTAGAACATCGCCTGGGCTACCGCATACTTCGGTGGGTACTTGCTGTTGCCCTGCTCAGTGGTGTGCTGGTAAGCGCGGTGCAGGTCATTCTGGACGCCAGCCGGGTGTCCGGGGCCCTGGACGCACAGGCCCGGCAGACGATGGCGCTGGTGGAGGATGCCTCCACCCAGGCGGTGTTCAGCATCGACAGCGATCTTGCGCAACAGGTAGTGGACGGACTGTTTGCCCAGGAATCCATCCACCTTGCCCGAATTACCCATCCGGATGGCGAGCCCCTGGGTATGCGCGAACGCCCGCTCCGTGAAATGCCCCTGCGACCGCTGACCGATGCCATTTTCGACGCTGATCGCACCTACCGCACCGAACTGACCCGTGAAGCCGACCCCGGCAGTGTTTACGGCTTTCTCGACATTCACTATGACACCGGCCCCATCGCCGACACCTGGCTGGATCGAGCCATTGTCACCTTTGCCTCGGGTATTGCCACCGCTGTTATCCTCGGAATGGTGCTGTTCGTAGTCTTTCACTTGTTACTGACACGCCCTCTGCTGCGCATTGTTGAATCGGTAAAGCAGGTTGACCCCGACCGTCCCGACGACAATCTGATTGAACTGCCCCCCGGGCACAAAGACGACGAGCTGGGGCTTTGGGTCAATGCCACAAACAATCTTCTGGTGGCCATCGGCGACAGCCAGACCCGCCACCGCGAGGCGGAAGACCGGGTCAACCGGCTGGCTCGCTATGACCAGCTTACCGGACTACCCAGCCGCGACACCTTTATGGGTCTGTTGCAGGCCGATATCGAAGAAGCCCAGAAAGAGAACACTGTCCTGTCACTGATCTGCTGTGGCATTGATGATTTCAAATCCATCAACGAACAGTGTGGCTTCCGCACTGGAGACCTGATACTGCAGACCGTCGCTGATCGCCTGACACAGACCCTGACAGGCAACCGCTTCACTTTCGCCCGATTGGGCAGCGATCAGTTTGTGGTGGTCGAGAAAGGACTACGCGATGGCTTCCAGGCGGCCGACACCGGCGACCGCATCCTGGGTTGCGTCAGCAAACCCATGGTCTTCGAAGACCAGACGGTATCAATGACGGTCACCCTGGGTATTGCCCTCTTTCCGGGAGATGCTGATAAGGCCGATCGCCTGTTACAGAGCGCCGAGCAGACCATGGCGCTGGCAAAAGAAAATGGCCACAACTACTTCCAGTTCTTCGTTGCCAGCGTTGACCAGGAGATCCGTGAGCGCAAACAGCTTGAAAAAGACCTGTCGGGCGCACTTGCCCAGAATCAGTTCCATCTGGTGTACCAGCCCCAGGTGAATCTTGCGACCCACCGCATTATCGGTGCCGAAGCATTGATCCGCTGGGAGCATCCGGAACGTGGGCTGGTACCGCCGGATGACTTTATTCCGGTTGCGGAAATGAACGGGCGGATCGTGGAAATCGGACAATGGGTGCTGGACCAGGCCTGCGCTCAGGCCTCGCGCTGGGCCACCAACGGCATGCCGCTGCGGATCGCCATCAACCTGTCTGCCGTACAGCTGCGGCAGGAAAGCATTGTCGAGGACATACTGGACACCCTTCGCCGCCACAATATTCCCGCCGGCCGCCTGGAACTGGAAGTTACCGAAACCAGTTTCATGACCAATCTCGAAGAGGCCGTGGATAAACTCAAACGCCTTCACGCCGCGGGCATCAGCATTGCGGTTGACGATTTTGGCACGGGTTACTCATCGCTCACCTATCTCAAGCGGATGCCCGTGCAGCACCTTAAAATCGACAAGCAGTTCATCCGGGATCTGCTAGTCAACGAGGAAGACACCCGCATTGCCAACACCATTATCGACCTCGGCAAGAGCCTGAATCTGACGGTCGTGGCCGAAGGCGTGGAAACAGCAGAACAGGAGTATTATCTGGCACAACGCGGCTGCCAGCTGGCCCAGGGCTATTTCTTCAGCAAGCCTCTCAAGCCCGCGGAATTCGAACGGTTTGTTGAGAACTTCCACCGTTCAATTACGGAAAAATCAGAGGGGCACTGACCGCTCTGGCTGACACCATCACCTGCTATGTCCCTGAAAGGAGCTGCTATGGGAACCACCGTTATTGGCCTGATCGTCATCGCCGTTGTTGTCTTTTATCTAGTGTATATCTACAACAAGCTTGTCTCCCTTCGAAACCAGTTCAAGAACGGTTTTGCCCAGATCGACGTGCAACTGCAACGCCGCCACGACCTGATACCCAACCTGGTTGAATCCGCCAAAGCCTACCTCAGCCACGAACGAAACACCCTGACCGAGGTCATGCAGGCCCGGAACAATGCGGTGGATGCGCAGAAAGATGCGGCCCGGGACCCAGCCGACGGCGGAAAGATCCAGAAACTGGGCGGTGCCGAGAACATGCTGACCAAAGCTCTGGCCAACTTTTACGCCGTGGCCGAAAACTATCCGGACCTGAAAGCCAACGAAACCATCCAGCAGTTGATGGAAGAGCTTTCCAGCACGGAGAACCGCGTCTCTTTCGCCCGCCAGGCGTTCAATGACACCGTCATGGTGTACAACACCTTTCGCGAGCAGTTCCCCAACAACATTATCTCCGGAATGTTTGCGTTCAAACCGACTGCACAGCTGGAGCTTGAATCACCCGAGGCCCGTCAGGCACCAAAAGTGTCGTTTTAAGGGCAGGCGACCATGGCTCATCCGGGATTCTTTCAGCGCCAGGCCAATGCCCGGCGCAACACCAGCCTGCTTGTTGTTCTATTCCTTATTGCCGTGACACTGATCACCCTGGCGGTGTGCGTGGTGGGCTATTTCGTCACCCGCAGCGAAACCAGCCACCTGGCCTTTCAGGACTGGGTTCAAAGCAGCCACGGGCTCTACACCGCTGCGGCGGTGATTGCGGTTATCGGGATTGGTTCACTGGTTCGCTGGGTAGACCTGGCCGGTGGCGGCCATCGGGTGGCCAAGATGGTCGGCGCCCGGGCAATTGATCCGGCAACCCGGGATTCCGACGAACGCCGGCTGCGTAACATTGTGGAAGAAATGGCCATCGCCAGCGGCATTTCCGTGCCGGACGTGTATGTGATGGACCAGGAAACGGGCATCAATGCCTTTGTGGCCGGCTACACCCCCGGCGAGGCCGTGATGGTGGTAACCCATGGCACCCTCACCCAACTGAGCCGGGATGAGCTTCAGGGCGTCGTAGCCCATGAATTCAGCCACATCCTCAATGGCGACATGCGGCTGAACGTTCGGCTGATCGCCATTCTGGCGGGCATTCTGATGATCGGCCAGATCGGCACCTTTCTGACGCAGATGGCCTTTGCCGGTTCATCGCGCTATTCCTCCCGGGACCGCCGGGGCCAGGCGGCCTTCGGCCTGATTGGCGTTGCCCTGCTGGTCATCGGTTACATCGGAGTATTTTTTGGCAGGCTGATCCAGTCGGCCGTCTCGCGCCAGCGTGAAATGCTGGCGGATGCATCATCGGTGCAATTCACCCGCAATCCCGATGGCATTGCCGGCGCCCTGTTCAAGATTGGCATCAAGAGCGGCTACCTGGACACAACCACCCATGCCAGCGACATGAACCACATGTGTTTCAGTGAAAGCGCCCGCATGAAGCTGTCATCTCTGCTGGCCTCTCACCCGCCCATTCCCGAACGGATCGAGGCCATTGCCCCCGGTATGATGGCGCGCCTGCGCAGCCGCCACCGGGACACCCGGCCGGCTTCGTCTCTCAGCGGTGCAAATCCCGCGGACCAGGTCCGGCCCGAGGGCACTGCAGGTTTTGCGGGGGGCTCGCCTGGATCCACCTCCCCGTTGAACCCCACGAAGGAGCCGGTATCGCACAGTGTCGGCACTATCAACCGCGACGGTGAAGACTATGCCCACGCCCTGCTGGGCAAGCTGCCATCCACCTTTCGCAACCTGCTATACACCCGCGCCGGGGCCGTTCAGCTTTGCTATGCACTGCTTATTCATGAACTGTCGGGGGAAGATCAGCAGGCGTATCTTGGGCAACTGGAAACCGAATCGCTGTTTAGGCCCAACCCGACGCTTCTGGACAAACTGCTACCGTCACTGTCTGAAATCGGCCAGGGCGTGCGCCTACCGGCCCTTGAGCTGGCTATGCCGGCACTGCGTAAGCTCGATCCCGACGAGCGCGAGCACCTGTTGAACGCCTGTGAAACGCTGATCAGAGCCGACCGCAAGGTCAGCCTGTTCGAACTGACGATGATTGGTTTTCTGCGAAAGCACCTTGCGGAAGACGCCACCAGAGTGCCTGTGGTGAGGCACCGCAACTACCGCGCCGTGGAGCCCCACCTGCAGGTACTTTTCAGCCTGCTGGCAAGGCTGGGAGCGGACGGTGCGGACCGGCAGCAGGCCCTGCTGGAAGAAACCATGGCTGGATTTGCGAATAGCAGACAGAAGGGTGGGTCCGGCGAGTTGGCACAACAGATTTCACACCGGCGTCTGCGTGAAGCGATGACGGAACTGAACGCCCTCTCCCCGCTGCTGAAACCGGCCATCATCGACGCCGCGTGCCACTGTGTTCTGGCCGATGGTGCTATCCGGTCGACAGAGTACGAACTGATCCGGCTTATCGCCGATCAGCTCGACTGTCCCATGCCGCCCCTAACCACCTGACGGTCCCTCACAACCGGACGGTCACTTCGCCTCGATGTTGGGCCGGAAGAGTGAGTTCTTGCTTGGGCGCTCGTCCCGATCCGGCAGTCCCAGCGTTTCCCGCACATCCAGATTCACTTTCCACAGGTCGTTGAACTTCTCGTCCGTGGCGGCAACCGACTGTTCCTTGTTCAACAGAATTTTGGGCCGCAGGAAGACCAGCAGGTTGCGCTTCACCCGCCGCTCGGACTCGGACGAAAACAGCCGACCCAGAAAGGGAATGTCGCCCAAAAGCGGCACCTTGCTCTTGTTGACCTGAAGATCATCGGTTGTCAGGCCACCGAGCACGATGGTTTCGCCGTCGTCAGCCAGCACGGTGGTCTTGATCTCGCGCTTGTTGGTGATGATATCCGAGGCCGATTCGATGCTATCAGCGATGTTCTCCGTGCTTTGGGAAACGACCAGGCGAACCAGCCCATCAGCGCTGATGGTCGGTGTGACTTTCAGGGTCAGACCGATGTCCCGGCGCTCAATGGTGGTGAAGGGGTTGGTGGTGCCATCACCGGTGACCGTAGACTCGCCAGTCTTGAAGGGCACGTTCTGGCCCACAACGATTTCCGCTTCCTCATTATCGAGGGTGATAATGCTGGGTGTGGACAACAGATTGGCGGCGGCGGACGTGGACAGCGCCTGCAACAGCACACCCCAGGACACGCCGTTCTCGTTACGCTGGCCGGCGCCTACGGTGATACCACCCTGCACTGGTGCTAACACGGTCTCTGACAGGATCGCGCCCAGCACATCCCCCAGGCTGCGGCCGACGTTACCGAAATTGGTTCCGGCCACCGGCGTGGATTTACCGGATTCGTCACCCACGGCAACCTGAACGCCAAGGTCCTGCCCCAGCTCATCGCTGATTTCCACAATGGCAGCCTCAATCATTACTTGCGCCCGGCGGATATCCAGCGCGGAAATGATCTTGTCCGCTTCTTCAATAATCGAGGGCTCGCCGCGAACCACCAGCGCATTCAGCCCGGCATCGGCAAATACCGCAAACCCATTGCCAGCTGCACCGCCAGAGGCTGAACCGCCCCCGGCCCCACCGCCTGATGCCTCTGCAACAACCTCACCCATAACGCCCTTGAGAAGCTCGGTCAGGTTTTCGGCATCCGCGTGCTTGAGGCGGAACACCTTTGTGGTGCCACCGGTCGCTGAAGGCTGGTCAAGCTTGGTGATCAGGTTACGCATCTTCTGGCGGAAGGTTTCGTCACCACGCAGGATCAGCCGGTTGCTTCGCTCATCGGCGGTGACACTGTAATCCCGACCTGCGCCCCGGTTGCCGCCCTCGCCCAGTTCGTCAGGCGCAAGCTCCCGGATCAGCTCAACCATGTCGCCAACCCAGGCCTCCTGGAGCTGGATTACTTCTACCTGATAGTCGGGCGGGCTATCCAGTTCACGGACGATGTCTGCAATTCTTCTGATGTTTGACGCATGGTCGCTGATAATCAGTGCGTTGGCCCCGGCAACACCGGCCAGATGGCCATATTTCGCTACCAGCGGCCGCAAAATCGGCACCATCTCCAGGGCGTTGCCGTTCTCCACCGGAATAACCCGCGTAATCAGCTGTTCCGAGGGGACTTCTTCAAACCGTTCAAGGGATTCGGCGGACTGCTTGGCGTCCACCTGCTGAACCACTTTAATGACTTCTTCCCCCGGGATGGCGGTAAAGCCATGCACCTGAAGCACAGCCAGAAACAGATCGTAGATCTCGGCCTTGTTCATGGGCGCGCTGGACAGCACCGTGACTTTGCCTTTCACCCGTGGGTCCACCACAAAGCTGTAACCGGTAATATCCGCCACCTGGGATACAAACGCCCGGATATCGGCGTCTTTCAGGTTCAGTCTCCAGGTTTCCTCCTGCTGGGCGTGAGCAAGCGACATCAGCGGCAGCAGCAATGCCATCATCAGGGTCTGGAATAGTCTGGATTTGTGGTTAAGCATCTGGCGTCATTATCCTGTTTTGTTAATGCATTCAGCGCCACTGTTCTGGAATGGCATAGCTGACGGTAAGAATGGCACCGTCACGCTCAATTTCGATATCTATCTGTGCTTCCGAGCGCCAGCTTTCCAGCAAGGCTTTATCCTGCTCAAAATCACCAAGGCTCTGACCATTGATAGCAGTGATCACGTCACCGGCCTGCAGCCCCACAGCATTCAGCATGGCATTGGAGCCATCATAGACATAGCCGGAGCCGGTGCCCTCACCCGCGGGCTGAAGCCCGTAGGCGGCAAGCGCACTCATTCCCTGTTCAGCAAGAATGTTCTGCGCCGTCTCAACCAGGCCATCCGAACCATCGCCGGGCGCCTCAACATCCTCAATCAGGTCGGTGGGCAGTGTATCGTCAAAACTCAGGCTCTCGTACTGGCCATTGCGGCGTATCAATATCCGATTGGGTTCCACCTCTGCCAACTCGGCGTTACCTGGCAGCGTATCGCCCACGCGGTAGTGCTCGGTGACACCATTGCTTCCGGCAACTATAGCACCAGAGTCTTCCGGGCGCTGTGCGACCATCACGCCCTGGAGCGAGAGATTCAGACGGGTTTCCGGCGCGGAGCGTTTCACCGCCTCGGCCACCTGCACCTGACCGGCCGGACGGCCAAACATGTCGTGGGCGGCCATGGGTTTCAGCTTTGCCGATGCTCCGTCCAGCCCCGGGTTGCCCGGAGCCAGCGCAATAGGCCGTTCTTTCCAGGCAATCATCCAGGTTGCCTGGGCCAGTGTATAGGCGCCATAAACAACCAGAAGGATCAGTAACAGATTCGCCAGCAGACGGGCGATACGCCTTTGAGCGGCCAATGATAGGGCTTTCATCGCAAGGCCCCTCCCGGAATCAGCGGTTGCCTGACCCTGAGAACAACATCCCCCGGCGCCGCAGATTCCGACCAGGGTTGCCCGGCCAAATCAACCATTCGCTTGTAGACCCGAAGATCCAGCATCCCGTTCCAGCGGATGCCGGCTTCGGCGGCAGGGCCTTCGCCGCCCTCTTCCGAAACCGTTAACGCAACGCCATCGGCAGTGCTGGTCAGTGTTGCCAGCATGGCAGGAAACTCGGCGGTGCCCTGCCGGTTACCCATGGGCCAGGTCACCATGCCTCCGGCCCAGCGGCCAAGCCCGCTTGCCCGGGTCAGCGCCCCATCACTCCAGGCCAGGTCTAGATCTTCAACGACGACATCGCCCTCAATCACTGCGCCCCCGGCGCGGCGAATGAGCGGTTCGAATTCGGATACGTCTACTCTGCCGGAGGCACTGGCCTGGCCGTCGCCCTGCCATCCGACCGTGACATCCCCGCGTAGCGAGGAGCCGGCAGTGGCTATGGTGAAATCCAGGGGCAATGTCAGCGAGGACAGAGAAGGCGAACCGATCGACCAGTCGAGCCGGGCGGGAAAACCTGCGACCACCAACCCGGCAGCCCCTTCCCATAGCTGGCCGTTAATCTGGCGGATCTGCACTTCCGGTGGCAACGACACCTGCCCGCTCGCCTGCTGCCAGAGCCAGCCTGCGGGAACCAGGGTTACAAGAGCGCCCAGATAGATCAACACACCGGCCAAAGTAAGCAGAAACAGCTTGCCGGGTCTGAGAAACGATTTTGGGGGCGATTCGGTCATTCAAGTCACTAAGATCATGCGTCGGTTGCCGAGTCTAGCAAAGCCATTTGCCAAGTTCATGACAAAAAAACAAAAACCCCGCGCCGGTGTGAACCGACGCGGGGTTTTAAAGGGCTTTTAGGGCCTTCAGGGGCCTGGGGGCATTTACATCATGCCGCCCATGCCTCCCATTCCACCCATGCCGCCCATGTCTGGCATACCGCCGCCAGCGCCTTCTTCTTCAGGCTCGTCCGCGATCATCGCCTCAGTGGTGATGATCAGGGAAGCCACGGAAGCGGCTGCCTGCAGTGCAGAGCGGGTCACTTTGGCCGGGTCAAGGATACCCATTTCCAGCATGTCGCCGAACTCTTCAGTAGCCGCGTTGTAACCGAAGGAACCTGTGCCTTCCAGGATCTTGTTAACCACAACGGAGGCTTCACCACCGGCGTTGGTTACGATCTGGCGCAGAGGCGCTTCCATGGCACGGCGCAGAATGGCCACACCGGCACGCTGCTCTTCGTTGATCGCGTCAACCTTGTCCAGTGCAGCGATCGCACGGATCAGGGTCACACCGCCACCGGGGACAACCCCCTCTTCAACCGCGGCACGAGTCGAGTGCAGTGCGTCTTCAACGCGCGCCTTCTTCTCTTTCATTTCCACTTCAGAACCGGCGCCTACCTTGATGACGGCTACGCCGCCAGCCAGCTTGGCTACGCGTTCCTGAAGCTTCTCTTTGTCGTAATCCGAGGAGCTGTCTTCGATCTGCTTGCGAATCTGCTCAACGCGCGCTTCGATGTCCTTGTTGGCACCAGCGCCGCCGATGATGGTGGTGTTTTCCTTGGTCACGTTCACGCGCTTGGCGGTGCCAAGATCGTCAATCGTGGTGTTTTCCAGGGAAAGACCAACTTCTTCGGAAATCACAGTGCCGCCAGACAGAATCGCGATGTCCTGCAGCATTTCCTTGCGACGGTCACCGAAGCCAGGCGCTTTCACCGCGCTCACTTTCACAATGCCGCGCATGTTGTTGACAACCAGAGTTGCCAGCGCTTCGCCTTCGATGTCTTCAGCAATGATCTGCAGCGGCTTGCCAGCTTTGGCAACGCTTTCCAGTACCGGCAGAAGTTCGCGGATATTGGAGATCTTCTTGTCTACCAGCAGGATGTACGGGTCATCCAGTTCAACAGACATGCTGTCCTGGTTGTTGATGAAGTAAGGCGAGAGGAAGCCACGGTCGAACTGCATACCTTCAACCACGTCCAGCTCGTCTTCCAGGCCACGGCCTTCTTCAACGGTAATGACGCCTTCTTTACCAACTTTGCCCATCGCGTCAGCAATCAGCTTGCCGATGGTTTCGTCGCCGTTGGCGGAAATTGTGCCAACCTGGGCGATGTTACGGTTGTCGTCGCAGGGCTTGGACAGGTCACGGATGGCCTGAACGGCTGCGATGGTCGCCTTGTCGATACCACGCTTCAGGTCCATCGGGTTCATGCCGGCGGAAACGGCCTTGATACCTTCACGAACGATCGACTGCGCCAGAACGGTCGCAGTGGTGGTGCCATCACCGGCGGTATCGTTGGTCTGGGAAGCAACTTCCTTGACCATCTGCGCGCCCATGTTTTCGAACTTGTCTTTCAGTTCGATTTCCTTGGCCACGGAAACACCGTCTTTGGTGACGGTCGGCGCGCCGAAGGATTTGTCCAGAACCACATTGCGGCCTTTGGGGCCGAGGGTTACTTTTACTGCGTCTGCCAGAACGTTAACGCCCCGGACCATACGTTTACGGGCGTCATCACCGAATCTAACGTCTTTAGCTGCCATGTCTTCTATTCCTGTTCGTTTAACCCAATGTCAAAAACTGATCGGATTGTTGCGTCAGCAAGCCTTACTCGAGAACGCCGAAAATGTCGCTCTCGCTCATGATAAGCAGGTCTTCACCGTCGATTTTTACGGTGTTACCGGCATACTGACCAAAGACCACTTTATCGCCTGCCTTGACCGCCAGTGCGCGAGTTTCGCCGTTATCGAGAATACGGCCGTTGCCTACAGCGATGACTTCACCCTGTGACGGCTTTTCTTTGGCGTTGCCCGGCAGCACGATGCCGCCTGCAGTTTTCTCTTCTTCTTCCTTACGACGCACGACAACACGGTCGTGTAACGGACGGATTTTCATTGCTCGGAATCTCCATTATCAAGTTAGGTTTGGCAATGATGGTTGCGTAAAAGCCGGGACCTTAACCATCTGTTTTAAGGCGATTATTGGCCCACAGCGATCTTGTGAGACCTATGTGGGGTTCCCGGTGGGCATTTCAACACCCGCGGTAAAAAATTTTTACGGTTTCGGGTCGTTTCTGTCATCCCGGTCGAGCCGCTCATGATCCCGCTCGGTTTCATCCCGGTACTCGCCTTCGATGATGTCATCCCGGTCAGATCGGAACGGGTCCTGCCCGGGCCCTTTTGGTCCCTGTCCCGGGCCAAAAGGGCCGGAACCTGCCCGAAAGGAAAAACTGCCGGACTGCCCCGCCACGACCATGCGTTTCATGGCCTGGCCCGCCAGCCAATGGCGAGAGCCTGGAATCAGGCACAGGAAACCGATGGTATCGGTGACGAACCCCGGTGTGAGTAGGAGCGCGCCACCAACGGCCAGAATGAGACCCTCTGCCACTTCCTGAGCCGGTAGCTCACCGCTGTTCAGCCGCTGGTTGGCCTTCAGAAGGGTTGAAAGGCCCTGCTGGCGCAAAAGCGCCGCACCGATAACGGCGGTCAACAGAACCAGGCCCACGGTGTTCAGGGCGCCGATCATGGTGCCCACCTTGATCAGAATCGTCATTTCCACAATCGGCATGACGATGAATAAAAACAGAAAAACGCCCAACGGAGCCTCCGGATTCAGGTTGTTCTGGACCGCAAGCGGCGGGCAAAAGCTCTCGTGCTCTCTCGTGTTTTTGCTCTGGTATAATCGCCGCTTTCACTTCCAACTAAGTTTAGGGCAAAACATGAAACTTCAAGATTCCGTGATTGCGATTACCGGCGGCGGCCAGGGGCTGGGTCGTGCAATGGCCGAATTCCTCGCCGCCAAAGGCGCGCGGCTGGCGCTGATTGACCTGATGCCGGAGAAACTGGACGAAGCCGCCGAAGCCTGCAAGAAAGCCGGTGGTGACGCAAAAACCTATGTCTGCAACGTGGCAAAGGAAGCAGACGTTGAATCCACGTTTGAAGCCATTGTTAAAGACTTCGGCCAGCTCAACGGGCTGATCAACAACGCCGGTATCCTGCGTGACGGGCTGATGGTCAAGGTGAAAGACGGTCAGGTAGAAAAGCGGATGGAGCTGGCCCAGTGGCAGTCGGTCATCGATGTGAACCTGACCGGGGTGTTCCTCTGTGGGCGCGAAGCCTCTAGCCAGATGATCAAGAACGGCGACCAGGGCGTGATCATCAACATCGCGTCCATTTCCCGTGCCGGAAACATGGGCCAGAGCAACTATTCCGCGGCGAAAGCCGGTGTGTCTGCCCTGGTACCGGTCTGGGCCAAGGAACTCGCTCGTTACGGCATCCGCTGCATGGGCATTGCACCGGGCTTTATCGAAACCGAAATGACCGCGTCCATGAAACCGGAAGCCCTGGAGAAGATGACGGCGGGCATTCCCCTGAAGCGCATGGGCAAGCCAGAGGAGATTGCCTCTGCCGCCGCATTCATCTTCGAGAACGACTACATGTCCGGCCGCATGATCGAAGTCGACGGCGCGCTTCGCCTGTAGGTCGGATCATGCTGTAGGTCGGATTAGGCTCAAAGAGCCGTAATCCGACAGCCCCTGCCCTTTAGTTTCGGGGGCTGGCGCAGGGGGTGAGAGGCTTTTTCTTTGGAAAAAGAACTCGCTGCGCTCAGACACCTTTATTCCGGCAGAAAAAGCCTCCCACCCCCTACGCCGATCTGACACTGTGCGAGCTGGCTCCCGTAGGTCGGATTAGGCAAAGCCGTAATCCGACAAGCCCGAAGGCCCGCACCAAAAACGAAAACCCATACAAGGACGTATGAGATGAATTACCGCAGAAGCCGCCTGGCCGGCGGCACCTACTTTTTCACCGTAGTCACTGCTAATCGCGCTCCCATCCTCACTAAGCCTGCCGCAGTTCAATGCCTCAGAACCACCTTCCGCCATGTAATCCATCGCTACCCTTTCACCATAGACGCCATAGTCATCATGCCCGACCACATACATTGCATCTGGAGTTTGCCGGAGGGTGACTCCAACTACCCAACCCGCTGGCGTCTTATCAAAACTGGCGTGACAAAGAGCCTCGGAACTCCACCGGCAGCTCAGACCCCGACCTCCCCCTGGCAAAAGCGCTACTGGGAACACACCATTCGCGACCAGAAAGATTTCAACAGGCACGTCGATTACATACATTTCAATCCGGTGAAACACGGGTATGTTGACCGTGCGATTGATTGGCCCTACTCGAGTTTTCACCGGTTTGTTAAAGAGGGAATTTTAGCGGTCGATTGGGGGATTGATGAGGCGATGCTGGAGGGGGTTGGGAACGAGTAGCCGTCAGGGCGGGTCTGTCGGATTACGGCTTCGCCTAATCCGTATATGGTCTCCTCCCCGTTTGCAAGGTCTCAGCGTTGGATGTCAGGGACAGGTTTGCGCCCGTATATCCGGCCTGTTTGATGAGGCGGCTTTGTCGCCTCTGGCCTTGATGGAAGATC
>Ga0207884_1000256_pt1 | contig 41847 bp, 48 predicted proteins | sample MalvirmetaMSP144_FD_184236 | JGI IMG/M metagenome (GOLD analysis project Ga0207884, IMG submission 184236) | Marine viral communities from the Deep Pacific Ocean - MSP-144 (SPAdes) | ecosystem: Environmental > Aquatic > Marine > Oceanic | place: Pacific Ocean | collected 2011-07-08 | reverse complement strand
CTGGCGCCGATCAGCGTCCTGGCCCTGTCCAACACCCTGAAGCAGCCGTTCGAGACCACCCGCCGCAATGTTAACGTCCTGATCCGGACCTGGCGCTGTGCTCGAACTCCCAAGGGAATCATCGTTCCGGCCCAGGCGTTCAACACGCGGCTGGCGCGTGACGTGCTCACCGGCCATCTGGGGGACATCCAGCGGGTGTTCAGCGCCATGGCGCGCATGGGCGTGACCTTCGACTGACCGAACAGCGCCCATAGTCTCCCAGGCGATCGAGGCGCGATTGACGGCGGCGTCGCCAGGGGTCATGGGCTGCCCATCGTGACCATGGCCTCCCCCCCGCGCCCCGTTCCTGAACGCCCGGCTTCCAAGATCGGCCTGGGGGTCATGCTGCGCGTGGCGGCCATGGCCTGCATGGCGGGCCTGTTCGGGCTGGTGAAGGTGGCGTCGGAGCGGGGCGTCCCGATCTTCGAGACGCTGTTTTTCCGTAACGCCTTCGCCTTCATCCCCATCGCCATCTACATCCTGCGCACCAGCGGGTTCGGCGTGCTGCGCACGAGCCGGCCGGGCGCGCATGCGGCCCGCGCCATGGTCGGGTTGACCGGCATGATCGGCGGCTTCGTGGCGGTCTCGCACCTGCCGCTCACCGAGGCCACCGCGCTCTCCTTCTCCGCGCCCCTGTTCATGACCGCCCTGTCGGTCCCCTTGCTGAAGGAGGCGGTAGGGCCGCACCGCTGGGCCGCGGTCGCCGTGGGTTTTGTCGGTGTACTGATTATGATCCGGCCCGATCCCGTGAACATGGCCAATATCGGCGTGATCTTCGCCCTGGTCGGGGCCATGGGCTCGGCCGGCGCCATGATCACCATCCGCCAGATCAGCATGACCGAGCCTGGCCCGCGGATCGTCTTCTACTTCACCCTGGCCGGGGCCGTGGCGGGGCTGGCCAGCCTGCCGTTCGGTTGGATCATGCCCGATCGGGAGACCTTCGCCCTGCTGGCGGCCATGGGCCTATTGGGCGGGGTGGGCCAACTTCTGCTGACCGAGGCGATCCGCGTGGCGCCGGTCGCCGTCGTGGCGCCGTTCGACTACACCCAGCTGGTCTGGGCCAGCCTGTTCGCCTTCATCGTCTGGGACGAGCTTCCCCGGCCGCTCACCCTGGTCGGGGCCGGCGTCGTGGCGGCCAGCGGCCTCTACATCCTCTATCGCGAGACGATCCGCCGCCGCGAGCCGCGCAGCTGAGTCCTCTGCAGGTTGATTTCACACGACAAGTTGCGTCTCGCACCTCTGCGGCGGATTGACCAAACGCGGATACGGGAAGACTCTGGCCGCCTCGCCGGCGCTGGGTCGGCGAATCTCACATGCAAGGAGGTCCCGCCATGCGCCGTGGACTTTCAATTCTGGCGGTCGCCACCGCGGTCGCCTTCTCCGCCGGCGCAGCCCAAGGCGCCGTGACGGTCATCGGCGGCGGCATGGCCGAGGCCTGCTCCCGCGCCGCCGTCAACGGCGAGTCCGACGAGCGGTTCGAGGAATTCTGCGACATCGCCCTGGAGACCGAGTTCCTCAATTCCCGCGACCGGGCCGGCACCTATGTCAACCGCGGCGTCCTGCGCCTGCGGCGCACCGCCTATGAGGGGGCGGTGAAGGACTTCGACATGGCGGTGAAGATGAAGCCGGACCTCGGCGAGGGCTATGTGAACCGCGGCGCGGCCTTTATCGGCCAGGAGCGCTATGCCGAGAGCCTGGCGCAGATCAATCGCGGTCTGGAGCTGGGGGTCGAGGAGCCGGCCAAGGCCTATTACAATCGCGCCCTGGCCTATGAGGGCCTGGAGGACGCCAGGTCCGCCTATTTCGACTATCAGAAGGCCATCGAGTTGGCGCCGGGCTGGAGCGCGCCGGCCGAGCAGTTGGCGCGCTTCACCGTCACCACCCGCGCGCAGGCGAACTGAACGAACCCGTCGGCGCGATGGCGCGTTGAGGTTCTGAGCCTCAACGGAGCCCTCCCATGCGCCCAGCTGCTTTCGTCCGACCGTTCCTGGCGGGTCTGGCCCTTGTGACGGCGGCGCCAGCCGCTGCGCAGGACGCCTATTATGATCACCAGCTGGGGGTCCTCCAGGCTCAGCAGCAGATGGACCGCCAGCGGGCGATCGCGCTGGAGAACGAGCTCAACGCCCTCAGCGGCCAGGTCCAGACGGAACAGGCGCTCAGCGCCCTGCGCGCCCAACGCCAACCGCCGGCCATCCCCCCGATCCTGCCCCGGCCCGTGGGAGAGGTCGCCGAACAGCCCGCACTCGACCTGCCAACCATACCAGCCGCCCGCCTGGCGGCCTCTAATGCCCGGGTGAGGGCGATTCTGGACGGTTCGAAGTAGGCGCGCGCCCGCGATCAGGTCATGGTCGCGCCCTGAGACAAAATCGGAGACGACCACATGCGTTGGCGGGGCGGGCGGCGGTCTGGGAACATCAGCGATCGTCGGGGTATGGGGCCGGTGGCCGGCGGTCTGGGGGTCGGCGGCGTCGTCCTGGCGCTGATCGGCTATTTCGTCTTCGGCATCGATCCCACCACCACGCTGAGCGTCGTCAATGGCGCCGGGGCGCCAGCCGCCGAGAGTTCTGGCGTGCGCGGCGCGCCCGATGATGAGGCGGGCCAATTCGTCGATGTGATCGAAACCTCCACCGCCGAGGTGTGGACCGAGGTCTTCGCCCAGGCGGGACAGACCTATGAGCCTCCGGCCGCCGTCGTGCTCTACGAACAATCGACCAACACCCGCTGCGGGACGGGGCAGGCGGCCATGGGGCCGTTCTATTGCCCGGCCGATCGCATGGTCTATCTGGATCTCTCCTTCTGGGATGACCTGGAGAACCGCTTCGGCGCCGAGGGCGAGGCCGCCCGGGCCTATGTGATCGCCCACGAGATCGCCCACCACGTCCAGAACCTCACTGGCCAGATGGACAAGGCTCAGCGCCTGGGCTCACAGGGCGCCGAGAGCGGGGCGGTGCGCCTGGAGCTGCAGGCCGACTGCTATGCCGGTGTCTGGGCCGCCCGGGCCGAGGGCGCATCGGGCGGGGCGGTGGTTCTGGGGCCGGACGACATCGCCCAGGGGCTGGCGGCGGCCTCGGCCATCGGCGACGACACCCTGCAGAAGCAGAGCCAGGGCAGGGTCGTGCCCGACGCCTTCACCCACGGCTCCAGCGCCCAGCGCATGGCCTGGTTCAGGACCGGCGCGCAGACCGGCGATCCCAACGCCTGCGACACCTTCAGCGCCGCCCGGCTCTGAGCCGCTCAGATCGGCGGCGGCGGCTCAAACTCGAGGCAGACGTCGACGCAGCGCCGCGCCAAGAGGTCGCCGGCGTCGAGGAAGGGGACCTGGACGTCATCCGGCGAGAGCACCAGCGGCGCCTCGGTGCAGCCGGCGATCAGGGTCTCGGCGCCCTCGGCGACCAGTTCGCTGGCCATGCTGGCCATCTCGGTCCGGACGCGGGACGAAAGGTCACCGCCCTTGATGCGATAGAGCAGGGCCATGAAGGCCTCCTGCCGCTCGCCGGCAAGGGTCACCAGTCCCAGGCCCCGGGCGGCGAGATATTCCCGATAGAGCCGTAGCGCTCCCTTTGTGCCGAGCACGCCCACCCGGTGCGCGCCGGTGTCGGCGGCGGCCATGGCCGCCCCGCCGATCATGTCGATCAGGGGCAGGCCGCTGGCGCGGACGATCAGATCGGCATGGGCGTGGGCGGTGTTGCAGGGCATGGCCAGGACCTCGGCCCCGCCGCCGGCCAGGGCGCCGGCCATCTCGGCCAGGACATCCCCGGCCCCGGCGCCGGCGCCAGGGCTGGGGGCGTTCCGGTCGGGAACCTGGGGATTGAGGTCCATCAGGACGCGGATGTGGTCCTGGTCCCGCTGGGCCGGGGTGTAGGCCTGCAGCTTGCCGAGGAAGTCCAGGGTGGCGGCCGGCCCCATGCCGCCCAGAACCCCGAGGATCAGGCTCATGCCAGCTTGCCTTCCAGCTCGCTCTGATAGCCGAACAGGCCCTGGGCGCCGCCGGTATGCAGGAAGACGACGGTCTCGCCCTTGAAGGCGCCCTTGGCGCAGAGGTCGATCAGCCCCTTCATCGCCTTGCCGCTATAGACGGGATCCAGGATCAGCGCCTCGGTGCGGGCCGCCAGCTTCAGGGCGTCGATCACCGCCTGGTCGATCAGGCCGTAGCCCGCGCCCACATAGTCGCAATTGGCCGCCACCATTTCGCGGGTGACCCGGCCCTCCTGCCCCAGCAGGGCGCAGGTCTCCTGGGCCAGCTTGAACACATTGGCCTCCTGCATCGCCTGGGGCGCGCGGACCCCGATCCCCAGCACCGGGATGTCGGCGCCGATCACCGCCAGGCCCGCGACGAGGCCCGCCTGGGTGCCGGCGCTGCCGGTGGCGGTGACGATGCGATCGATCTTCAGGCCCATGGCGTCGGCCTGGACCACCAGCTCCCGGGCGCAGTCGGCATAGCCGAGCGCGCCGACGGCGTTGGAGCCGCCGCCGGGGATCACATAGGGCCGGCCGCCGCGGTCGCGGACGGCCTGGGCGGTTTCCTCCAGGGCGGCGTTCATGTCGCTGCCGCCGGGCACGGTGCGGATCTGCGCGCCGAGCAGGCGGTCGAGCAGGACGTTGCCGGAGCCGTTGTAGTCGGCCGCCTCCGACCCGGTGCGGGCCTCCAGGATGATCTCGCAGGCCATGCCCATACGCGCCGCCGCCGCCGCGGTCTGACGGACATGGTTGGACTGGATGGCGCCCTGGGTCACCAGGGTGTCGGCGCCGCGGGCGCGGGCCTCGCCGACCAGGAACTCCAGCTTGCGCGTCTTGTTGCCGCCCCCGGCCAGCCCCGTGGCGTCGTCGCGCTTGATGAAGAGGCTCAAGGTCCCGAGCGCCTCGCCCAGACGGGGCGCGCCCTCCAGCGGGGTCGGCAGATGGGCGAAACGGGCGCGGGGAAAACGGGCCAGGTGCATGATCAGGCTCCTCAGATGAACTGAAGCCTGCCCTAGCACGCGCCTCCCCGCGCGTCTGCGCCCCAGCCGGGGTCAGGCGGTCAGGGGATCAGGATCGGTGCGGCGACCAGCCCAAGCCCGACGATGCTGACCAGCCAGGCCAGGGATCGGAGGCCCCGGACGCCAAAGGCGTAGAGCGGCACATAGGCGACCCTGGCCCAGAAATAGACCTGCGCCCCGATGGCGGTCAGCTCCGAGCCGCGGCCGGTGACTTGGACGATCAGCACCGCGCCGATGAACAGGGGCAGGGTCTCGAACAGATTGGCCTGGGCCCGCTGCAGCCGGTTGGCGCGGGGATTGAGGGGCGGCATCTCCTCGTCCCGGGCGCCGGTGTTCCACTTCAGCCCGTATTGCGACGTGCGGGCCATGTCGAAGAGCAGGATCTGAACGAAGGCCAGGACCAGTGTCCAGGCCAGCATGACGAGTTCGATGGTCACGTGACGTCCCCCAGATTGCAGGCCGCAGGACGCGGCCCTTGGCCCAGGGGACGCTCATGGTCTCGCCGCCGTCAAGGACGACCCCGCGTCAGCCTCGACGGCGGATCGGTGCGCTCACCCCCCGAACTTGCGGGTGAAGCGCACCCCGATGGCCCGGGGCGGCAGGACATAGGTGTAGTAGCTGCGGACATAGACGCGGTCGCCGTCTCCGTCGAAGACCGGCTGGTTGTACTGGCTGGTGGCCCGCGCGCCGGTCTCGGCGAACTCGTTGAACAGGTTCTTCACATAGAGGGTGGCGGTCCAGACATCGGTGCTGAGCGACACCGCGGCGTTGTGCACCTGATAGCCGTCCAGCGTCAGGCTCTCGGCCCGGCCGCCGGTGCGGGTCAGCACGTCGCCGAGCGCGGTGACGCCGTAGTTGACGCCGAAGTCCATGCCATTGGAGAGCGGCCGCTCATAGTCGATGAACAGGCTGCCCTGGTGCTCGGGCGAGCCGGGCAGGCGGTCGCCGGGCATGCCATCCTCATAGGTGATGGTGCCCTGGAAGCCCGGCGGGTTGAAACGCGGCACCAGGTTCGGCGTCACCTCGGTGAGCTCGGAGGTGTTGTAGGAATAGCTGCCGCGGACGGTCAGATCGCCGGTGACCTGGCCGATGAAGTTGATCTCCACCCCCTTGGACTCGGCCGCCGCGCCGTTCTTGGTGATGGGGATCAGACCGTTTTCCGTGGCCGAGGCGACCTGCGGATCGCTCCATTCGATGTAATAGGCTGAGCCGTTCAGGATCAGGCGGTCGTCGAACAGCTGGGTCTTCAGCCCGACCTCATAGTTCAGGGTTTTGTCAGGCTGATAGGCCAGTTCGTTGGGCAGGGCGCAGCTCAGCTGATTGGTCGGCAGGGGGTCGGGGCAGGGGCCGACGCCATTGGAATTGCCGATCCGGTAGCCCTCGCTGACCGTCAGATAGCCCAGGATGTCGTCGGTGAACTGGTAGGAGGTGTTGAACTTGTAGAGCCAGCCGTCATCCTCCTGACCGCCCGGCTCGAAGGCCAGGTTGATCTCGTCTGGCGCCGCGCCAAAGAACACGCTGTTGAGCAGCGGGAAGTCGACGGCCTGGAAGGTTTCCAGTTCATAGGAGTACCGCCGCGCGCCGACGGTCACCTGCCAGGCGGGGGTGATCTCGTAGGAGACCTCGCCATAGATGGCCTGTTCCTTCAGGTCATTGAGGTTGACGTTATAGTATTCCAGGGCGTCGGGCCGCTCACCGCCCAGCCATTCGGCGTAGCCGGGCGTGAACTCCTTGCTCGAGGAATTGGAGTCGAGCTCGTAATAGAAGCCGCCGAGGATCCAGCTGAACGGGCCCTCGTGGTCCGAGACAAGCCGCAGCTCCTCGCTGAGAACCTGCTGTCCGGCCTCCTCCAGGGTGTAGGCGGTGAAGGTCGGGAAGGCCTCGTAGCTGTATTCCAGGCTGATCAGCAGGTCGGTCTGGTCGCGCTGGCCGCGCTCGGTATAGCGCGACTTGCCGGTGGACGAGGTCAGCTGGGCGAAGCCGAGGTCGGCGGTGACCTCCAGGGCCAGCAGTTCGTTCCAGCGCGTGTTGGGCTCCAGCACCCGCTCTGCCGATTCATAGTCGCCGGTCGCCAGCGTGCTGCGGCGATGGCTGACCTGACGGGCGCCGACATCCTTGTCCTGGAAGTGATAGGTGAGCGTCCCGTCCAGCCAGTCGGTGGGCGCCCAGCGCGCCGCCAGCCGGCCTGAGGTGACGTACTCGTAGTTCGCATCCTTCTCGTGTCTCAGGTTCTGCGACACCGCGGTGGGGTCGCTGAAGTCGGGATCGGGATCGGAGATGCCGGGCTGCTGGACCAGGAAGTTGTAGTCGATGAAGCCGGTGTCGTGCAGCCGGTCGAAGGAGGCGCGCAGGGCGAAGGTGTCGCTGATCGGCGCGTTGAAGGTGACGCCGACGTCGTTGGAGAGCGACGCGGATTCGCTGTACTGATAGGCGTCGGCGCGCACCTCCATCATCGGCGCGCTAAAGTCCGGCTTGTTGGGGATGTAGCGGATCGCGCCGCCCAGGGTGCCGGCGCCATAGAGGGTGCCCTGCGGCCCCAGCAGAATCTCCACCCGCTCCAGGTCGTTGGTCTTCAGGTCCACATAGAGCGGGATTTCGCCCACATAGGTGGCCACCGTGCCGCCGCCGGCGGTCACGCCTTCGTCCGAGCCCAAGGGGTCGGCGTTGAGGCCGCGCACGATGATCCGGTTGTCCGAGCGCGACCCCTGATCGACGATGTGGATGCCGGGCACCCACTTGGCCACGTCGGAGAGGTCGGTCAGGCCCTGCTTCTGCATCTCCACCGCGCCGACAGCGGCGATGTTGATCGGGGCGTCCTGGACGGTGGAATTCCGCCGGGTGGCGGTAATGATCAGTTCCTCGACCTCGACGGCCTGGGCGGAGACGACAGTGGGCGTGGCGACAGTAACGGCGAGCGCGCTGATCGAGGTCAGCAGGGCTGCCCGCGAAGACAGGTTGAGACGCATGATTGTTCCCCTCGGCTTTGCTGATAGGCAGGCTGGGGACCGCTGCGACAGCGTCTCAAGGGCGTTGTTGCGCCGCAGAACGCAATTATTCAGTATGACGAAAATATGAGCGCGTATGCACTGGTTTGACGGCGCCCCATGACCGCACAGCCTTCTGAAACCCACGCGCAGCGCCTCATCCGGGCCGAGCGGCTGATGGCCGACAAGGTCTATGAGCCGGCCCACGCCCTGTGCATGGAGGTTCTGTCGATCGATCCCGGCGCGGCTCGCGCCTGGTTCCTGCTGGGGGTCCTGGCGGCCGATCACGACAACCCCGGCAAGGCCGCCGAGCTGTTTGGCCGCGCAGCCTCCCTTGATCTCGACGACCCCCGGGCGCCGGCCCAGCTGGCCCGGTGCCTCATAGCGCTCAATCGTCGGGACGAGGCCCTGACCCAGGCCCAGGTCGCCGCGGGCCGCGGCCCGGCCGACGCCCTGACCCTCGACACCCTCGGCGTGGTCTACAGCCGGGCGGGTCTGCATCAGCGCGCCATCGGCTATTTCGAGGCCGCCTTCGCCCGCGAGCCCCGCAACGCCAGTTTCGCCTATAACCTGGCGGCCTCGCGCCAGTTCTCCGGCGACTTCGAGGGCGCCGAGGCGGCCTATGCCCAGGCGCTCGCCCTCGACCCCCGCCTGCACCGCGCCTGGTCATCCCGGGTGCAGCTGCGCCGCCAGACCCCTGCGGCCAACTTCATCCGTGAGCTAGAGGCGCAGTTCGCCGCCGCCGGGGCGGACGCCGAGCGGCGACTGCACCTGGGCCACGCCCTGGCCAAGACCTACGAGGATTTGGGCGAGCCCGAGACCGCGCTGAACTGGCTGATCAAGGCCAAGTCCGCCAAGCGCCAACAGATCGGCTACGATCCCAGGGCTGACGCCGACCTGTTCGCGGCGGCCCAGGCGACCTTCGGGCCCGGCGACGTGGCCACGGGCGATGCCTCCGACCGGCCGATCTTCATCGTGGGCCTGCCGCGGACCGGCACCACCCTGGTGGACCGCATTCTCTCCAGCCACCCAGACGTGACCTCAGCCGGCGAGCTCACCAATTTTGGCCTGATCCTCAAGCGGATGACCGGTTCGCCCGGCGCCTTCGTGCTGGATGAGACCACCCTGGAGGCCGCCGGCGAGATCGAGCTGCGCAAGGCCGGCGCGGCCTATGTGCAGAGCGTGGCGCCCCTGGTGGCAGGCGAGGGCCGGTTCATCGACAAGATGCCGCTGAACTTCGTCTATGCCGGTCTGATCCATCGGGCCCTGCCAAACGCGCGGATCATCTGCCTGCGGCGTCATCCCATGGATGCGGGCCTGTCGAACTTCCGACAGCTCTTTGCGACCGGTTTTTCCTATTACGACTACGCCTACGATCTGGCCGACACCGGCGCCTACTATGCCGGTTTCGAGCGGCTGATCGCCCACTGGCGCGCGGTGTTGCCGCCTGAGCGGTTCACCGAACTCGCCTATGAGGATCTGGTGGCCGACCAGGAGGGCGAGACCCGGCGCATCCTCGACTTTTGTGGCCTGGAATTCGACCCGCGCTGCCTGGCCTTCCACGAGAACGCAGCCCCCGTGGCGACGGCGAGCTCGGTGCAGGTGCGCAGCCCGATCTACGCCAGCTCGATCGGCCGCTGGCGCAGATACGGGCCGGGCCTGGCGCCGCTGCGCTCAGCCCTGGAGGCGGCCGGAATACGGGTCGAGGATCAGGGGCGCTGATCGTTGGGCAGGGCGGCGACCTCGGCCACAGTCAGCTTGCGCACCTCCTGAATCAGACAGGGCGTCGCGCCGATCGGCGTGGCCACCTTCACGTCCAGATCCAGCCGGTCGCAGACGACGTCCGAACCGCCGGCCGGGATCAGCACCAGCGGGTCGGAACTGGCCGTGCTCAGGCAGGCGTTGCGCATGTCCATGCGGAAGACGTCCTGGCGTCCCACGCTGGTGCGGAACAGGACGGTGCTCCGATCGACGATCTTCTGGCCGCGGATGCCGCTGACCCGGAAGCAGGCGCGCTCGCTGGGCGCGGCGGTCGCCGACGCCATGACGCCAGATCCCGTGGCCGCCTGCTGGCCCGGCGTGTTGGCCGCGCAGCCGGCGAGGGTCAGGGCGGCGAGAGCGCCGAGGGGCGCTGCGATGTTCAGTTTCGTATTCATGATTGCTCCTTGGGCCCACAACCCGGCGGCCGGCGCCAATGTTCCATACCGGTTTTGCGAGCTATTGCGGCCAAACCGGGGCGCAGCCGCAGCCCCTTGGCGCGACGCGACGTCGCGACTAGACTTCTGCTGTCCTCGGGGGGCCGCGCTTGGGCGGCTGAGAGGCGGGCGAGCCCGCGACCCGTAGAACCTGATCCGGGTCATGCCGGCGAAGGGAAGGGAGAGCGCCATGGCGCGGGTACTGGATTCGACACGACTGACCGCCCGGATTCTCGGGCCGTTCCTGGCCGTGGCCGGCGCCGCCGCGGTGCTGCGCCGTGACGATCTCATCGACCTGATCGAGGGATTCCAGGGCGACCCGGCCCTGACCTTCGTCACCGGCATGCTGCTCGTCCTGGCCGGTCTGGCCCTGATGGCGGTCCATCAGCGCTGGCGCACGCCGGCCGAGATCGCGCTCAGCCTCACCATCTGGCTCCTGACGTTGCGCGGCGTGTTCCTGATCTTCGCCCCCAGCGTCATCTTCGACTTGGCCGACAATGTCATCGCCTCCACGCCCCTGGTGGTCGCCGCAGGCCTCGCCGCCGTAGGCGTCGGGGTCTGGCTGACCCTGGTCGGCTACCGCCGCGCGGCCGGCTAGGCCGCTTCCAACCCAGATGCTTCTCCTCAAGGTTCGCCCATGAACAAGCCGCTCACGCCAACCCTCGACGCCGACGCCATCCCCACGGGCGAGCGGCCGGGCTCGCGCAAGGTCTATGAGGCCGGCCGGCTCTGGCCCGACATCCGGGTGCCGTTCCGCGAAGTGGCGGTCCACGAGAGCGCCGGCGAGCCGCCGGTGACGCTCTATGATCCGTCGGGTCCCTATACCGACCCCACCGCCAGCATCGATATCGACAAGGGCCTGCCCCGCACCCGCGAGCCGTGGGTCGTCTCCCGCGGTGATGTGGAGGTCGTCTCAGAGCCCCGGAACGTCAAGCCGGAGGACAACGGCTTCGCCCGCGGCGCCCATCTGGCGCCGGAATTCAGCCAGCCCCGTCGGGTCTATCGCGCCCGCCCCGGCGCCAGCGTCACCCAGATGGACTATGCCCGCCGCGGCATCGTCACGCCCGAGATGGAATATGTGGCCATCCGCGAGAACCTGCGCCGCAAGGAAGGCGAGGCCTTCATCCGCGACGGCGAGGACTTCGGCGCCTCCATCCCCGACCTGGTGACCCCGGAATTCGTTCGCGACGAGATCGCCCGCGGCCGGGCGATCATCCCGGCCAATATCAACCACACCGAGCTGGAGCCGATGGCCATCGGCCGGAACTTCCTGGTCAAGATCAACGCCAATATCGGCAATTCCGCGGTGCTCTCCACCGTGGCCGACGAGGTGGACAAGATGGTCTGGGCCATCCGCTGGGGCGCCGACACGGTCATGGACCTGTCCACCGGCCGCAACATCCATAACATCCGCGACTGGATCATCCGCAACAGCCCCGTGCCCATCGGCACCGTGCCCATCTACCAGGCCCTGGAAAAGGTGAACGGCGTCGCCGAGGACCTGAACTGGGAGGTGTTCCGCGACACCCTGATCGAGCAGGCCGAGCAGGGGGTGGACTACTTCACCATCCATGCGGGCGTGCGTCTGCCCTATGTGCCGCTGACCGCCAACCGGGTGACCGGCATCGTCTCCCGGGGCGGCTCGATCATGGCCAAGTGGTGCCTGGCCCACCACCGCGAGAGCTTCCTCTATGAGCATTTCGAAGACATCTGCGAGATCATGCGGGCCTATGACATCAGCTTCAGCCTGGGCGACGGCCTTCGGCCCGGCTCCATCGCCGACGCCAATGACGCGGCCCAGTTCGCCGAGCTGGAGACCCTGGGCGAGCTGACCCAGGTGGCCTGGAAGTACGGGGTCCAGACCATGATCGAGGGTCCGGGCCACGTGCCCATGCACAAGATCAAGGCCAACATGGACAAGCAGCTGGCCGTCTGCGGCGAGGCCCCGTTCTATACGCTCGGCCCGCTGACGACCGACGTGGCGCCGGGCTATGACCACATCACCAGCGCCATCGGCGCGGCGATGATCGGCTGGTTCGGCACCGCCATGCTCTGCTACGTCACGCCCAAGGAGCATCTGGGCCTGCCCGACCGCCAGGACGTGAAGGATGGGGTGATCACCTACAAGATCGCCGCCCACGCCGCCGACCTCGCCAAGGGCCACCCTTCGGCCCGGGCCTGGGACGACGCTCTGTCGCGCGCGCGGTTCGAATTCCGCTGGGAGGATCAGTTCAATCTGGGTCTCGATCCGGAGACAGCCCGCCTCTATCACGACGAGACCATGCCCAAGGAGGCGCACAAAACGGCGCACTTCTGCTCCATGTGCGGCCCGAAGTTCTGCTCGATGAAGATCAGTCAGGACATCCGCGAGGCCGCCCGCGGCCAGAACGCCGTGGCCGACGAGGGCATGGCGCAAATGAGCGAGAAGTTCCGCGCCACTGGCGGCGAGGTGTATGTCCCCACCCCCAAGGGCTGATCGGTCTTAGCCCTTGAGGACGGCGCTGAGGCTGCCGTCAGACTCCAGAACCACGAAGGCGGCGTCCGAAAGCTGGGCGCCGCCTGAGGTGCGGATGGCCGCCAGCAGCTCCTCCTGCGTCACCCGCTGCTGACGCAGGGCGCCGGGCAGGGGATCGCCGTCCTTCAGCAGCAGGCTGGGCTCGGACTTGACCAGCTTGTCGATCTCCTTGATCCGCACCGACAGGAAGGTGACGGCGTATTGCAGGCCTACCAGCAGGGCCAGGGCCGCCACCCCTTCGGCCAGGGCCAGGTCCTTGGAGGTCAGGATGGCGGAAAAGGTCGAACCGATGGCCACCGTCACCACCAGGTCGAAGGCGTTGAGCTTGGACAGGGTGCGCTTGCCTGAGGCTCGCAGCACGATCACCAGGGCGAAATAGGCCGCAGCCCCAACCACCAGGATGCGGATGATCGGGTCCCAGCCCGTGAACAGGGCGTCAGCGTCCATGGCGGGCGTGTGTGAAGTGATGCATGGCGAAGCAACACGCTGGCGGGCGAAAAGGCTCCCGGCTTCGCCTCTCGTCCCCGCCATGGTCGAGCCGGAGGGTGACCGAGGGAGTGACGATCCACCGTCATCCTGGGCCGTGCGCCCAGGATTCCTCTTGACCCTGGCTTCTCCCCGATCCGCCGGCTTGACGCCGATCAAGGCGTCTCGCCCCGATCCTTGGCCAAGCTCCCCTCCACGCAGGGAGCCGGCCATGGTGGATGAGGGATCGAAGTTCGGCCGCCGCCGGAGCCCCCGGCGGGCGGTCTGGGGGATGGCGGCTGCGCTTGCCGGGCTGGCCTTGGTCAGCGCCATGCTGGCGGTGTCCCACATGCCCGAACTGGAACGCCTGCTGTTTCAACTCGGGCTCGGCGGCACGGCCCTGATCGCCGCCATCGGGCAGGTTCTGATCCTGGGCGGTCTGGCCCTGCTGTGGAGCGCCCTGCGCCGCCCTCGATGATCTTCTCGCCTAGCCGCCATTGACGCCGCCGCCGCAAGGCGAAAGGCTTACCCCTTGGTTGTTCAGGGGTCTCGCCATGATGTTGCGCACAGTCTTTCTCGGAACGGGCCTGGCCCTGCTGATGGCGAGCAGCGCGCTGGCCCAGGTCGAGCGCCGCGAGGTGGGCCAGCTGGTCTATGAGGGGGCGCCGGCCGCCTCGCCGGAGCTGCAGGCGACCATCTCCCCCTATTACGAGGTCCGCTCGGCCGTGTTCGAGGACTGGCTCGCTGACGGCTCCATGCTGGTGGCCACCCGCTTTGGCCAGACCGAGCAGATCCATCACATCGCCCAGCCCCTGGGCGCGCGGACTCAGCTGACCTTCTTTGACGAGCCGATCACGGTGGCCAAGGCCCAGCCGGGCGCCGAGCGGTTCGCTTATCGCCGGGACGAGGGCGGCTCGGAATACTACCAGGGCTTCCTGCGCGACCTGTCGGGACAGGAGGTGCGGCTGACCCGGCCCGAGACCCGCAACAGCGATTTCGTCTTCTCCAAGGACGGCCGTCAGGTGGCCTGGAGCCAGGTGACGCCGGGCGATCCCAACTACGACATCATGATCGCCGAGGCCGCCAATCCGGAAGGCCGGCGCGTGGTCCTAGAAGGCGAGGGGGCCATGTCGCCCCTGGAGATCTCGGCCGACGGGCGGCGTATGCTGCTGACCCGCTACAATTCGGTGGCCGATGTGGAGCTCTTCGTTCTCGACGTGGCGTCCGGAGATCTGACGCGGCTGGGGCCGAGCGACCGTAAGGTGCACTATGCCGGCGCCGCCTTCGGGCCGGACGCCGCCTCGGTGGTCACCCTGTCCGACGACGGCTCGGAGATGACCCGGCCGGTGGTCTTCGACCTTTCCACCGGCGCCATGCGCGATCTGGACCCCGGCGCCGATTGGCCGGCCGAAGGCTTCGACCTCAGCCCCGACGGGCGGACCATCGCCTATGTGGTCAATGAGGAGGGCTATTCGAAAGTGGTCCTGCGCGACGTCGCCAGCGGTCGCGTCCTGCCCGGGCCGGACCTGCCGCAAGGCGTGCTGACGGCCCTGAAGTTCTCGCCGGACGGCGCGCGCCTGGGCCTGAGCCTGTCGACCTACAACGCCTCCGGCGATGTCTGGAGCTACGACCTGGCCAGCCGCGAACTGACTCGCTGGACCGACAGTGAGCTGGGTGGGCTTGACGCTGACAGCCTCGTGGAGCCCGACCTCTTCCGCTACACGACCTTCGACGACCGTTCGATCCCGGCCTTCATCTACCGGCCGCAGGGCGCAAGCGGGAAGCTGCCGGTGGTCATCCAGATCCACGGCGGTCCCGAAGGCCAGGAGCTGCCCAGCTTCAGCGCGCGCCGCCAGTCCTGGGTGAAGGAGCTGGGCGCCGCGGTGATCATTCCCAATGTCCGCGGCTCGTCCGGCTACGGAAAGACCTACCTCTCGCTGGACAACGCCGAGAAGCGCGAAGACTCCGTCAAGGACATCGGCGCCCTGCTCGACTGGGTGGCCCAACAGCCGGACCTGGACGCCAGCCGCGTCGCCGTGGTCGGTCAGTCCTATGGCGGCTACATGGCGCTCGCCGTCGCCGCCCACTACAATGATCGCCTGGTGGGCGTGATCGACCTCTATGGCATCTCCGACTTCGCCACCTTCCTCGAGAACACCGAGGGTTATCGCCGTGACCTGCGCCGGGCCGAGTACGGCGACGAGCGTGACCCCGCCATGCGGGCGGTCTTCGAGCAGATCGCGCCGATCAATATGAGCGATCGGATGAAGAAGCCTATGATGATCTATCAGGGCGCCAACGACCCGCGCGTTCCGGCCAGCGAGTCCGAGCAGATGGTCGCCAAGCTGCGCGATCAGGGCACCGAGGTCTGGTACGTCCTGGCCAAGGACGAGGGCCACGGCGTGCACAAGAAGGCCAACCAGGAGGCCGTGCGCACCACTGAGGTCCAGTTCCTGAAGTCGGTGCTGAACGCGAACGAGGACTGAGCGTCAAGGCGCGGGGCCGCAGGACTAGCCGCGTCGGCGGCGCTCCTGCTGGATCACCTGATCCAGGGTCTGCAGGAAGCGCGAGCGGTCGTTGCGGTCAAAGGGCTTGGGGCCGCCATAGATGTCGCCGGTGGAGCGAAGCTGCTCCATCAGCGCCCGCTGGGCGATGGCCGAGCCGATGGAGTCCTCGGTGAACGGCTTCCCATGGGGCGCGATGGCGTGGGCGCCCGCCTGCAGCACCCGCTCGGCCAGGGGGATGTCGTTGGTGATGGCCACGTCGCCCGGCGCCACATGCTCGGCGATCCAGTCGTCGGCCACGTCGGGACCCGCATCGACGATCACCCGCTCCACCATCGGCGAAGTGGGAATCATCATGAAGGCGTTGGACACCACCCAGGTCTTCAGGCCGTAGCGTTGGGCCACCTTGTAGACCTCGTCCTTCACCGGACAGGCGTCGGCGTCGATGAAGAGTTCGATGGGCTTTTGGTCCATGGCGGTCCCTGTGCGTTCGGCGTGGCGGACATATGGCGCAGGATCGCGGCTCATGCTTCCAGATCCTGCTTGAGCCGGTCCAGAAGACCCACCGCCCGGGTGGCATAGGCGCCGATCCATCGGTCGTGGATGTGCTTGATCGGCAGGGGATTGAGGTGGTTCCACCGCTCGCGGCCCCGGCGCTCGGCGATCACCAGATCGGCGGCGTCCAGCACCTTGAGGTGCTGCATCACGGTGCAGCGGTCCAGCGTGGGAAAGAGGGCGCACAGATCCCCCGTCGTGCGGGGATTATCCTTCAGAGCATCGAGCAGTTCGCGGCGGAGGGGGGAGGCCAAGGCCTTGAAAACCCGATCTGATTCGCTGCCTGTTGACATGTTATAAAATTATAACATTAATGAGCCCGACGCAATGCGCGTTGGTCAGGGGAGGGTGCTGTGGATCTGAAGTTCAAGGTGTCGGCCCATATCGCCCGGCCCGTGTCCGAGGTGTTTGAAGCGGTCGCCGATCCCGCCAAACTGTCTGGCTATTTCACCACTGGCGGCGCCAGGGGGCGGCTCGAAACCGGGGCCACGGTCTATTGGGATTTTCACGATTTCCCCGGGGCCTTTCCGGTGGAGGTGCAGTCGGTCGACCCAAACAGCCGCATCGTGCTCACCTGGGCCGCCGAAGACCGCAACGGCGCCTATCCGACCACCGTGGTCATGACGTTCGAGGCGGTGGAGGATGGGCGCACCCTGGTGACCATTTCCGAATCCGGCTGGCGGGAGACCCCCGAAGGCCTCGCGGCCTCCTACGGCAACTGCCAGGGCTGGATGCAGATGCTCTGCGCGCTCAAGGTCTATCTGGAGTACGGGGTGAACCTGCGCGAGGGCATGTTCAAATAGGTCCAACGGTCCGGGGCCTGGAGCTTAGCCAGGCTTTTTCTCGCCGGGCTTCGTCTTGAAGGTGTCGCCGACCACGGTGGGGTCGGGGCCGTCGGGGCCGGCGGCATGGCGCGACTTCTCGCCGTTGTGCTTGATCTCGTCCTCGGAGGCGAGCCCCGGCTGCTTGCCCAGGGGCTGGGCGGCGTTGTCCTTGCGGCCTTCGGACTGGAGCGGGTTCTTGGTCATCGGGGTCTCCGCAACGCTTTGATGTGGGCTGGCCGGGGGCCACAGGGGCAATCCGCTGGCGGCCCGGGAGTTCCCCCAATCCGACCGTCACATCGTCCCTCTACCGAAGGCCAACCTCTACCGACGGAACGAAAGGCCGCCGCAACGGGTCTTAGGGACTTCAGACCGGTAGGAGGCCCCACCTTGTCCACCAGAGAGACGTCCGCGCCCGCCGAATGGCGGCGAAAGGCCGGAGACATTTCCCACGATCTGCTCAGCCTTGGCCGCTGGATGGGGGGCAAGCCCCTGGCCCACGCGCCGTCCGTGGAATTCACCACACCCAGCGGCGGGCGGATGAGGCTCATGACAGACCGGGTGCGCGCCCGGCCGGCCCTGACGCCGCAGCTGTCCTTCATGCTGGGCCAGAACGCCATCGGCCTGGGGGTCTGGGGCCTCTTGTTCCCCAAGGCGGTGAACAGGTTCCTGGGCGTACAGGCCTCGCCCCAGGCGACCCAGGCCCTGTTTGGCGCCCGAGAGATGGCCACCGGCGTGAGCCTGTTCTCCAACCCGACGCGGTCTGGGGTGCTGTGGGCCCGCGTGGCCGGCGACCTGTTTGATATCGCCGTCCTGAGCCGGCTGAACCGGCCTGACAACCCGAAGCGGGGGAATGCCCGCATGGCTCTAGGCGTCGTCCTCGCCGTCACGGCCCTCGACGCCATCGCCGCAGCGCGGCTGTCCAATGTTCAACGCAACAGCGCTTCGGGAGGCGCCCGATGAAAGCGATCTGCTGGCAAGGCAAGAAGGATCTCCGTTGTGAGGAGGTCCCCGATCCGATCATCGAAGATCCCAGGGACGCGGTGATCCGCGTCACCTCCACCTGCATCTGCGGGTCGGACCTGCACCTCCGGAACGGCTTCGTCCCCACCATGTGCGCCGGGGACGTCATGGGCCACGAATCCATGGGAGAGGTGGTGGAGGTCGGCGCCGAGGCCCGCGCCCAGGGTCTGTCGGTAGGCGACCGGGTGGTGGTGCCGTTTCAGATGACCTGCGGCGTCTGCGAGCAGTGTCAGGCCGGCAACTATTCGGTCTGCCAGACCACCAACCGCAACGCTGATCTGGCCAAGGCCTTCTTCGGCGACACGACCGCCGGCCTGTTCGGCTATTCCCACATCACCGGCGGCTATGCCGGCGGCCAGGCGGAGTATCTGCGCACCCCCTTCGCGGCCACCTCGCTGATCAAGATCCCCAAGACCGGCGCCGACGAGACCTATCTCTTCCTCAGCGACATCCTGCCCACCGGCTGGCAGGCGGCCGCCTTCGCCGATATCCAGCCCACCGATACGGTGGCGATCTGGGGCTGTGGGCCTGTGGGCCTGTTCAGCGTGCTCTCAGCCATCCTCCAGGGGGCCCGCCGCGTCATCGCCATCGACGACGTGCCCGAGCGCCTGGCCATGGCCCGACAGCTGGGCGCCGAGGTGATCGATCGCAGCCAGGCCAAGGTCCTGCCGACCCTCAAGGAAATGACCGGCGGCCACGGTCCGGAAAAGTGCATCGACGCCGTCGGCATCGAGGCCCACGGTCCCACGCCCCTGCTGGAGTTGATCGACCGGGCGCAGACCGCCCTCAAGCTGGAGACCGAACGTCCGGTGGCCCTGCGCGAGGCGATCATGGCCTGCAAGGCCGCCGGAACGGTGTCCGTGCCCGGCGTCTATGGCGGGCTTTCCAACATGATCCCCATGGGGGCGCTGATGAACAAGGGCCTGACCCTGCGCACCGGCCAGACCCATGTGCGCCGCTGGAGCGATGACCTGCTGCGTCGCCTGGACGATGGCGAGATCGATCCCACCTTCCTCATCACCCACACCGAGCCCTTGGGCCGGGGACCGGAGATGTATGACGTCTTTGACCAAAAGCGGGACGGTTGCGTGAAGGTGGTGCTCAAGCCCTAAGAGCCGGCGGCTGAACGGAAGCTTGGCGTTGGGCGTTCATGGTCACAGACCAGAGGACTACCCCATGCCCGAAAACCGCTTTCTCAGCACCCTGGACCCCGCCGACGCGGCGCGGCTGGGGCCGGCGCTACGTGTCAAAACCCTGGCGCGGGATGATCTGGTGGCCAGCGAAGGCCGGCCCGTCGAAAAGGTCATGCTGCCCGTGAACTGCATCCTCTCGGTCATCGCCGTCCTGCGGGATGGCCGGGAGGTGGAGACGCGCACCATCGGTTTTGAAGGCGGCTATGGCCTCTTGCACGCCCTGGGCTCGCCCCTGTCCTACGAGCGGGTGATCGCCCAGGTGCCGGGGGACGCCTACGAACTGCCCCTCGCCGCCCTGGCGCAGGCGGCGCAGGCCAGCCCCAGCCTGGTGAACCACATCGTCAGCTTCGCCCAGGCCTCCCTGATCCAGTCGGCCCAGACCACAGCCTGCAATGCGATCCACAGCGCCGAGCAGCGCATGTGCCGCTGGCTGTTGATGTCCCAGGATCGGCTGGGCTCCGACGTCCTGCCGCTGACCCAGGAGCACCTGTCGATCATGCTCGGCGTTCAGCGGACCACAGTGACCGCCATCGCCAAGGATCTGCAGGGCCGGGGGCTCATCGCCAATGGGCGAGGGCGTATCCGCATCCTCGACCGTGACGGCCTCCAGCGGATCGTCTGCGAGTGCTACGAGATGCTCGAGGATGGCGTCGCCCAGATGGTGGGCTTCAGTCCCGCCGAGCAGGCTGGCTGAAAATCGGCCGCTGGCCGCCTCAGCCGCCGGGGGCTTTCGCCTCCACGGTCAGGACGAAGACCTCTTCGTCGGCGGCGTTGGTGACCAGAACCCGGGCCGGTCGCCCGCGCCACAGGTCCTGTTCCATCATCGGCAGCATTTCACACAGCAGCCGCAGGGCCGTGTGACGCACCTCAGCGTCGCTCTCGTACTCAGAGCCCTGGTCATCGACCACGCGATGACCATTCTCGGCGTGAAAAAAGTAGCGGGCCATGCTGCCTCCGGGCTTTTTGCCGTCCGCTTCAGGCGGCGTGGCCAGCCTCAACCCGGTGGGGGCGGCGGGTGTTCCGCCGCCCTCTGAGCCCCTTCAGTCCCCGGCCAGCTTGGAGGCCACGCGACCGTGCACGTCGGCGGCTTCCGGCGTCATGATCTCGTCGAAGTCGGACATTTCGTAGAGCGGGCGGATCTCGATCTCGCTGGGGCCGGGCATGGGATTGGGGCAGCGTTTCACCCAGGCGATGGCCTCGTCCATGTCCTTGACCTCCCACAGCCAATAGCCGGCGACGACCTCGTTGGTCTCGGCGAAGGGGCCATCCATGACGATCCGGCTGGCGCCATCGAACCGCACCCGCTTGCCCTTCGAGGTGGGCTTCAGCCCGTCGCCGCCCAGCAGGATTCCGGCGTCGGCCAGCGCTTCGTTGAAGCGACCCATGTCTTCCAGCAGCTCACTGGGGGGCATGACGCCGGCTTCGCTGTCGTCCGTCGCCTTCACGAAAACCATCACCCGCATCGCTCGTCCTCCATCGTGGATCGCACATCCTGGCCGGAGGCTTCCGGCCGGTCGCTCGAAGGACGATCGGTCTTAGCCCAGGCCGACATTTCAAGAGGCGAGATTTCAGTCGTCCGTGGCGTCGTCCGGGCTGACGGCGTTTTCCACCAGGCCGCGCCAGGTCGGGTCTGTGTCATCGACCAGGTCAACATCCTCCAGCAGGGCGACCGCGGAGTCCCCGTCCGGCAGGATTAGGCCCAGCACCTCCATGGCCTCGCCGTCGGACCCCACATGGGACTCCGCCTGAACGGCCACGGCGGCCTGAGCGCCCTCATCCTCCCACCAGATGACTGGCTGGGGCAGCTCCATGTCGATGACTGCGGGCTCGCGGGTGTCCCCCAGGGCGAACACCGCCCGGCGGGCCTGGACGTCGTCCAGGGTCGCCACCGCGCCGGTGAACGCCGTCAGGCGCCCCCAGTCGTCGACATCGAATCCACCCCCGTCCTCGTGCGCGTCGTCCGTCGAAGTCATGGTGGGAAAGCTCTTTGAAAAAGCGCGGACGGCGCTCGCCCGCGGCCGCCGGAATCTTCCGGCATGCCGCGGGATTCGACAAGGATGCGCCGACACGGCTAGCCGGCGGGCCATTCCGACAGGATCGACGCGGCGTCGAAATAGTCGCGCCAATAGGTGATCTTGCCGTCCTGGACGTCGAAGACCCCGGTGACCGGCAGTTCGACCCATCTGTCGGCCAGCTGATGACGGTCCAGGCGCTCGATGAAGACCGTCGAGCCGTGCTCGGCTTGCCGCAGCAGCTTGAACTCATTGCGCAGAGTCGGCGCGAAGAAGGGCTCCAGCACGCTGCGAACGCCGGCTGGTCCGTGCGCCACGGGCAAGGGCGGGGGGTTCACATACGCGCAGTGGTCGGCGACGAAAATCATCGCCGCCTCATAGTCCAGCTGCTCCAACGCTCGCATGAACGGGCGAACGACGTCGAGGGGCGACGGATGGGTCATGGGGGTCTCCTGAGGTCTGTTGAGACCCCCAGGCTCCGCGTCCCAGTCCGCGCCCGCAACGACCTGCCAGGTCATCGGCTGTGCGGTTCCATCGCCCCGCCCGGCCCATCCAGGCTCAGTCGGCGGCGGCGAAGAAGGCCATCTGGTCGGCATGGGCCTTGACGAAGGCCGGACGGATCGTGGCGCGGGCCACATAGGCCCGGCAGGCCGGATGCCTGGCCAGGCCATCGAAACGATCAACCAGGCGCAAGACGTCGGCCATCAGGATGTCGGCGATCGAAAAGCCGCCGGCGAGCCATTCGCGCCCGGCGAGCACCGGCTCGAGATGATCCAGGCGGGCCGTAAGAAAGGCGTCCAGGCGTTTCCAGCCCGGCGCGTCGCCGGTCTCGCCGGAAAACTGAAAGATCGTCCAGGGCAGGCTCGCCATCTCGACGGAGTTCAGCGCCGCGAAGGTCCATTCCAGCACCGCGCGGCGGCCGGCCCGGTCCCTTGGCATGAGCGCCTCGCTTTGTTCGCCGAGATGGACAAGGATCGCCCCGCTCTCGAAAAGCGAGAGGTCGCCATCGGTCAGCCAGGGGACCTGACCGAACGGCTGGTGGGCGAAATGGTCGGCGTCCCGGCCGCTGAACGGCACGCCCTCCACGCGGTAGGGCGCCTGCGCCTCCTCCAGCGCCCATCGGACACGCAGATCGCGCACATAGCCCCGGGGAACCTCCGGAACCCAATCAAAGGTCGTGAGGACCAGTTCGCCCATGGCACGCTCCATCCTGATGCGGCGGGCCGGTGGGCGGCGCCTCGCCCCAAGGACGTCGGCGCTCAGGTCGATCCGACAGGGGCGGCCTGTTTTGTCGGATTAATCGTCGAAGCCCACGAAGGTGGTGGCCTCCTCCACCGACTTGCGCTCGGACACCACAGCGTTGGCCGGGAAGGTTTCGTCGGGCCAGCCCAGCGCGATGCTCTTCATGATCACCTGGTCATCGGCGATGCCGGCGTGTTCGCGGACCACCGGCGACTGCATGATGCCCTGGCTGTTGATCACCGCGCCCAGGCCCCGGGACCAGGCGGCGTTGACCAGCGCCGTGGTCACCGCGCCGCAGTCGAAGGGCGTGTCATCGCTGCCGTCCAGCACTCGGTCATAGGTCACGATGATGCAGACGGGCGCGTCGAACTGCCGGAAGCCGCGCAGCACCCAGTCCTGGCGCATCTCCTTGTCCTCGCGGGCGATGCCCATGGCGGCGAACAGCTGCTTGGCCACGCCCACCTGGCGGTCCCGGTGGGGGCCTTCGAAGGCCTGGCCGGTGCGGAACTCCCGCGACTGGGGCACGCCGGCCACCATGCGTTCGGTGTTGCCGGCCCGGATCCGGTTCAGCGGCTCGCCGGTGATGACATAGAAGTTCCAGGGCTGGGTGTTCATCGACGACGGCGCCCGCATGGCTAGGCGGAGGACCTCTTCGATCAGCTCCTTAGGCACCGGATCGGGCTTGTAGCCGCGGATGCTGCGGCGACCGAGAACGACGTCGTCATACTGCATGTGGAACCCCTGGAGACCTTGGCGATGCCTTTGGGCGAAGACCTGTCAGCTTTCGGCCCGCAAGCCAATGTGTGCCGTTGCGTCAAGCGGGCCTGGCCTAGTCCTCGCCCCACATGCGCAGCAGCCCACCGATCGACTTGTCGAGCAGCAGAGAGGCGTCGCTGGGGGAAAGGTCGGCTCGGGCGCGCTCCAGGTCGTAGAGCAGCTCCCGCTGATCGGCCCGCCGGATCTGGCTCTGGACCCAGCCGACGCAGGCCAGCCGCTCCCCTCGGGTGACGGGCGCCACCCGATGCAGGGCGCCCGTGGGATAGAGGACCGCCCCGCCGGCCGCCGGCCGGAACGTTCGCTCGCCTGACAGGTCCTGGACGACCAGCTCACCCCCCGCATAGGTCTCGGGGTCGGACAGGAAGAGGGTGAAGCTGAAGTCGGTGCGCAGCGGCGCCCCGCGGGCGTCATGCATGCCGGCAGTGTCCACATGCAGGCCGTACTGCTGGCCAGGCCCATAACGGGAGAAGATCAGGTTCGACCAACGGGTGGGCCGCACCAGGGCGCGCATCGTCGGGTGGGCCTCCAGCGCCAGCCGCACCCGATGGGCCAGGGCCACGACGCCGGGATCGTCACCCCGGGCCTGGGTGTTGGCCTTGACCGCCTCGGCGGCCGCGCCGGCCGTGGCCCGTCCGTCCCGGAAGGGGGCGGCCTCCAGGGTCTTGCGGGCCTCGATCACCTGTTGGGGGCCAAGGACGTCGGTCAGCACGATCACGCTTGGTCTCCTTCCCCGGGCGTCCGGCCCTTTGTCGCACCGTCGGGACCAAGGGCAAGACTTGCGCACGACGGGCCCTTGCCCGCGACGCGTTCATCGCCCATCTCAGGGATGCGGACCGGGCCCCTCTGGTGACGCTGACGAAGGTCGGCGCTCACGATGTCGGACGCATCACATCACCACGTGAGGTCGCAGGGTCCTTGGTCGCCATCGCGCCTCCGTCGTTCAGAAGGACGTCTCGATGCCCCTGCTCCTATGCCCCAATGACAACAGCCCCATGCAGACCGTGGATCGCTCCGGCGTGCAGTTCGACATGTGCCCCACCTGCCGGGGCGTCTGGCTCGACCGCGGCGAACTGGAAAAGCTGATGGAGTCCAGCGCCCAGGACGCCGCCCCGCCGCCGCTTTCGCAGCAGCAAGCCGCGCCTCAGCACCGCGCCCCACCCCAGGCCCCGCCGCAGCCGTGGGCTGGCGGCTATGGCGAGCGAGGCGAATACGGAGAGCGCGGCGAACGCGGGGAGTATGGCGAGCGCGGCGAATACGGCCACCGCGGCTACAAGAAGCGCAGCTCGATCTTCGACATCTTCGACTGAGGCCGCGGGGGGCTGGCCCCCTAATCCGCCAGACGCTGCTCCAGCTCGCCCATCGTCCCGGCGAACGCCGCGGCGAGATCCACATCATAGAGGCGAGCGAGGACCATGACGCTCCACAGGCAGTCGGCCAGTTCATGGGCGAGCTTGGCCTTGGCCTCGGGGATGGCGCGGACCCCCTTTGCGGCCTGCACGAGTTTCATCAGGTCGCCGACATCGCCGACGAAGCCCAGCGCCACCTCCTCGGCGGTCCATGGCCGCCCGTACCGCGCGGCCTCCAGCGCGGCATAGCGCTGGCGGATCGCCCATGCGCGGTCGTCCATCTCTTGAAAGGTCTGCATCTGGATGTTCGTGCCTGAGTTGCTGCGATCGCGTTCACCTGGATCACGATAGCGCCAGCTGGAACCAGGTCGATGCCGCTTGTCTCAACCCCCCGACCGTCATCCGGGGCCTTGTGCCCAGGATCCCTCGCGACGCTTGCGCCCGCCCCCTGCGTCATGCCCGCCACAAGGGCGAGCATGACGCAGGGGGCGGGCAATTGGCGAAGACGTCCTAGGCCGTCGTCTTCGAGAACACCTGGATCACGATCACCCCGGCCAGGATCAGGCCGATGCCGATGAGGCCCGGCGTGTCGAGGACCTGGCGGTAGAGGACCCAGGCGATGGCGGTGATCAGCACGATACCGATCCCTGACCACAGGGCGTAGACGATGCCCACGGGCACGGTGCGCATGGCCTGGGACATGCACCAGAAGGCGATGGAATAGCCCACCGCGGTGATCACCGAGGGCGCGGTGTGGCGGAAGCCGTCGGAGGCCTTCAGCGCCGTGGTGGCGATCACCTCGGCGACGATGGCGATGGCCAGCCAGGCCATGCCGGGCATCAGCCGCCCCGCTTTCGGCCGAAGTCGGGCTCGGCGCTTTCCTGGCCGGCCTCGATCACCCCGCGGCGGATCTCGCGGGTGCGGCTGAACAGGTCATAGAGCTTGTCGCCCTCGCCCCAGCGGATGGCCCGCGACAGGGCCTGCAGGTCCTCGGTGAAGCGGCCCAGCACCTCCAGCACCGCGTCCTTGTTGGTCAGGAAGATGTCGCGCCACATGGTGGGGTCGGACGCCGCGATGCGGGTGAAGTCGCGAAAACCCCCTGCGGAATACTTCATCACCTCGGCCCGGGTGACCTCCTCCATGTCGGCGGCGGTGCCGACGATGTTGTAGGCGATCAGGTGGGGCAAGTGGCTGGTGACGGCCAAAACCAGGTCGTGGTGCTTGTCGTCCATCCGCTCGACCTGGGCGCCGAGCGCGGTCCAGAAATCGGCTAGCCGCTGGACGGCCTCCAGATAGGCGTCGTCCTCCCGGGCCTGCGGCGTCAGGATCACCCAGCGGCGATGGAACAGCTCCGCAAAGCCGGCGTCCGGTCCCGACTGCTCGGTGCCGGCGATCGGGTGGCCGGGCACGATGTGGACGCTGTCGGGCAGGGCGGCGGAGAGCGCCTCGCTGACCGCGGCCTTCACCGAGCCCACATCGCTGACGATGGCGCCCGGCGCGATGGCGTGGGCGCAGGCCGCTGCGGCCTCGCCGATGGCCCGCACCGGCGTGGCGAAGATCACCAGGTCGGCGCCGCTCACCGCCTCCTCGGCGCTCAGCGTCACCTCATCGGCCAGGCCAAGCTCGGCGATGCGGGCGCGGGCGAAGGCGCTGGCGTCATGGATCACGATCTGGCCGGCCGCCCCAGACGCGCGTGCGCCCCGCGCCAGGGAAGAGCCGATCAGGCCGCAGCCGATGATGGCCAGGCGGGCGAAGACAGGTTCGGCCATCAGGGCGCCTGCATGAAGTCGGCCAGCGCTTCGACCACGGCGCGGTTGTGCGCCTCCAGGCCGATGGTCATGCGCAGGTGATCGGGCAGACCATAGCCGCCGACGCCCCGGACGATCAGGCCGCGGCTGGCCAGATAGGCCTCGGCGGCTTTGGCGCTCTTGGGGCCGATGGTGGGAAAGCCGATCAGCACGAAGTTGGTGGCGCTGGGCACTGGCGACAGGCCCATGCCGCCGAACTGCTGGATAAGCCAGGGCCGCCACTGGGCCAGCAGGTCCAGGGACTGCTTCTGGAAGTCGGTGTCGGCCAGGGCCTCGACGGCGGCCAGCTGGCCAGGGATGGAGGTGTTGAACGGCTGGCGGATGCGGTCGAGGGCGTCGATCATCTCCGGCGGTCCATAGGCCCAGCCCACCCGCAGGGTCGCCAGGCCGTGCAGCTTGGAGAAGGTGCGGGTGACGATGACATTGTCGCTGGTGCGCGCCAGATCGGTCCCGTCCTCGAAGGCCGGGTCGTCGACGAACTCGGCATAGGCGCCGTCCAGCACCAGGACCACGCTCTTGGGCAGGGCGGCGTGCAGGCGGCGGATTTCTTCGCCCCCCACATAGGTGCCGGTGGGATTGCCGGGATTGGCGATGAAGACCAGCCGGGTGCGGTCGTCCACCAGCTTCAGGAGCTCGTCCACATCGACGCGATAGTCCGGCTCCGGCGCATTGAGCACCTGGGCCTGGCAGGCCCGCGCCCCGATCGCATAGGCGCCGAAGGCGAACTCGCCCTGCACGATGTTGTCGCCCGGCTCCAGATAGGCCTGGCAGAGCATGTGGAAAATCTCGTCCGAGCCGCAGCCGAAGATCAGCCGCTCCGGCTCCAGCCGGAAGGTCTGGGCGACGGCTTCGCGCAGGGGCGTGGCGCGGCTGTCGGGATAGACATGCAGCTGGTCGATGGCCGCGGCGAAGGCGGCCTTGGCCTTGGGGCTGCAGCCCAGGACGTTCTCATTGGCCGACAGCTTCAGCGGATGCTCGATCCCGTCGACCTTGGCCTTGCCGGGGACATAGGCGGCGATGTCGAGGATGCCCGGCTTGGGAACCGGACGGTCGGCGGTGGCGCGATCGGGGGGCTGGGACATGGGTAGGCCTGGGGTTCGTCGTGTCAGGCCCTGGCTCTTACACGTCGAACGGTTCCGGCGCAGCCCCGATGACGCCGCTGAGCCGACCCGGCGCCCGGGCCAGCCGCGCGTCGTCAGCCTGATAATAGCCGGCCAGGGTGAAGAGCTTCAGCCCGCCGGCCTCGCTCAGCAGTTCGGCGGCGACCCCGTCGCGGCTGAGCGCCTCGGCCGTGCGCGCGGCGGGGCCCGGCGCGTCGGTGACCCACAGGGTGACATCGGCGCCGGTGGGCTCGACCTCGACCTCGGCGAAGGCCAGGGCCGAGGGCGGACCCCAGGCGTTGAGACAGGGCAGGACGGCGAACACCTTGAGCCGGGGCTCGGCCAGCAGGCGGCCCCACCAGGCGCTGTCGCCGCCCAGCATGGCGACGCCGACGCCGCCCTTGAGCTTGGCCGCGGCGATGGCGTCCTCGGGTTTTGCGGTCATGCGCAGGGAGGGCGCGGCGCCGAAGCGCAGGCGGGCCAGCTCCACGGCGCGAGCCGGGGTCGGGCCGCCCCAGACCGACAGCGAAAAGGGACCCTGCAGAGCCAGGCTCTGGCCCATCAGTTCGCGCCAGACGCGGATGACCAGGGCGTCGCTGGCGCCTTGCCGCGGCATGGCCAGCAGCCGGCGCAGAATCTCGGTCTCCCGCCCGGGGCGCAGGCCAAAGCGGTCGGCCTGACCGGCGGCGGCCTTGGCGGCGGCCACCTGCTTGCCCAGCGCCGTACGCTCGTCCAGCAGGGCCAGCAGGCCAGCGTCGATCTCGTCGATGCGCGCCCGCACGGCGTCCAGGGGGACAGGCGAGGGCGCAGAGGGCGGGGCGTCGGCCATTTCTTTTCCCGAAACGAAAGCCGCGACCTAGGTCATTGCGCCGAGGGGCGCAATAGTCCGCTCCCGCGCAATAAAGTTGCAGCCGAAACCATCGGCCTCAGTAGACCCGCGGGGCCGGTCCGATGGCGACAGGGCCCAGCGTGGTCTGGCCGGCCTGGAAGGTGATCGCCGCCTGGGCCACATTGTTGGCCCCCTGGCGGGCCGAGGCCACGGCTGCGGCGGTGTCGGCGGTTTCCGGGGGCAGCACGCCGCCCGCGCCCAGGGCCTCCAGGGCCTCAGGCGCCTCGCGCAGGGTGACATCCAGGGTCCCGCGCAGGCGGCCGTCGGGGCCGACGAACAGCTGGCCGCGATTGACCCCGATCATGGCCTCGCCCGCGGTCAGGCCCGCCTCCTGGATCTGCGCCATGCCGCCGGCCAGGGCCCAGTTGCGCACGGCCGAGGGCCAGTCGTCGCCGTCAAAGGCGCTCATCTTGCTGAGCACCGCGTCCCACTTCAGGTCGATGTCGCCGTCCTGGGCGATGCGGGCGAACAGGCCGGAGAACTGCGCCTGGCCCTTGGTGACGCCCAGGAACATCGCCCCCTGGTCCTCAGGACCTGGGCGGAGGTGGAAGGCGACCTCCTCGGCCGACGACAGCGCAAAGGGCTGGGCGCCGGGACCCGGCGCGAAGATCACGTCCAGCCCTTGGAAGTCGAAACTGGGCGGCTTGCGGTCGGTGTCGCCGAGGCTGGCCCGCAGGACGCGGCCGCTCACCTGCACCGAGCCCGATTGGGGCCGGGTGAAGGTCAGGCCATCGGGGGCGGCGAACACCCAGTGATCCAGGGCGTGCATGAAGGCCTCGGACTCCAGCCTCGGCGTGGCGATGGCCCATCCCGACGGTTCGCGGATCTGCGCCTCGGTCAGAGTGACGTTCAGCCGGAAGGGATAGCCGCCGATGCTCCGCGTCTCCCAGCTGACCTCATAGCCGGCGCTGCGCAGGGCCTCGGCCGCCTGGTCCATCCGGTCGCCGGTCTGGATGCGGGTCCAGAACCAGAAGCCGCTCCAGACCACGATCGCCAGGATCAGCAGGGCGAAGGGCAGGACGAGGCCAAGGCGGCGGGGTTTGCGGGCGGGCTTGGTATCGGGCACAGACATGGACGGTTTTGCGGGGCTTCTTCTAGCGGATCAGGAATGGCGGACGACGGCTACTGGGTGTTTGGCTACGGATCGCTGATGTGGCGGCCGGGCTTCGACTATGTCGAGCGTTCCAGCGCCACCCTACACGGCCGCCGCCGGGCCTTCTGCATCTATTCGGTCCACCATCGCGGGACCTATGAGCGGCCCGGGCTGGTGCTGGGCCTGGCCCCGGGCGGGGCGGTGCGCGGGACGGCCTATCGCATTGCGCCGCAGGCCTGGCCCGAGGTCTACGCCTATCTCCTGGAGCGCGAGCAGCCTACCGAGACCTATGTGGAGGCGAGGCGAGCCGTGCGCCTGGCCGACGGGCGGCGGGTGGAAAGCCTGGTCTTCCTCTCCGACACCAGCCATCCCCAGTGGGCCGGCGCCCTGTCCCTGGAGCGGCAGGCCGAACTCATTGGCGGCGCAACCGGACTGTCCGGCCCCAACGAAGACTATCTCCGAGACCTCGTCGCCCATCTGCGACTAACCGGCATCAACGATAGAACTCTTGAAGAGGTTCTCGCTCTGATTGATGAGGGCAAGAATATACCCCCCGAGGAGGGGGGCTAAGCCATTCATTAACCGACCCGTTCTATCGCTCGCCTCCAGGCGAAGGCTTCGAGATAGGTCTAGGGCGGTAGGCATGAAACTTTCAATTCGTCAGCGGCTTATTTACTGCCTGCTTGCGGTTGGTATCGGAATGGCCGCCCTATCGATCAGCGGTTTTTGGTCCAATACACTGGCGGTCAAACGAACGACTTCGATCGTCGAGGATCGTGTCAAGCCGATGCAACAACTCAAGGCGGTCAGTGATCTCTATGCGGTGAACATCGTCGACACCGCACATAAGGCGCGAAGCGGTGACCTGTCGTATGACGAGGCTCTGGACGCCATCGCGACCGCCCAAAGCGGCGTCGCTGAAAACCTCGACGCCTACCGCTCGACGGCGATGACGCAGGAGGAAGAACAGCTGAATGCGGCCGTGGACAGTCTCCTACCCCAGGCCAACGCAGCCGTGACGCAACTGTCTCAGATCCTGGAACGTGGGGACGCCGAAGCGCTCGCGCAGTTCATCGAGCAGGATATGTATCCGACGATAGATCCCCTGACCGCCCAGATAAGCGAACTGGTCGATCTGCAAATCAAGGTGGCCATGGAGGCCGGCGCCGCCGCACAACGTGCGTCGAATGTCGCCATCGCGGTTATGAGCGTCGCGCTTATGCTCGGGGCGGGGCTGCTCGTTTTCGCCGGCTATGTCGTCCTGGCGCAGGTCACCGCGCCCCTGAGCCGCATGACAAGCGCCATGCGTCGCTTGGCCGAGGGCGATCATGAGATCGCGATTCCCGAGGAGGGACGCCGCGACGAACTTGGCGAGATGGCCGGCGCAATGACCGTGTTTAAGGCTAACGCCTTGGCGAAGATTCACGCCGACGCCGCTGCAGGCCAGGCCAAGGCCCGCGCCGAAGCCGAACGTCAGGCCGCCGCCGCCGCCGCCGTGGCTGAACAGCAGGCGCTGGTCACCGAGTCGTTTGGCGTCGCCCTGGCGAAGATCGCCGCGGGCGACCTATCCTACCGCATCGTTCGACCATTGCCGTCCGAGTATGAACGGCTACGCGAGGACTTCAACACAGCGGCGGCGAAGCTCGCCGCGGCGATGCGAGCGGTCATCGGCAACGCCGGGGCCATCACCTCAGCCAGCCGCGAGATTTCGGTGGCCGCAGACGACCTCTCCCGCCGCACCGAACAGCAGGCGGCCGGCCTGGAGGAGACCGCTGCGGCGCTTGACGAGATCACCGCGACGGTCGCCAGAACGGCGTCTGGCGCAGGCGACGCCCGCAAGGCTGTCGGCGCGGCGAACGACGCCGCCCGCGCCAACGGCGAGGTGGTTGCTCAGGCGGTCGAGGCGATGAACGCGATCGAATCCTCTGCGAAACAGATTAGCCAGATCATCGGCGTAATCGATGAGATTGCCTTCCAAACCAACCTACTGGCGCTCAATGCCGGCGTCGAAGCCGCGCGTGCGGGTGACGCTGGTCGCGGATTCGCTGTCGTGGCGTCGGAGGTCCGCGCGCTTGCGCAACGCTCGGCAGAGGCCGCCAAGGAGATCAAGACGCTGATCTCCGCATCGACGGCTCAGGTCGAAGGTGGCGTGGAACTGGTGGGGCGTACGGGGGAAGCTCTGCAAGACATCGCCGGCCGTGTGGCGCAGATCGATTCTCTTGTCTCAGAGATCGCGGCTGGCGCTCAGGAACAGGCGACGGGCCTGGCTCAGGTCAATGTTGCGGTGAACGAGATGGACCGCGCGACGCAACAGAATGCAGCGATGGTCGAGCAGACGACGGCCGCAAGCCACGGCCTCGCCCGCGAAGCTCAGAGCCTGGACCAGCTGATGGCGCAGTTCAGCATCGAGGCGGAGACGGGGCCTGAGAACTCCGTGCATGTCGCACAACGGCGGGCGGCACGTTTCGCCGCTGGCTAGAGCTCATTCAGCTTCATGGACGCCGTCTCGATCCGCTCTTCCAGGGTGCGCATGAATTCCGCGCGCTTCAGGCCGGGCGGGATGGGCTCCAGATATTCGAAGACGATGACGCCTGGTTTGCGCAGGAACCCGTGCTTGGGCCAGTGGACGCCGGAATTGGTGGCCACCGGATGCACCGGCAGGTTCAGCTCGCGATAGAGGGCGGCGATGCCGGGCTTGTACTCGCCCTTCACCCCGGGCGGTCCCCGGGTGCCTTCGGGGAAGATCAGCAATTGCCGGGGCTCGGTCAAACGCGCCTTGGCGTCGCGGACCATCTTCTTCAGGGCCGCCGAATGGGCCTGGCGGTCCACCACAATCATGTCGGCCTTCTGGGCGTACCAGCCGAAGAAGGGGATCCACATCAGCTCCTTCTTCAGCACGAAACAGGTGTCGGGCAGCCAGGCGAACTGGGCGAAGACGTCGAACATGCACTGGTGCTTGGGCGCCACCAGGGCTGCGCCCACCGGCATGTGCTCGCGCCCCCGCAGCTCCACCTTGATGTCGCAGATCCGCAGCAGGGCGATGACGCCGCGGCTCCAGAAGTCCAGCGCCCGCAGGGTCCAGGCCCGGGGCGCCAGCAGCAGCGGCGTGATGCTGATCGCCACCACCGCCGACCAGAGATAGAAGAGCGCCACGAAGAGCAGCGAGCGCAGAACCGTCACGGCGGGCCTTTCCTCAATTTCTTCTGGTCTTGATGGTTTCTGGCGTCAGGACGTGAGATGTCCCTGGTTCGGGCGCCGCGGCCGAAAGATCAACCGCTGTTCGCCGCCGCCGCCGTCTCCGGCTCGTCCTTCGGTCCCAGGCCAAGGATGGTCTCGCGACCTAGAATGGCCAGGTACTTCATATATTCGGTGACCATCAGCCGGGCGCCGCCTGAGGTGCGCCACCAGCCGCGGGCGTCGAAGCCGGGGGTCGCCACCGGATAGGCCTGCAGGGTGGTGTCGGGCAGGGCCGAGCCCAGCTCCAGCATGGCGCGGGGCATGTGATAGTCGGCGGTGACCACGATCAGGCTGTCGAACCGCCGCGCGGTCACCCAGCCGGCGGTCTCCTGGGCGTTGCCGAAGGTGTCGGCGGCCTCGAAGCCGAGGTCCACGCAGCAGTCATAGAGCAGCTGGACGGCCCGGCTCACATTGCGGATGTCCTCGCGGCTGGCCTCGCGGTTGACGCCGGACACCAGCATCCGGTCGCCCTTGCCGGCCTCCAGCAGGCGCATGCCCGCCGCGATGCGTTCGTTAGACCCGGCGCCGGTCAGGGCGACGATGCCATCGGCGGCCTGCGGCTCCCTCGCCGGCGTCGAATTCTCCACGCGGGCCGCGAAGGCCAGGAGCCCGGCGCCCCAGATCAGGGCGGCCACAAAGAGGAGGGCGAGCGTTTTCATCGGGGGGCTAGGATAGCTCGCGAATGAGGTTGGCGGCCGTCAGCCGCGCCGCCACCGCCGCGACGAGGGCGGCAGCCAGGGGGCAGGGTAGAACAGCCAGAAGGTCGCTCCAAGCCACGGGAAGCACCGGCGTCAGGCCCTGGCCCCCGCCGGCCAGGCGCAGGCCAGCGCCCAGCGCTGCGGCGGCCACCGCGCCGATCAGCCCGGCGCCGGCGGCCATGCGGGCGAAGCGGGCCTGGAACAGGCGGGCGATGAAGGCGTCCTGCGCTCCGGTCAGATGCAGCAGCTCCACCACCTCGCGCCGGGCGGCCAGGCCGGCCCGCGTGGCGAAGGCCACCACGGCGGCCGCGGCGGCCGAGATCAGCAGGAAGACGCCGATCCCCAGCCAGCGCGCGATCGCCGCGCCCCGCTGGATGTCGGCGAGCCAGGTGGTGTGGTCATCGACCACGGCGTCCAGGCCGCGGGTGCGCAGGGCGCGCTCCAGGGCCTCGCCGGTGGCCGGGGCCTCGCGGCTCAGCGTGACGGCCACCAGCCGCGGCACGGGCAGGTCGGCGAGATCGGCCACATCCCCAAGCCAGGGGGCGATCAGGGCCTCGGCCTTTTCCCGCTCCAGGGCCCGGGCCTCAGCCACGCCGGGCACGCCGGCCAGGGTCTCGGCCGCACGGGCGGCGGCGGAGTCGGGAGTCTCGTTGGCCTTGGGGCGGACGATCACCGTCATCTCGCCGTTCAGCTGGTCCGACCAGCCCCGGGCGGCCCGGTCGGCGGCGAGGACGCCCAGAGCGGTCAGACAGGCCATGAAGCACAGCACCGCCACCACAAAGACCAGGGCGCTGTCGCGGGTGTCCCGCTCAGGCAGGAAGGCCGCCGGGCGCCAGCGGGCGGGATCGAAGATGACGCTCATCCGTCAAATCCTTGGGGCACGGGCCCCATATGGACCAGGCGGCCGTCCTCCAGATGCAGGATGGGCTTGCCCGACCGGGCCACGAGGTCCTGGTCGTGGGTGGCGATCAGCACCGTGGTGCCCAGGCGATTAAGCTCGAGAAACAGGCGCAGGATCCTCAGGCCCATGGCGTGGTCCACATTGCCCGTCGGCTCGTCGGCCAGCAGAATGTCGGGACGGCCGACCACGGCCCGGGCGATGGCCAGACGCTGCTTCTCGCCGCCGGCCAGCGTCGGCGGCAGGGCGTGCATCCGGTCCTTGAGGCCGACCCAGCTCAGCAGCTCCGCCACGTCCTGGCGATAGGAGTCGGGCTTGGCGCCGGCGATTCGCAGGGGGATGGCGGCGTTGTCGAAGGCGCTCATATGATCGAGCAGGCGGAATTCCTGGAAGACCACGCCGATCCGACGGCGCAGAAAAGGCCGGATATCGGCCGGCGCCTGGGCGACGTTCTGGCCGAACAGGTGCAAGAGTCCCTTGGACGGCTGCGCCGCCAGATAGATCAGCTTGAGCAGAGAGGTCTTGCCCGCTCCCGACGGGCCGGTGACGAAATGGAAAGACCCTTGCGGCAAGGAGAAGGTGAGGTCCCGCAGCGTTTCGGGCGCGCGTCCGTACCGCATGGAGACGTCGTCGAAGCGAACGACGGCGTCGTCGGCGTCGGTCACGTCTGCGGCATACGGGTTTCTGGACATGGAGACCGGAATCGGCGACCTCGATACGGTGGGCTGGAGGGTCCGATACGGCGGCCATGATACTGACCTGTCCAGACTGCTCCACCAGCTATTTCGTGGACGACGCGAAGATTCCCGAGGATGGGCGCGTCGTGAAGTGCGCGAGCTGCGGCCATCGGTGGACGGCGCGCCTCGAGATCGAACTGGATACGGCCCCTCCGGCCGCCCAGATTGAGCCCGCCCCCGCCGATACCCCCACAACCTCTACCGATCAAGCCGACCCCGAAAAGACAGCGACGGCGGCCGAGGGCGGCGTGGCCCTGCCCAAGGCCTTCCGCGCCAAGGCGCATGACAATCGCCGGCTGCGCGAGGCTGCGGCCACCGGTGTGGTCTGGGCCGGCATGTCGGCCGCCCTGGCCCTGATGATCGCCGTGGCCGTGGTCTTCCGGGTGGACGTGGTCCGCCTGTGGCCCAGCGCGGCGGGCGCCTTCGCCAGCGTCGGCCTGCCGGTCAACAGCGTCGGCCTGGCCATCGAGGGGGTGGAGTTCGAGCCGGCCCTGCACGATGGCCATGCCGCACTCTCGGTGTCGGGCATGATCCGCAATATCGAAGACCGCACCATCACCGCCCCGCCGCTGCAGATCCGCCTGCTGGACAAGTCCGGCGCAGCCGTGGCGACCAAGGTCGCCCGGGCGGCGGACCCGAACATTCCGCCGGGCGAAACCCGCCACTTCGCCATCGCCATCATCGACCCGCCGGGCACGGCCGCCGACCTGGAGGTCAGCTTCGCCGAATTGCGCGCTGCGGCCGAGCCGCCCGCCGAGCCCGAAGCTCTCGACCTGCGCGGCGCAGCCGAGGCCGCCGCCCCGGACATCGAGGCGCGGGAGGTTCTGGACGCCAAGCCGCTGCCAGCCGACGATCCCGAGGCCGAGGCCCATGGCCACTGAACGCTCGCCCGAGGTCCTGCTGGACGAGGCCGAGGTGGCCCGCCGGGTCGAGGCCCTGGCCGGCGAGATCGCCCCGCGGATCGACGACGACACGGTGGTCATCTGCCTGCTCACCGGCGGCCTGTGGTTCTGCGCCGACCTGACCCGGGCTCTGGCGCGGGCTGGCCGAAATGTGCGCTTCGACGCCCTGTGGCTGGCCTCCTATGGCGACGCCCGCGCCAGCCTGGGCCGTTGCGAGGTGCGCGCCGACCTGCAACGCCCCCTGGAGGGCCGCCGCGCCCTGATCGTCGACGATGTGATCGACACCGGCCTGTCGCTGAGCGAGGCCGCCCGCCTGGTGCGCGACTCCGGCGCCTCCGAGGTGCTGACCTGCGTCTTCGCCACCAAGCCCTGGCCGACGCCCCGCGCCATCGAGCCCGACTTCGTCGCCTGGACCGCCCCGCCGCGCTTCCTGGTGGGCTATGGCATGGATGCGGCCGGCCAGCTCCGCGGCCTGCCCTATGTGGGGGCGATGGACTGAGCGACCCCGTGGCCGGCGCTCAGTCGTCCTTGCCAGGCCTTCCCCGCATGGATTTCAGACCGCTGCGGCGGGTTTTGCTGTCCAGCCGGCGCAGCTTGGACGCCTTGGTGGGCTTGGTCGGCCGCCGCGGCTTGGGGCGATGCAGCGCCTGACGGATCAGCTCGGCCAGCCGCTCGCGGGCCTCCTGCCGGTTCATCTCCAGGGACCGCGAGCCTTGGGAAAACAGGATCAGCACATCGTCATTCGACAGGCGGCTGCCAGACAGCCGCCTCAGCCTGGCCTTGACGTCGTCGGCCAGACTGGACCTGCCCACGTCAAAGCGCAGCTCCACGGCGTTGGACGTCTTGTTGACGTGCTGTCCCCCGGGTCCGCTGGCCTTGACCATCCGCTCGGTGAACTCGTCGTCCTCGATGGCGACGGCGTCAGTGATCTTCAGCATCGGGCTCCAGCCGGGTGAAGAGCAGCTTGTCGATCCGGCGCTCGTCCATATCCACCACCTCGACCTGGTAGCGACGGATGGTGGCGGTGTCGCCCTCCCGGGGGATGCGGCCCATGCGGTGGAGCACCAGGCCCGCGGCGGTGTGAAAGCCCTCATTCTCCTCGAAGGTCTCGCCCAGCCGGTCGCCCAGGTCCATCAGGTCGGCCCGGCCGTCCACCAGGAACGAGCCGTCGGCGCGGCGGACGATCAGCGGGTCAGGCGTCCCATCGTGCGCTTCGGGGAAGTCCCCGGCGATCATCTCGAGAAGGTCGATGGGGGTGACCACCCCTTCCAGATTGCCGAACTCGTCGACCACGAAGGCCATGTGGGTGGTGGTCTTCTTGAAGTGCTCCAGGGCGCGCAGGATCGAGGTGGTGTCGGGGATGAACAGCGGGGTGTGAACCAGGGGCTCCAGGTCGAAGGCCGCCTCATCCATCAAAAGGTCGGCTACGTCCTTCTTGTGCAGCACGCCCAAGGGATCATCGACGTCATGGCCGCGGCTGACCACGATGCGGGAATAGGGGCAGCTGCGAATCTCCTCGCGGATCTTGTCGTGCGTGTCGGACAGCGAGATCCAGTAGACGTCCCGCCGGGGCGTCATGGCCACCCGCACGGGACGATCGCCCAGACGCATGACCTCGGTCATGATCTGTTGCTCGGTCGGTTCGATCAGGCCCGCCCGGGCGCCTTCGGCCAGGGCCATCTCCACATCCTCCTGGCTCATCGGCGAGCCGTGGGCGTCGCGCACACCCATCAGGCGCAGGACGCCGGCGGTGGACGCGGTCAGCAGGGTGATGAACGGGCCCATGGCCAGGGCCAACCAGGTGAGGGGACGGGCGGCCATGGCGGCCATGGCCTCGGGAAAGATCAGCGCCAGGCGCTTGGGCACCAGCTCGCCGACGATCAGCGACAGATAGGTCAGGCAGACGACGACCACGCCGGTGGAAATGGCTTCGGAATAGGGCGCCAGGGGCCCGGCCCCCTCCAGCAGCAGGTCCAGCTCGCCGGCGATGGTGGCCTGGCCAAAGGCCCCGGCCAGAATGCCGATCAGGGTGATGCCCACCTGCACCGACGACAGGAACCGGGTCGGCTGTTCGGCCAGGCGCAGGGCGGCGGCCGCGCCCTTGTCGCCGCGATCGGCGCGAACCTGAAGCTTGCCCTTACGCGCTGAGACGACCGCCAGTTCGGACATGGCGAAGAGGCCGTTGAGCACCAGCAGGAGCAGGACGGCGGCGATGGCGATGAGGAGCATGGGCCTGAAAACAGCAGAGCGCGACCAGGGGGCGGTCGCGGCGTCAGTCTAGGGCCTTGGCGGTTTCATGCCAGATAGGATGGCGCGACTAGGCCTGGGCCGAGGTTTCGACCTTACACGCCGGGCAGAGGCCGCGGGCTTCGAGCGTCACCGTGCGCACGGCGTAGCCGGCGGTTTCGGCGGCGGCGAACTGGGCCGAGAAGTCGGGCTCGAACTCTTGCGCCGCCCCGCAGCATTCGCAGATCAGGAAGGCCGCCCGGTGGCCGGCGCCCTCCATGCGGCAGGGGACATAGGCGTTCAGGCTCTCGATGCGGTGGGCGAACCCGAGGCGTTCGAGAAACTCAAGGGCGCGATAGACGGTGGGCGGCTTGGCCGGCTCGCCGTCCGCGCCATAGGCGGCGATCAGGTCATAGGCCTTCATCGGCCCATCGGACTCCAGGAGCAGCTCAAGGACGCGGCGGCGCGGCGGGGTCAGCCGTTCTCGCGTGCGTTCACACTGCGCCAGGGCGGCGGCGACGGCGCTCGCCAGGGCGGCGCCTTCGAGGCCCGGCTGCGCGCTTTCGGCGTGATGACACTCGGCTCCCATGCAGACCAGCTAAACATCTCTCTTTTTCGGCGCAACAGGCTTGACGTCTCGTTATGTTATTTCATAACGCTGCGGCTTGGTTTCAAGAACGGGGCGCCGACATGCGTAAATCCATCCTTCTCGCTTCCGCCGCCCTGCTGGCGGCGGCCGGCCCGGCCCTGGGTCAGACCGCGGGGCGACCGACCAGCGTGTCGGAGGTCGTGGTCACGGCGGCCCCCTATGTGGTCTCCCTCGACTCGGTCACCACCAGCGTCGATGTGCTCGACCGCGATGATCTCGACACCGCGCCGGCCGCCGGTCTTGGCGAGGTGCTCAGCAACCTGCCCGGCGTGCGCTCCAGCTTCTTTGGCCCGGGCGCCAGCCGCCCGGTGATCCGCGGCCTGGCCGGCCCCCGGGTCCTGGTCCTGACCAACGGGGTGGGCATGGTCGACGCCAGCGCCCTGTCGCCGGACCATCAGGTGGCGGTCGATCCCCAGGAGGCCAAGCGGATCGAGGTGCTGCGGGGCTCCGCCGCGTTGGCCTATGGCGGTTCGGCCATCGGCGGGGTGGTCAATGTGATCGACGACCGCATCGCCGAGACCCCGGTGGAGGGGATCGAGGGCCGAGTCATGGGGGCGCTCTCCAGCGTCGACAGCGGCGAAACGGCCTCGGGGGCGATCAAGGCCGGCCTCGGCCCCTGGGTGTTCAGCCTCGACGCCCTGCGCCGCGAGAGCGACGATTATGACGTTCCCACCCTGCCCGAATCCCGCCGCCAGATGGCGTCTGAGGGCGAGGAATATCCCGGCAAGCAGGACAGTGTGGTGGAGAACACCGCCGTCACCCTCGAGTCCTATGGCGCCGGCGTCTCCTATGTTGGCGACCGGGGCTTCCTCGGCGTGGCGGTCAAGCAGACCGACACCCGCTATGGCGTGCCCGGCCATGCCCATGAGCATGCCGACGAAGACCATGAGCATGATGAGGACCACGAAGACGAGGATCACGACGAGGAAGCCGGAGCCGAAGAGGGCGTGCGGATCGACCTGACGCAGACCCGCTATGATCTGCGTGGCGGCCTCGACCTGGCGCTCGGTCCGTTTGAGAAGGTCCGCTTCGCCGGCGGCTATGCGGACTATGAACATGTGGAGATCGAGGATGGCGCACCGGCCACCCGCTTCCTCTCCGAGGGCTGGGAAGGCCGGCTGGAGCTGGTTCAGGCCGAGCGCGAGGGCTGGCAGGGCGCGGTGGGCGTCCAGGCCCTGACGCGGGACTTCGACGCCCTGGGCGAAGAGGCCTATGTGCCGGCCGTGGAGATCAATGAGGCCGGCGTCTTCACCCTGCAGCGCCTGGACCGGGAGAGCTGGGGCCTGGAGGGCGGCCTGCGCTTCGACCGCCGCACCCTGGAGACCGCCGCGGTCAAGGCCGAGTTCGACAATGTGTCGGCCAGCCTCGGCGCCTTTGTGCGCCCGGCCGAAGGCTGGTTCGCCGGCGTCAGCCTGTCGCGGGCCGGGCGCGCGCCCACCGAGGCCGAGCTGTTCGCCGCAGGGCCCCACATCGCCACCCGCGCCTTCGAGGTGGGCGACGCCGGGCTGGACTCCGAGGTGTCCTACGCCGTCGACGCCACCCTGCACTATGACGGCGGCCCCTGGGACGCCGACCTGCACGCCTTCGCGGTGCGCTACGAGGGCTTCATCGATCTGCGCCCGACGGGTGCGGAGGATGCCGAGAGCGAACTGCCGATCTTCGCCTACCAGCAGACCGACGCCGAGTTCTGGGGCGGCGAGGCCGAGGTCGCCTATCGTCTGTGGGAAGCGGGTGACCGCAGCTTCACCCTGGAAGGCGTCGCCGACTATGTGCGCGGCGACACCGATCTGGGCGCGCCGGCCCGCATCCCGCCCTGGTCGGCCACGGCCCGCGGCGTGTTCGCGACGGGCTGGTGGACCGGCAAGCTCGAGCTGCGCCAGGTGGGCGAGCAGGAGCGGGTCGCCACGGGCGAACTGCCGACCGACGGCTATCGGATGATCAACGCCTCGCTGGTGGTTCGCCCCACCGACGGGTTCAAGATCTTCGTCGAGGGTCACAATCTGAACGACGCCGAGGCCCGCGAGCACGCCTCCTTCCTGAAGGACCTCGCGCCCCTGCCGGGCCGGAGCTTCCGCCTGGGGCTGGGCTACACCTTCTGATCGACCAACCGCGCGGCGCTTAACGAAAGACCCCCGGAAGCCTGGCTTCCGGGGGTCTTGTCGTCTGTGTCGGGCGGCCTGGGGCGGCCTCAGGCTTCCTCGGTCTCGCTGGACGGAGGCGCGCCTTCGCCGCCTTCGAAGCTGCGCGGGGCGCGACGACGACGGGGCTTGCGGACGGGCTCTTCGCCTTCGACCTTGGGCTCGGTGGCGCGGGGGGCCTGCAGGAAGGCCGGGGCCTCGCTGGCGCCGCCCTCGGCGTCGCGCAGCATGGGGCCGTCCGGAGCCGGCGTCTCGGCGACCAGGGGCGCGGCCTGCGGCTCGACCACCGCCATGGGGTCGCGTTCGGGGCGCTCGTTGCGGTCGGTCCGCTCGCGACGGTTCTCGTCGCGGTCGCGCCAGCGTTCGCGGCGGGGCGGGCGGTTCTCGTCACGGGGGCGATCATCCCGCGCCCGATCGTCTCGGGGCTGGTCGTCCCGCGCGCGATCGTCTCTTGAACGATCGTCTCTGGAGCGATCATCACGGCTGCGATCTTCCCGCGGGCGGTCGTCGCGCGACCGGTCATCACGGCGGTTCTGGTCGCGGTTCTGATCACGATCGCGGCCGTTACGGTCGCTGTCTTGGTCGGACTCGTGGTCGCCGCCCTCGGGGGCGTCGGACACCTGCTGCTGGCCGCTCTCATCCTCGAAGTCGATGTCGAGGCCCGAGCTCACCTGGTCGCGGCCCAGGATCTCACTGGGCGAGCGCTGGGGCTGCATGGCGCGCAACAGCCGGAAATAGTGTTCGGCGTGCTGGAGATAGTTCTCCGCCAGAACCCGGTCGCTGAACGACGTCGCGTCGCGGGCGAGCTGCTGGTACTTTTCGAAG
>Ga0207884_1000255_pt1 | contig 42119 bp, 57 predicted proteins | sample MalvirmetaMSP144_FD_184236 | JGI IMG/M metagenome (GOLD analysis project Ga0207884, IMG submission 184236) | Marine viral communities from the Deep Pacific Ocean - MSP-144 (SPAdes) | ecosystem: Environmental > Aquatic > Marine > Oceanic | place: Pacific Ocean | collected 2011-07-08 | reverse complement strand
GCGGCCAGGGCGACTTTGGACTTGAATGATGCGCTGTATTGCTTGCGTTTCTTGCTCATGATTCTCCTCCTTGTGGAGATGATGAATCAGAGCTTAGGCACCTGTCCAAATTTCGGGGTCCACTTCAGACGCTAGTGTTGCTCTTGCTGATTTCGCAAACGGCATATGGAGCGGAGATGAGCAATCTGGGTGACTACCGTTGGGAAAATCGGCTTATCCTCGTGCAGGCAGCGCCTGAAACAGAGGGCGCTGTCGATGTCCTCAGGGAAGCGCGTGTTGAGATTAATGACCGCGACATTATCTGGTTCGTGAACACCGGGTCTGGTCTGGTTTCGAATCAGGCGACGGTGTCTGGTGGCGTTGAAAGGGATGTGACAGATCTGCTCGACAAGGCCCGCTCTGAGGATCGGGTGCTGCTGATTGGAAAAGACGGCGGGATCAAAAGCCGCGAACCCAGCCTCAACCTTGAGGGGGTTTTCCGCCAGATTGATGCGATGCCAATGCGTAGGCGCGAGATGCGCGAGTGAGTGTTACGGCAGACTCGCCAACGTCGTTACGAGTCCAATGTAGTGGGCGCGGTCGAGCGCCCGGGTTCGCGCTTCGGCGTTTCCGCTGTAAAGCAAATCCATGTCGAATGTTTACAGCGCCATACTTGGTCAGTTCCTGCAGTACCCCTTCAATCGATTGATGGCTGATGTTGTCGCAGTCGATCAGGAGGGCGATTTTGTGGTTGTTGTTCATCTTCCTTGAATGGTCCTTTTTTGATGCCTCTTATCTCGGACTTTATCACGGTCTGTTTAGAACCATGAGGGGTATGAAAATGCTGCGAGACCCGGACGTGTAGGTTCTCAGAATGGGAGGTTTAACAATTGACTACAATTCACCGTTTCACCTCTTGTTAATAAAAACATACACTTGCGCCGCAATAAAAAGCAACCTAAGGAAGAGGTAGATAATGAAAAAGGCAGCAATGGTTGGGGTGATCGCGGCTACGGTTCTGGCGTCAGGCTGTGCTCACCGTGTCGCTGATCTGACGGTCGGCAGCACAAAAAACTACAACATCAATTCAGCAAGTTTTCTGAAAGGTGACCGGGTAATCGGTGAAGACATTGTTCCCGTCGTCCTGTTTCCATTCGGTATTCCAAACGTAAAGACAGCTGTAGATAACGCCATTGAAAAAGATCGTTGCGCCGTTGGCCTGACGGATTTGGTTATCACCAGCCTGCAGCAGGCATTTATCGTTGGCCGAATCGGGTTCCGCGTGGAAGGTAATCTGATTATTGATCAAGAAATCGATGGTTGCATGGCACGCGCATAATCCTGTTTCTTATAAGCCAGGTGCCTGAAAGTGCTCTAGCCGACAGGTTCTGTCGGCTAGAGCGCTGCTACTGGCTCGTAACAACCTGACCTTTGATGCCGACGCTATTGAATTGCACGCCGTCGATCCTGAAGACCAAGTCAGCCGGAAGGTTGTCAGTTTGATTGTTAGCAGCCACTCGTGGTCAGCGCGATAGCAGGCTGCCTGTCCTGTCGAGCCGAGGTGTAACGGATCTTGCAATTCGCAGGCTCTGGCGCGTCGGTAATCCGCACATCGACCGCGCCCAGCACCCCGCCGCAGTTTCCGCCGACGAATGTATAGTTGCCAGTAGCGTCGACGGCTTTGCCGATGCCATTGGGGTGGGGACAGGGGTAACCGCAGCGCATAGTGACTGTCTCACCTCCCATTTCCACAGTATGGTTTGTCGGGCAGTCGAGTTTGTTCTCAACGATTGCGAGGGAGTGTGCTGTGCCAGCCGCTGAACGCATGGCGCCTTCAAGAGCTTGAAGGGTGGCAACCCGGGCGTCAGAGCCGAGGTCTGCAAAGCGTGGCAAGGCAAAGGCGGCGAGAATACCGAGAATGACAATCACAATGACAAGCTCAATCAGGGTAAAGCCCATTGGGGATGTCATCTTGACCGGGGCGCGAGGCCTACTCTGTTTGATGTTGATCAATAGTGTCTTCTCTTGGTTATTAGTGCCGCTTTCTACGGACTCTTAATATACACAACATTCTTATCCCGCATGCTGATCTCAAATAACTCACTGGCCTTGATGAGATCGCTGAGCTTCTTGTACCCGTAGTTCACCGGGGAGAAGGAGCTGTTGTTAGAGATATACTGCCCGACCTTGCCAAGATGCGCCCAGCCATCGTCATCCGCCGTTTGTTCCACTGCGGTCCGCAACGTCCGAACCAGAACCGTGTCGCCCCGCAGTTGATTGCGGCTCCACTTGGTTTCCTGGGTCGGTTTAGGGCTGGCGCCGTTGGCGATTTCATCCTGTTGCTCGGTCTCTTCCCGAAGGTTCTCGGTGTAGATGAATTGAGAACAGGCGTTAACGAAGGGCAGGGGTGTTTTGCGTTCGCCAAAGCCAAACACGGGCAGGCCGGCCTCTAGAATGCGCATGACCAGTGGGGTGAAGTCAGAGTCGCTGGTCATCAGGGCAAAGGCGTCGACGTTTCCACTATAAAGCAGATCCATGGCGTCGATGATCATGGAGGCGTCCGTCGCGTTTTTGCCTGTGGTATAGGCGAATTGCTGGACTGGCCGAATGGCATTCGCGTGCAGTTTTTCGATCCAGCCACTCAGCTGAGGCCCGTTCCAGTTCCCATGGGCATGGCGCACGTTAACGGCGCCATACTTGGCCAGTTCCTGCAGTACCCCTTCAATCGATTGATGGCTGACGTTGTCGCAGTCGATCAGGAGGGCGATTTTGTAGTTATTTTTCATCTTCCTTGAATGGTCCTTTTTTGATGCCTCTTATCCCGGACTTTATCACGGTCGGTTTAGAACTATGAGGGGTATGGAGAGCCTGCGAAATGGTGCCGTTGAACTGAGGTAGTGTGGAGGTGGAGCAGGGCGCAATTTGCAACTCTGCCCATTTCCCGCGCCGAGGACTCTATTTATCTCCCAGTACCCTCCGAAAACCTTCAGAATCAAGAAAATCGGATTCGAGTTTTATCAGATTTCCGTTGCTGGACTGAAAGAAAACAAACGAAGGACTTTGGTCTGACAGGAAGTGGTAATAAGTCCTACCTGCGGTGTGCCAGGTACCAGCATCTGCGCCTTCAACGAATACGCTCTTAAAAGATTTTACGCTAGCCTCATCACAGCCGTAGGAGTCTTTTTCAGACAGCGTTTCCTCGAAAAACTTATTCCATCTGCACCCACCAGTATCGAGGGAGTTCTCGGTACCGAAGCTGATGTATCGTTTGCCGACAGTGTTGGAATACTTGATCAACAGGATGTCGTTGTTTGCGCCAAGCGAACCAACAATGACAGGCGAGCCAGGCACCTGGAACTTCATGCCCGAGTATGCCGCTGTAATGTCTGAATTGGTTTGCGCGCAGGCGGAGAGAGAGGCAAGGGCCAAACCCACTAGCAGGGCAGGTTTCTTCATATCACAGTCCTTGTTTTGCCATTTCCATTTGGTTTCGATAATTGATTGCAACTTGCGTGCGGCAGGTTTCGTAGATTTGGGTGTCGCCAGAAGCAATTCGCTTCCCGATCTTCGCGACTTGTTTAACGATGTTTTTGATGTTCGGGCGGCCAGAGGGACGAGGAACGAAATCCATCGTTGACGAGCACTTTTGTGCTTCTTCCAATGCCTCGAAGGCGATTGCGGCCATACCTTCGTTTACCGCTTCAGGCGAACTTGTTCCCTCCCCCCAGAAATAATTGATAACTGTGGATACGTATTCGCGTTGATCAGATTCCATAATTTAAATCCTTTTAAATATGACCCTTCCTGGGCAACAACGCCAAAGATACAGTGGCGCGCAGTTAGCGACAAGAATGCTGCTTACAAAACCAACGAAGCCGGAACAAACTCGATCATCTGAGTGGCGGGGATGTCCTGCAGATAGATCCAGACGTCCTCAGCAGTTATGCACGCAATTAGTGCTATCGCTTCAAGCATCTGACTCATTAGGGCTTGCTTGATCTCCGTACTTCTTGGGGCCGACATTGAGAATCCGGTGGTTCTGTTTCAATATAGCAACGCCTACCGACACGGCCATGTACACAGGCTGGGTGGGCGTAATTGACGGATTAGAAGGGGCGTAAGCATGCAAATCGGAGTGATCGCAGACACCCACAGCAAAATGCGCCCTGAAGCCCTGGATGTTTTGAAGGGCTCGGACGTCATCCTTCATGCCGGTGACGTTGGGCGGGACGAGGTTCTGGAGGCGCTGGAGGCGATCGCGCCGGTGATTGCGATTCACGGCAATATCGATAAAACAGGCCGTGCAGCGACGCTTCCCGATGTTCAGAGCCTGGAATTTCTCGGCCACGCGTTCTACATGCTCCACGACGTCAAAACCCTCGACTTCGATCCGCAAGGCCGTTACGGCGTGGTCATCGCCGGCCATTCCCACAAGTCCCGCAATGAATGGATTGGCGATGTGCTTTATTTCAATCCAGGCGGCGCCGGGCCCCGGCGGTTTACTCTGCCGATCACGGTGGGGCGCCTGCAGGTAAGTGAAGATGGTGTGGTTGGTGAGATTGTTGAGCTGCCGGTGTGATTGGTAGGGGGCTTAGCGGTTTCACCCCGTTGCTCAATTCCCTTTCTTGAACTTCGCTTTGCAATTTCCGCTCATACACATCGTGCAGTAATGCTCCCGGTCCTCGTGTTTGGCGCCCTCAGCGATAAAGATGCCGCAGCCGTTACAGAGCAGGGTAGCGACGTCTCCTTCCATTTTTACGATGGCGTGTTCGTATTTCATGAGAAAACCTTTTTCTTACGCCCGGTTCGACGGAGCTATCAAGCATTAATGTCGGCGCGCTGCCGGTGCCCGGCTTTTATACACGCGTCTATTAGTACGATACGCGAGTCGGGTCAGACTGCTGGTACGCAATCTGTCCTGCCTCGCGGCCTGCTTGAAGGTTTAGCGATGCCGGTCCACGATAGAAGTAACCAATCCCATCGGGCACGCCCGGATAACAATCGCATCAACAGGCCCTGATATGAATTTGGATAAAGCAAAGAAGCGTATCGCAAAGCAGGTTAAGAAGGGCTTTCATGGCTATCCGTTGGTATCCCTCGAATACTTTGGTAAAGAGCCGGCTTTGGCCACCCAGGTTGTTATTTCATTTACCGGGGAAGAGGGCGAGGAGCCCCAGAAACAAACGTTTTTGAGTGGCGATGACGCCCGGGAAGATGAAACCATTCAGTCCGCCCTCGTGAAAATCATTGAACGGGCGGATGCCAAAACGGTGACTGAGATCGACGGCACGTCAGCGCTCGATGGTTGAGGGTGGGTGAGACTGGCTGGACACGAGCCTGCACGACAGGCGACGGAAACGCTGCGCGGAGTGCCCGATACCTATCCTTTCGGGCTTTGAGGCGGTTACTTTAACGGGGGCTTGGCATTTGATGAATCCATGGGTCCTTTGTTGGACGTTGGTTTTTGGAAGTGTGCTGATCTGGTCCGGCATTGACCCTAAAGATCAATTGACCTGGTTCCTGGAGGTATCGCCCGGAATCGTCGGTGGTCTGATCCTGTTCGCCACGTATCGGCGATTTCCGCTCACCCCGTTGCTATACACACTGATCCTGGCCCACTGTGTGATTCTGTTTGTCGGCGGGCACTACACTTACGCCGAGGTACCGCTGTTTGATGGCTTGTTTGGCAGTGATCGGAACAACTACGACAAACTGGGGCATTTTTTCCAGGGCCTGGTGCCGGCGCTGATTGCCCGGGAAATTCTTTTGCGTCGCAAAGTGTTGCACCGAGGTGGTTGGCTGGTGTTGTTTGTGGTTTCCATTGCACTGGCCTTCAGTGCCTTCTACGAGCTGATCGAATGGTGGGTGGCGCTGATGTCGGATGAGGCCGCGGATGCTTTCCTCGGAACCCAGGGGTACGTCTGGGATACGCAGTCCGACATGCTCATGGCGTTGATAGGTGCTCTCAGCGCGGTGGTGTTTTTGTCCCGTTGGCACGACGAGCAGTTTAGTCATCTGCCTTGAATAGGCCGTTATGGCCTTATTAAGTGCTTATGTCGAGGTCAGAAGCTTCCGCTTGATCAACAGCCAGTAAGTGTCCTGTGCCACAGACTTGATCATGATGATGCGTACTTTTGTCGGTGCCATCTGGTAATCGAAAACATATTCAAACACGGCGTTGAATTCGCCGGTTTCAACACCTTTGAAGAAACGCCCGGAAAACTCGTCGCTTTTGGTGCAAGGGGCGACGTCGTCGAAAAAATTCCGGCCAATCACATCTTCAGCTTTTCGACCGGTCAGTTCCGATTCTGCAATGTTGTAACGCAGAATCGTTCCCTCTGCGTCCAGCTCGATGGCGCCAAACATCAGGTTATCGACTTCCGTATCGCTCAGGCTGGACATCGCATTCTCGAGGTCCTCCAGTTCAAATTTCACGCGTTTAACTTTCATCCGGTGTATCCCGTACAGCAGTGTGTTGTCTAACCGTACGTATGAAGCTGGCAAACAGTGCAAGGATAAACGGCGACTGACATTTTGTTACATAACCCACAGCCGGGCGCACGTCGCTTTTTAGTGAAACAGCGTAATTCTTGAGACCGAATCCTTTGAGTCCTGAACATGCCGCTTTCCCGTGTTAACTGCATCGCAACCCTGCAGCACCTTGTGGCTGCGAGTTTGGCTGCAGACCGAGGAGTAACCACAAACGAGTTGCTGCAGAATTTGCAGGCCAGCGACCATTTGCGAGATGGCCCTGCCGCTCTGGACTCTCTGGAGCAGCTGGCGGTTGCCCGAGCGGTGGCCGAGTTTTTCGAGCTGGAGAAAACCGGTGCTGAGGAATGGCTGCTCCGGCGCTACCGGTTGAGCGAATGGAGTGAGCTGATTTGTGACAATCTCAACGACGGCACTCTGGATCAGATCAGGTTCCGTTCTGGCGGCACCACCGGCGAACCCAGGGTGGTGGTTCAGGGGCTTGCTCATCTTCTGTCGGAAGTCCGGGAAATCAGAGAGCTTGTCCGCAATACCCTGCGCATCATCGCTCTGGTGCCCCTGCATCATATTTATGGCTTTATCTGGGGGCCTTTGCTCGGAGATGAACTGAACGTGCCTCTTATTCACGGTGAGGAAGCCGTTAAAGCAGCCCATCACAACCTCCAGCCCGGCGACCTGCTGCTGGGCGTTCCGGAGTGGTGGCAGTATCTGGGCAATATCAGCCACGGCCTACCTGCGGGGGTGATCGGCGTGACGTCGACGGCGCCTTGCCCGCCAGAGGTTGTACGGGCGGCTCTGGCGAAGGGCGTCGAGACCATGATTGAGGTATACGGTGCCAGCGATACTGGCGGTATTGCCTGGCGCACGGAATCGGGGCGTGGGTTCCAGCTTTTCCGGCACTGGTGCAAACAGGATGACGGCCATCTGGTGTCTGATGCTGGCACCGTCGGCCTGTTACCCGATCATGTTGAGTGGCAATCAGACCGTACCCTGATCCCCCTGCGACGGCGGGATGAGGCGATCCAGGTAGGCGGCGTGAATGTCTGGCCGGAGCGGGTAAGGGCTTTCATTGAACGCCACCCCGGGGTGGCATGCTGTTCTGTGCGGCCCATGGCTACCGGTCATGGCACGCGCCTGAAAGTCTTCATTGTTGCTGAACATCCGAAGGACGACGGCTTGAAAACCGAACTGCGTGACTGGCTGAGGGCGAACCTGTCGGCCGCCGAGCGCCCCATCAACCTGACTCTGGGCGATTCACTGCCCAGAAATGCCATGGGAAAGCTCTGTGACTGGTAACTGTGTTGAACTCGCCCCTGCGGGATTATTGTTGGATCAGCTTGAGGCCGTCGCTTACGGACTGCCGCTGATTCTTGGCGAGGCGGTTAATCGGAAAATTCAGTCCAGCCACGAGCGCCTTGCCCGATACCTACAGGAAAACCGTCGCATTTACGGAGTGACCACCGGGTACGGGCCGCTGGCCGATACTCTCGTGGGCAGCGACTATTCCGGTGAGTTGCAAAGAAACCTGATTGCCCATTTGAGTGCGGGCGTTGGCGCGCCCTTGAGCCGTCTTCAAACCCGCGCCGCCATGACTGCGCGCATCAGCGCTTTGGCGCAGGGCCATTCGGGCATATCACCCGTTGCACTGCAAACGCTGGTGCAATGCCTGAATCGCGATGCCATCCCGGTGGTACCCGCTATGGGCACGGTTGGTGCCAGCGGTGATCTTACCCCCCTTGCCCACATCGCTGGCGCACTCATGGGGCAGGGCGAGATGTGTCTGGGAGGTGGCGAGCCAAGGCGGGCAGACGAGGTACTGCAGAGTATTGGTATAAAGCCCTTTGAACCCGGCGGGAAAGATGCTCTGGCGCTGGTGAACGGTACGTCGGCCATGACCGGAATCGCGGGTCTGAATGGCACAGGCGCTGACCGTGCGCTGCGCTGGAGCACGCTGCTTTGCGCAGGCCATGCCGAAGTGCTCGACGGCCGGCTGGAAGCCTGGCATCCGGCCTTCGGCCAGCTTCGCCCCCATCCCGGCCAGCAACGCCTGCACCGCTGGCTGAACCTTCTGGTCAAACCAGCGGGGCGGGCGGCAGAGGACTCACACAGGGTCAATCCCGGCGAAGTGAGCCACCTGTGCAGCACCATCCAGGACCCCTATAGCCTGCGTTGCGCGCCCCAGCTTTTAGGCGCCGTCAGTGATCAGATCGACTGGCACAACCAGACTGTTCATATCGAATTAAACAGTGTGACTGATAATCCGATTCTGCCGGAGGATCTGGACGGTGTGCTCCACGGCGGTAATTTTTACGGCCAGCATGTGGCGTTTGCTTCGGACGCCCTGGCCAACGCTGTGATCACCATGGCCGTTCACGCTGAGAGACGGATTGCCCGACTTTGCAATCCTCGGCTGAACAAAGGCCTGCCGGCATTTTTGCAACCCAAAAATACGGGTCTTCAGAGTGGCTTTATGGGGGCCCAGGTGACGGCCAGCGCCCTGCTTGCGGAGATGCGCACCAAAGCGGTTCCCGCTTCTATTCAGTCCATACCGACCAACGGTGACAATCAGGACGTGGTTACCATGGGCACCATCGGTGCCCGCAGAACCGCAGAGCTACTGGAGCTGTTGAATAATCTTCTGGCGATTGATGCCTTGATGGTGGCCCAGGCCGTGGACCTGAGAATTCGGCAAACCCAGGGGTTTACCCCCGGCACTGCGGTTGCAGAATTGCTGGCCTGGGTGCGCTCACGTGTGCCAGGGCTGACCAACGACCGCGCTATGAACCGGGATATCGCCGACATTGCGCAGAGCATCCAGTTGCCGGGGACTCTGGCGGACAATCTGCTCTAAGTCACGGTCCTCATGTTCGGCCTGACTATTGGTCAGCCAGCTGTCCTACATAGGCGGCGGTGAAGGCCGCTTCCTGAAAGGCTTTCAAACCCGTGTCGGCAAACGCAATGGGCAGCGGGTTGGCTGCCAGGGTGGATTTGATCAGTGCCGGGGGCAGCGTGGTTACGGTCAATTCGGTACTGGTGATCAGTTGAATGGCCGCCTCCATCTTGAAGCTGAGGGCACCCCCGGCAAATTTGCCTTTGGGCATGCGCTCCTTGATCGCGACATGGGTGACGCCGTGCTCGGCCATTAACTCCGCAAAGGCTGCCTGGAATTGCAGCAGATCTTCCCGGCTATGGTTCTTCGGCAGTGACAGTTTGCGCACCTTGCACTCCGGCAGGTTGAACTGCCCCCTGTCCCTGTTCAGCAAACACACCACCGCATCGCTGCCAGTCAGTTCAACCCCGCAAATAACCATAGCCATTGTCCTTTGTACCTCGGCAGCACTTCTTGAATGTGGGTCCAGAGAATACAATAGTCGCCGTCGGTTTGTACGGAGCCCCCGGATGTTTAAGTCCAGTTGTTACAGTTGTAGGAAAAAGTTCGAGCCCGCTGAACTGAGGCTTTCTTACTCGAGAAACTACTGCGAGGACTGCGGCGTGGGGTTGTTTGGTGAGGATTACTTCGGTTTCCCCCGCAAACCCACTCCAACGACCCCTAAGTACCTGGCTGTCCATGTTGGTGTGCTTCTTTTTGGAGTTGCCTGCTTTTTGTTCTTTTTTTATTAACCTGCGTTGCCTCTGTGCAGCTTATAGACAGGCCTGAACGTCGTCCCCAAGGCCAATGTCACCCCCTTCAACCACCCTTGTGGTAATGCCCCCATGCCCACGCATCGCATTGTAGCCTCCCGGTCCAAGGGCGGTTTCCATTTTGCTGCAGGGGTGGCAAAGGCCGGTGTATTCCAGCACCACATTGCCGATTCGGAACTGCTTGCCTTTCAGAGCCAACAGGTTCAGACCAGACACCACAATGTTGCGCCGGAAAACCTCGGGGTCGATCGCTTCCCGGTTCAGGCAGGAGGCGATGGCGTGCAGGTGCTCTTGCTGGATCAGGGTTACCTGCCGTTTGCTGGTTTCACGGCCTTTGAATCGGTCGCCTTCCAGGCCTTTGCCGGGCGTGACCGCAACGCTGTCGAGCGCTTCCATGGCTTCACCACGGGCGGGGCGGATGCCGATCCACTCTACCCGGCCGGTTTGGGGGAGGGTGTCGAACAGGGTTTGTAGTGGGCTTTGTTCAGACATGGGTCAGTGCTCGCACGCAGCGTTGGAACAGCTCTGCGGAGAAGAACCGGTGTTCAACTGCTTGCTCTGCTACAAATAGCTGACCACCTGAACCATGAATGCCGCCTTCGATCATCAGGTTGTCTCTCATCTCAAAGTCCTCAATGGTGTATCCCAGTTCATCCAGTTCGGTTGAGCCTGCCCGTTCCCGGTAGTAGCGGTTGTCCAGGGTAAACCCGAAGGCGGGCTTGCCCTGTCCGGTCATGTAACCCACTTCAAAAACGGTGCCCGGGTCTGCGCTGATGCCGCGGAAGGGGGTCAGGTTGGCGATGATGGCATCGCAGCTGTCCATCAGGTCGCGGTTGGCCCGGTAAATCCGGTGGCCGCGCCTGAGTTTCGCCTCGCGGTCTGAAAATTCCAGCTCCGTGTCCAGTGGGTCTATGCCCTCGAACCCGTGCTCCTGAAGCAGGCGTTTTTTCTCGGCGACGATGGCCTGATGTTCCGTGGCAGGAAAGAAGACTTCCGGGCCGGCGAGGTAGATGCGTTTTGGTCTGGTCATAGAGGCTCTCGAGACGGGGGCTTATGGTTATCTTGTCACAGCTTTAACGGCCCATCACCGGGACCGGTCGATGATCTCGCACAACGCGTCCAGTCCGTCAGTCAACGCCGCTGGGCCCGGCTGAAGAATCAGTGGTGACTTGATCTCGTACAGATGGCCGTTCGCCACCGCGGGAATGTCACGCCAACCGGGCCGCTCGGCCACTTGCTCCGGCCGGAATTTACGCCCGCACCAGGAGCCGATGATGATGTCCGGTTGGCGGGTGATGACCTCCTCGGGGTTCTCGATGATGCGTTCCCTGGCGCCGGGCTCGGCGGCCCGCTCCGGGAATATGTCCTCGCCGCCGGCGATGCCGATTAGCTCGGACACCCAGCCTATGCCGGTGATCATCGGTTCGCCCCATTCCTCGAAGTACACGCGCGGGCGGTTTGGTCGCGCTCGTTCGGCTCTGATTCGTTCAATTCGGCCGGACAGTTCCCGGGCATAGGGGGCGGTGTGTTGGGAGAGGCCCAGCATGCCGCCGAGGGTGCGGATCATGGACAGGATTCCGGCCACGGTGCGCTGGTTGAAGATGTGCACGGCCACGCCGCTGCGCACCAGTTCTGCGGCAATGTCTGCCTGCATGTCTGAGAAACCCACCACCAAGTCCGGTTTCAGTTCCAGAATTTTCCCGATCTTGGCGGAGGTGAACGCAGAGACTTTGGGCTTCTCTTTCCGGGCCTGCTCGGGCCGGACGGTAAATCCGGAAATGCCGACGATGCGGTCCTCGGCGCCAATGGCGTAGAGGGTTTCGGTGGTTTCTTCAGTAAGGCAGACAATGCGCTGGGGATAGTTCATAGGGGCACTATACCGAAGAAGCGAGGGCGATGGCTCCCGTAGCTTTTTCATTGGGTGGTATTCCCTTTGGAAAACCGGGGCAGATCTGTTCTTATGATGAGCATAACGCCCTAAACTAGGCTCACGGTGTCAACCAGGTGTTCACACGACAACAAAATAACGAGCGCAGAATGCCTCAGAGGTAACCTTGGTAAATATTCATCTATTGAAAGGATTTGCGGCGCCATTGTACCTGGCGTTTCTGGCTTTATTCCTTGCCCTGCCAGGTGTCTCGCTGGGCAGCACCAAACTGAGCTTCGCGTATAGCGAAGGATCAGCGCCTTACAGTTCGTCGATTGACGAGAGGGCTGTCGGGCTGTTTCCGGATCTGGTGAAACTGGCATTCAGCTTTATTCCCGAGTACACCACGGCAAGTGTGGTGCTGCCATGGGCGAGGGCGCAATACAACGTCAGGCTGGGACTGCAGGATGGTCTTTTAACCTACCCGTCCGAGGAGCGACAGGACTACGCCATCTTTTCAGCGAAGCCGCTCTTCACACAGGACTTTGGAAATCTGGTGTACTCGGCTGACAACCCGAACGTAGAGCTGATCGAATCGGCGACCAGCTTTGCGGACTTGGCCAGTCTGACGGTGATTGTCGAGAAGGGCTCCAAGTGGGAAGAAGACAATATCCCCGTCTATCTGGAGCGTGTGCCCGGTCAGAATACGACTGCGATGATGCATTTTCTCATGCTGCGCAGGGTCGGGGATTTTCTGGTGCAGCCCGCGGTAGACGCCCGGTTCATTGCCCGGCAACTTGGTTATTCGAAAAAGCTGAAAGTTCGCAAGGTCGATTTTATTCCGAACTCTTCGATCCCCTTCCACATAGGCGTTTCGCGAAAACTTCCGTATGCCAAAGAGGTGATCGATCAGGTTGATGCGGTCATGCAGAATCCCGAATTCCAGTCGCAGGCGGCCACGCTCATCGAAAACTACCGATAACACAGCTAAAAGCGGGACAACCCGAAAATAAAGGCACTGTAAGTTTTCGGGACCGTCAGATTACATTCCGGAAAACCACGGTTAGTGCCTATGGCCTAGACTCAGTGAGTGGGCCATCTTGGAATGAGAGGGGTGCAATATCCCCGCAATGCGAAAACCTGATGGAGTGAAACAGATGATGAACAGGATTCCTGCTTTTCTTGCGATAGCAACCCTGGGCACAGTTTCTGCGACCGTAGCGGCCGATATGTACAAAACTGGCGGTGGTAGCCTTTATGCTGGGGGCAACTACACTTTTGTTAATATTGATGACGGTAACGCTGATGCCGATCTGGGCACACTCTCAGCGAAGATTGGGGGTCAGGTAACCCCTTTGATAGGCCTTGAGGCCCGTGCGGGCTTTGGTGTTGCCGATGAGAATTTTGGTCTTGGCACGGACCTGTCGGTGAACAGCTTTTATGGCGGTTACGCCACCCTCAGTGCGGTCAACGAGTCCCCGGTGACGCCTTACGGTATTATCGGGTTTACCCGTTATGAACTGGAGCTGGATGGCCCCGCCGGATCTGCTACGGACGACGACTCCGATCTTTCATACGGTGCAGGCGTGAATATAGCGCTTTCCGAGGAGTTATCGGGGAATGTCGAGTACATGCGTTATATCGACACAGACGACGCCACCGTGGACGGTATTGGCCTGGGCCTGACCCTTCACTTCTGAACATAGTGGCGCTGGGGGCTGGGTAACCAGCCCCGTTGGGAGGCACAGTTATGCCAACAGTAGGATGGATCGCTTTGCTCGCCGCCCTTGCCCTTATGCTGGGTGGGCTATTCATGTTGCGTGATAGCGGAAAAATGCCAATATCAAAGGAAAAGAAGAAAAAGATCGAGGCACGAAAGGCGGAAATTGAAGCCGAGGAGAGCGCGGAGGACAGGGAAACTTGGTAAACCGGAGAACAAGTCCCGCAGCCTTTTTGCGTGGCTTTCTGCAGGAGCCGCGTCAGGTAGGTTCTGTTGTCCCCAGTTCCCGATTTCTGGAGCAACGCATTGTTGATGCGGCTAGCCTGTCTGCTGCCCGGCGCGTTGTTGAGCTGGGGCCGGGCACCGGTGGTACAACTCGGGCGTTTTTGCAGCACCTTGCTCCGGATGCGCAACTGCTTACGATCGAATTGAGTCCCTTTTTTCATGAACTGCTCGGTGAGATTGCCGACCCCCGCTTGACCAACCATTTGGGCAGTGCCGAGGATCTGGCCGACATTCTGGCGCTTCATGATATGGAGACGCCGGATGTGGTGATCTCCGGCATTCCCTTTTCAAAGATGCCTGAAGACGTTGCTAGCCGTGTGTCGCGGGCGGTGAATGATAGCCTGGCCAAAAACGGGCGTTTCGTTGCCTACCAGCTCCGCCGGGATGTGGCCGCTATTACCGATCCGATTATGGGGCCGCCTGCCAGCTGTGAGCTGGAGTTACGGAACATTCCGCCGATGCGGGTTTTCAGCTGGCTGAAACCGGAGTACTGATCCAAGGCTGGCGCGTTAGCACCAGCCCCTGGCGATGACGGCTTCCTCAATTCGCTTGAGCGCGTTTATCCAGGCTCCCAGGCGAACGGATTTGAGCTGATGGCGTTCGGCGCACTCGGCCGCCTGCTGGTAGCTGTGAACCAGCCTTAGCCGGCGTTGCTCACTGATGGTTTCTGCACCCCAGTAGTCGTCGGTAAGACCTTGAGTCCGTTCCATCTGGCAAAGGTGAACACTGCCGGCGTTCGTCAGGACGTCCGGTACGATGGTGACGCCGCGATCCAGCAAGAGTTCGTCCGCTTCCAGCGTCGTTGGCGAGTTGGCGGCTTCCACGAGGATTTTTGCCTTTACCTTTTCTGCGACGTCTTTGGTGATCACGCCCTGCAGGGCGGCCGGCACAAGCACATCGCAGTCACAGGCAAACAGCTCTTCGTTGGTGATTGGCCGGGTGCCGGGAAAATGCTCCAGACTGCCTTCCTTCTCGCGGTGTTTCAGCAGCTGGTCTATGTCCAGGCCTTCTTCGGCGTAGACGCCGCTGTCGATTTCGCGCACGGCAATGACTTTGCAGCCTGCCTGGTGAAACGCCTGGGCGGCGACTGAGCCCACCTGACCAAAGCCCTGTATTGCCACGCGCGCGCCTTCAAGCTTGAAATCGATTTGTTCCGCCGCTGCCTGAAAGACTTCAAACACCCCCAGGCCTGTCGCCTCATAACCACCCAGTGTGCCACCCAGAATTGGCGGCTTGTCGTTCACTGCTGCGGGTGAGTGGTGGCCGGTGATCTGCTCGTACTCGTCGAGCATCCAGGCCATGCTTTGCATGTCGGTGCCTACGTCGGCGCCGGGCACATCGCAATCCGGGCCGGAGGGCCTCAGATAGCGGATATAGGCCCGGCACAGCCGCTCGAATTCGTGTTCGCTGAGCTTGCCGGGGTCTGCGGCAATGCCGCCCTTGCCGCCACCGGCCGGAATTCGCCCTGCGGCATGCTTGATCGACATCACCAGGGCCAGAGCCTTGCACTCGTCAAGGCTGAGGTCCGGGGAAATGCGGGTGCCATCCCGGGTAGGGCCGAGGGCGTCGGTATGACAGACCCGGTGGGCGTCGAATACACGACTGCTGCCGTCGTCCATCTTCAGTGGGATGCGAAAACTGATGGCCCGGCTGGGCGCGGATAGCAGCTCCACGACGTCCGGATTGATCTTGCCGATCTCTGCGGCCTGGCGCATCAGGCGGGTGCTTTGCTCAAGGAAGTCGTCCATGGTGTGCCTCCCCTGTGGCTTTGCTGATCAGTTACCTTAAGCTTGGTAGATTATTTTTCAGGCTGCAAATCTGCAGAGTTCCTCTCTTGCCGCCTCCCAATGAATTCTTCGATACGTGTGCTTAAAGCCAGAAAAGATTGCTATGCTATGTTTTTTTACGGCTACAAAATAAGAAAATCTCATGCATCGCATCCTGTTCCGGTTTCTTGCTGCAGCATTGATTATTTTTGGAGGCGTTTGGCACACGCACCTTCATGCCGAGTTAAGACCTTTTACCGCTCAGCCTCCGGAGGCCGTGGCTCTCCAGCAAGGTGGCCGTCTTTACACCGCCCGGAGCGAGACCTTTCCCGAAACCTTTCAGAGCATTCCCGAGTGGGCTGCACAGCTGCAGCCCGTTGAGTCCGTCTCGCTGACTGGAGGCGATTACTGGCTGCTCCGGGAATTGCGCCAGGACGGCGATACCACGTCCTGGGTGCTGGACCCCAACAACTCTTTCATTGATCGGGTAGAGGCCCGTGTTTACGGGGAAGATGGGGACTTGCAGGTGCTCCAGACCGGATACCGGCATGATGCCGAGTACATGCTGCACTATGGGAAACGCATCCAGCTCCAACCAGACACCACCTACCGGGTGCTGGTCCGCTTCTCCAGCCCGTATTTCGCGTCCCACCCGGAGTTCGAACTGTTACCGGAGCGCGACTATCGCGACAAGGTGGCGATTGAGAACGCTCTGGTGCTGCTGGCCTTTGGCAGCCTGATCGCCCTGGCTATCTTCAACCTGTTTGTTTTCTTCTCCACCCGGGATCGGAGCCAGCTGTATTACGCCTTCTATCTGCTGACCTACTTTGTGGCCTGGGCGTTTGTCTTTCATCTGCCGGTGGAGTTTTTCGGTTACCGCAACGTCTCTCTGCACTACGTGCCGTTTTTCCTGCTGCCGGTTCTGAATACGCTTTTCTATCTGGAATTCCTCAAACTCCAGGAGCATTACCCACTGTTGGCGAAGCTGAGCCGCCTTAATCTGCTGCTGGCACTGCTCCTGCTGCCCAGTTGTTTTCTGGCGGTGGGTTATGCCCACTCACTGGCCACGGTGGTCATTTCCATCTGGCTGGCCCTGGCGCTGACCAGTGGCATTCTGTCCTGGCGCAGCGGCTATCGGCCGGCCAGGTATTTTGTGTTTGCCTTCGTCGCGCTGATTATCCCCGGCCTGCTGATTCTGCCCGCCAACATAGGGCTGACCTCGGAACTGGTGGATAACGCCGAACTACTGACCCTGCTGGGTGGCACCCTGGACGCGCTGCTGCTGGCCTTTGCGCTGGCGGACAAGATCAAGCTGCTGGCCGAACAGAAAGACCGCTACCTTGCGAGCCTGGACGAGGCCCTGAAACTGGCCAATACCGATGGTCTGACCGGCCTGGGTAATCGCTATGCCTTCGACACCTACCTGGATAACTTCTTCCAGTTTTCAGCCAGGGACGATGACCAGGATCAGCAGATGCTCTTCCTGATCGACCTGGACGGCCTTAAAACCATCAACGATACGTACGGACATGCCATCGGCGACAAGCTTCTGCGAACCTTCGCCGATGGCATGAGCGCTTATTGCGGCGAGGACATCCACATCTACCGACTGGGAGGGGATGAGTTCGGAATTCTTTGCAGCAAACGCCAGGAGCTCGCAATGCGTGAGGCTATTGCGCAGATTGAAGCAGCACTTATTGCCGCGGGTTTCCGGGAAGCCGGTGTCAGTTACGGGGTAGCCTACGCCAGCGAGTGCGCCTTGCCCTCCAATCTGTTCAACATTTCGGACAGGCGCATGTACCAGCACAAGCTGTCCCGCAGGAAGCCTGGTGGCGTAGCCGAAGCCCGGTAGTGGTTCGCTACTCACTCGCTGGTTTGTCTTTTCAATGCGCCTTCTTCATACCAGTCCACTGCACCCAAGAGCCCTTCAACCAACTTAACCCCCGCAAAACGCATTAAATTCCCCGGCGGCAGAGGAATCGCCTTGCGGTTAACGATCCAGAATCTGGTGAGGTTGGTGTCCTTCCCGAGAACCAGGTCGGCTATCAGCCTTCCATTCAGTTGGGTTAGCGACACACCATGGCCGATGCAGCCAGTGGAGTAGATGATGTTGCTGTCGCCGATAAACCCGATCTCCGGCGTCATATCGACATTGGCTGAGATGCATCCGCCCCATTTATAGTGGATGTTGATGTCGGCAAGGGTGGGGAACATCCATTTCAGGTGTTTCTCCAGATCGTTCCATACCTTCTCGTTTTTCCACAGATCCAGGTTCTTCTGGTTGTATTCAACGCCGATGCTGCCCCCGCCCATGGTGATCCGGCCGCATGCTGTGATGCGCATGTAATGGACCAGCTGGCGGTTGTCCTCTATGGACACCCTGTTTTCCCAGTTGATGCTTTTCCACTGTTCTGGGGTGAGAGGGTCGGTCACGATCTGGTAGGTCCATACCGGCGCCTGCACGTTCGCAACCCCGGGGGAGGTCTTCAGGTTGTGGGTCCAGGCATTGGTGGCGATGACCAGCTTTTCAGCTCTGATCGTGGCGTTAGCGGTCTGTATCACGCTTGAGCCGTTTTGCCTGGATATGCCAGTGACTTTGGTGTTCTCGTAGATCTCAGCGCCTTCCCGCTCGGCCAGACTTTTTAGTGAACGCACGTGCTTGCAGGGGTCGAGGATGCCGGTTTCAGGTTCAAGGATGGCGCCTTTGATATGGGGGCAATTCACTCGTTCTTGCGCTTCTTCAGCGTTCAGGTACTCAAAGCTGCCGGGTTCGGTAATATCAGAGAGCAGCTTGTAGGTTTTCTTTAATCGGCGGACCTGCTTGTCGGTGTAGGCGATTCTCAGCATGCCGGTGTGTTCGTAGTCCGAATCCAGATTCTCGGATTCGATCAGGTCCTTCACATACTGAACGGCTTGTTGCATATAGGCCTGGGCTTCACGGGTCTTTTCCTTTCCCCAGCGCAGCATCGTCACTTCTGGCTCAATGCCAAACAAGGTCATGTTGAAGCCGCCATTGCGACCAGATGCGCCAAAGCCGATGTCGTTGGCATCAAGCACCATCACGCGTTTGGTGTGGTCGTCTTTGCGGATTTCCCGTGCGCAGGTCAGCCCCGTGTAGCCTGCCCCGATGATCAGTACGTCGGTTTCATACGAGCCCGAGGGAAGGGCGGCGTTCGCGGAATAGGCGCCGAATTTGTGTTGCCAGAAGGAGTGATTGTTCCTCATAGCTTCGTTCAGGTCCGGCATCCGCCCACTCCCGTATCTGTATTCTTGGCTCATACCACTGCAGTCCCTGCCACTGCTCGTTATAATGGCACACCTTTAACCGTCGCAGAGAACCCTATGCCAATCGAAAAGAACCAGGTTGTCCTGTTCCATTACAGCGTGCGTGATGAACAGGGCAACGAAGTTGAAAATTCCCGCGGCGGCGAGCCGAATGCTTACCTGCATGGCCACGGCGGTATTATCAAAGGACTGGAAGAGGCCCTGGAAGGTCAGGAGGCCGGCGATACCTTCAGCGTTACCGTGACGCCTGACAAAGCCTACGGGCCGCGTAAGGACGATGCCATTCAGCGTGTGCCGATCAAGCATCTGATGGGCGCCAAGCGCTGGAAGCCGGGCATGATCGCCCAGGTGAAAACCGAGCAGGGTCCGCGCCATGTGATGGTTGCCAAGGTCGGCCACAAGTTCGCCGATATCGACACCAATCATCCGATGGCTGGTAAAACGCTGACGTTTGATATCGAGGTAATCGACGTGCGGGATGCCGATGCGGAGGAGATCGCGCACGGGCATGCCCACGGGCCGGGTGGGCATCATTAGTTGATGCGCATTCGGGTAACGCACCAGCGAGTCACCATTGTTCTGCAGCTGATCCTGGCGGGTGAGGCGGTTCTGGCTGTTGTGAGTCAGAACTGGTTCACTGCCTTTCTGACGTCGATGATCATCGCCATCACGTTTTTTCCGATGCTGTTCGAGCGGCGTTTCCGCATTCATATCCCGCCGGAGTTGCAGTTGGCGGCCATCGGGTTCGTGTTTGCGTCCCTGTTTCTTGGCGAAATTCGCGACTATTACACCCGGTTCTGGTGGTGGGATATCGCGCTGCACACCACCTCCGGGTTTTTGCTGGGCATTCTCGGCTTTCTGCTGGTGCACATCATGAACGAGACCGAGAAGATCCATGTGCATATGAAGCCCGGCTTTGTCTCGTTTTTCGCCTTCATGTTTGCGTTGGGCGTTGGCGCCCTGTGGGAAATATTCGAGTTCACGATGGATGGGGTGTTCGGCATGAATATGCAGAAGCCCATGCTAGGTGACCCGTCCGGTCTGACTGATACTATGTGGGACCTGATTGTGGATGCAACCGGTGCACTGGTGATTTCTGTGTTGGGCTGGCGCTATCTGAAGAACCCCGACCAGCGTTCGTTTCTGGAACGCTGGATCGATGCGTTTATCGAAAGAAATCCAAGGTTCTTCAAAAAATGACCGGTTACCCCCTCAAGCGGAGACCAGCAGGTCGGAGTTGATCTCGCTGATTGATTTGGCGCCTGTCAGCACCATAGCGACCCGCATTTCTTTCTCGATCAATTCCAGAAGGTTTCTGACTCCGGCCTCGCCGTCGACGGCCAGGGCGTAGATGAAGGCGCGACCGATCAAGGTGCAGTCGGCGCCCAGCGCCAGCATTCGCACCACATCCAGACCGGTGCGGATGCCCGAATCCACCAGAATTTTCAGATCACCTTTCACTGCATCGGCAATAGCCGGCAGTGCCCGGGCGCTGGATGGAACGCCGTCAAGCTGACGACCGCCGTGGTTGGACACCACAATGCCATCTGCGCCGAAGCGCACGGCATCCTTGGCGTCCTCCGCATCCAGAATGCCTTTGATGATCATCGGGCCATCCCAGAACTCGCGAATCCACTCCAGGTCCTTCCAGGAGATGGAAGGGTCAAAGTTATTGCCCAGCCAGCCGATGTAGTCTTCCAGCCCCGTGCGGGTGCCACGATAGGCCGAGATGTTGCCCAGATCATGGGGCTTGCCGCGTAAACCCACGTCGTAGGACCAGCGGGGATGGGTCATTGCCTGCATATAACGACGCATGGCGGCATTGGGACCGCTCATGCCGGAGTGCGCGTCCCGGTAGCGGGCGCCGGGTACCGGCATGTCGACGGTGAACACCAGGGTTTTGACGCCGGCGGCCTTGGCCCGTTCCAGGGCGTTCTTCATGAAGCCGCGATCCTTCAGCACATAGAGCTGGAACCACATGGGGCGGTTGATCGCGGGCGCGACCTCCTCGATGGGGCAAACCGACACGGTGGACAGGGTAAAGGGTATGCCTCTGCTCTCTGCCGCGCGCGCTGCCTGTACCTCGCCCCGACGGGCGCACATGCCGGTCAGGCCGACGGGTGCCAAAGCCACCGGCATGCTCAGGGTTTCGTCAAACAGCTTGGTTTCCAGATTCAGGTCTTCCATGTTGTTCAGAACCCGCTGGCGCAAGCCAATGTCGGCCAGATCCGCGACGTTGCGCTTGAGAGTGTGCTCTGCGTAGGCGCCGCCATCGACGTAATGGAACAGGAAGGGTGGCAGGCGGCGTTGGGCGGCAGCGCGGTAGTCGGTCGAGGCGGAAATAATCATCGCGGATTCCTCAAAAAATTTTAATTGCCCATGGTTGGACGGGTTGGCGTAAATTGGTAAGGCCAATTAACCGCTTTTGGTGGACTAGATTAAAAAAGCATCAATGCGGTGTCAAACACGAAAACAGGGTTTTTGTAAATAAAAGGGTCTTTCCATTGATCGTAAGATAGCCAGTGTTTATTATTTTTGTAAATTGGTAAGACCAAAGGACGGGTAATGGAAATGGGTCAGATTCGCCAGCACCGGCTCTCCGACGACATCGTAGAACAGCTGGAAACCATGATTCTGGAAGGCACGCTGCAGCCGGGGCAGCGTTTGCCGGCGGAGCGGGCCCTGGCGGAGCGGTTTGGCGTTTCGCGTCCGTCGGTGCGCGAGGCAGTACAAAAGCTGGCGGCCCGGGGGCTGCTGATCAGCCGCCAGGGCGGAGGCAACTATGTCAGTGAATCGTTGGGCTCAAGCTTTAGCGACCCTTTAATGGGTCTGCTCGAGAGCCGCCCCGAAGCCCAGCGGGACCTGCTGGAGTTTCGACATACGCTGGAATCTGATTGCGCCTTTTACGCCGCCCGGCGCGCCACGGAACTTGACCGTCAGCAACTGCAGGCCGCCTTTGACGAACTCCAGGCCTGCTACGCCAGGGAAGGCAAGGCAAGCCGCGCTGAAGAAGGCGCCGCCGATGCGCGTTTTCATCTGGCCATTGCTCAGGCCAGCCACAACCTGGTGTTGCTGCATACCATCCGCGGCCTGTTCGACCTGCTCAAGCGCAGTGTGGTTACCAATATTGGCGGCATGTATGCGCTGCGCAGCGAGACCCGGCACACCCTCGTCGCGCAGCACCAGGCACTCTTTGACGCCATTATGGACCGCCGTGCCGAGGATGCCCGGCGCATCGCGGGCGAGCATATCAAGTTTGTTCAGGACGTTCTGGACGAGCGGGAGGAAGAAATTCGCCGGCTGGCCCGGGCTCAGCGGCGTGAACATCATTGAGAAGCTGAGGGGGCGTACCGATTGACGATGGCGGCAAAGGTGCCATCGTCCAGCATCGACTGTAGCGCCTGATCGAAATCGGCCACAAATTCTGAACCCAACGATGCTTTGGAGAAAACAAAGTACGCGGGTTTGTTTGAGACTACGAGTGAACTGGGAACGATCCTGCCCGATAGACCCAGTTCCTGAATCTCGTAAAGGCCGGTCAGCTTGCTGGCAATCAGGCCGTCGAGCCGGTTGCGTGCCAGCATTCTCCACAGCAACTCTCGGCGCGGGAGAAACTCGATGTTTTCGGCGTACTCCGGGTTCTGGATCAGAGCACTGTATTCGTCGCTGTAAGATACATTAACCTGCGCCCCGAGCCTGAAATCTGATTCCAGCAGCGATCTCAGACCGTTGAAGTCGAAGTTGGCCGCCTCAGACTGCCGGATAAACAGAATATTGGGGGAGACCAGGCCAACCACCTCGGAGTAGTGGGCATACTGCTCCCGCTCGGATGTGCGATAGGCTCCGGACAGCATGTCCACCCGTCCCTCGCGTAGCTCCTGCAGCGCTCTTGCCCATGGCAGCTTCTTGAAGGAAAGGCTACAGCCAAGGCGCTCCATGGCCTCACGCCCAAGATCGGCATCGATGCCAACCACCTCGTCGTCCTGGCTCATGAAATAGGGCGGGTCATCGTCCCAACGCAAGGTGATTTCGCAGCCACCAAAACTTGGGGCAGCAAAAAACAGCACAGACGCGAGCACCACAGCATATTTGCTTAAGGTCTGCCCCAAAGAGCGAGTGGTTAAAAACTGGACGAACGGCAGGCTGATACTTTTTCCTCTGGACATCTTTGATGCCGCGGTAGAAGGGATCTGTGATTAATATAAACCAATCCGTCCAGCGATCAAAACCACCTTTTAAACCTGACCCGGACGCACTACTTTTCCAGAACCCTGGGCCAGTTTTCGTCTGCCTTCTGAACAAATGCTTCCGGGCTTTGTAGCCATGTGTCCTGCACGGGTTGGTTGTAGTTCAAGTAAAGTTTTCCCTGCTTGATGCTCCAATGCTTCGGGTCGCCTTTGGCGAGGTAGCCCTGACTGACCGCCCAGGCGCAATAACCGCCATAGGCCGGTGCGTAACGGTCCGGATTATCCTTGAAGCGCGCAAGGTTTTCGGCGCTGGCAAATCGCCAGGTTGCACCCCGGTATTGTGTCGTGAAATCAGAAGAGCCTTTGACGGGCTTTTCTGCCTCAAAGTAACTCACGGTGTCATAACCGCCTGCCCCGGTATTGCTGAGCAAGCCGGTGTAAACGGGTGGTTCCGAGGCCAGTGCGCTGGCGGTTGTTAGGAAGGCAGCAGTGACGAATGCCAAGAACCTGTGCATATTGTTCCCCTGATTTGTAAGGCGCCAACCATTAAGACACGCCGGATGGCAATTCGTTACAGAAATACATCCGAAAACACCGAATATCTGGGTCAGCATACAACCATCATCTGAACTACACTTTCTGATGAACCTACCACGGACTAGGGAGGCTCTTGATATGGCTTACCCACCAAACGTCGTTCTGTTTGATGTCCTTGAGACATTGATTGACCTTGATCCGCTGGCTGTGCGACTGGAAGAAGTCGGTCAGCCAGCGCACATTCTTGAACCCTGGTTCCTGCGCTTTCAACGCGATGCCATGGCACTGACCCTTGCCGGCGACCCGGCGCCCTTCGAAGCAGTTGCACGGGAATCCCTCCGCACGGAAACGAAGCTCGCTCTCACTGAGTGGGATATTGACTATGTGGTTGAAGGTTTTGCCACATTGCCCACGTTCGACGATGCCGTGCCGGCGTTGAAGAAGCTTTCTGAGGCGGGTGTGTCAGTTGGCTGCCTGACCGTCAACAGTCCCGAAAAAACACGCTCTTTTCTGGAAGGGGCAGGGCTTTACGAGTTTGTTGACCGGATCGTCACCGCGCAGGACGCCGGTGTCTGGAAACCCCACCCGGATATTTACCGTTTTGCAGCAAAGCATCTGGATACACCAATTGAGCGCCTGGCGCTGGTTGCCGTGCATGCCTGGGATTGCCATGGAGCTAAACGGGCCGGAGCGCTTGCGGGGTGGTGCGCGCGCCTGGAATGCGAGCCTGGCGATGTGTTCCTGTCCGCCGATGTGACGGGCGGTGATCTTGTTGAGGTTGCAGACAAACTGATGTCGCTGCACTAGCAGTCTGTGGCTACGGCATAGTCTATAATGGCGGTCCTGTTTTTCTCTCTTTTCTGTCAGGACGAGTAGCAATGCCGAAAGCCAGTGAAATCAAGAAGAATCAGCCCGTCGAGTACGACGGTCGGGTGTATTTTGTACGGGACATAGAGCGCTCTGTGCCGCAGGGCAGGGCGGGTGGCAGCCTGTATCGCATGCGGATGTATGACGTGGTGAGCGGCGCCAAACTGGACGAGACCTTCAAGGACTCGGACATGCTGAACCTTGCGGACCTTGTGCGCCGGCCGGCTGTTTTTTCCTATTCCGACGGCGATGAGTATGTCTTTATGGATTCCGAGGACTATACCCAGTACGCACTCAACCGTGAGGCCATCGCCGACGAGCTTCTGTTCATTGATGAGCAGACCCAGGGCCTGGTGGTAATTCTTGTGAAAGAGGCGCCCGTCGCCCTGGAATTGCCTCCCACTGTTGACCTGGATATCACGGAGACGGATCCGTCGGTGAAGGGCGGTTCGGCAACCGCGCGCACCAAACCAGCAACCATGTCTACCGGGCTGGTGATACAGGTGCCGGAGCATATATCCAGCGGTGATCGCATCAAGATTAATGTCGATGAGCGGAGATTCCTGAGCCGGGCATAATGAATGCTGCTTTTACGCTGCGGCCTTACCAGCAGGAAGCCGTCGACGCTACGCTGAGCCATTTCCGCAAATCGGATGAATCCGCCGTTATTGTGCTGCCAACCGGCGCTGGGAAAAGCCTGGTCATTGCCGAGTTGGCACGCCTTGCCCGGCGCCGGATTTTGGTGCTCACCCATGTCAAAGAGCTGGTGGAGCAGAACCACGCCAAATACCAGAGCTATGGGTTAACGGGCGGTATCTTTTCTGCCGGGCTCAAACGCAAGGACAACCGGCATCAGGTGACCTTCGCCAGTGTGCAGTCGGTTTCGGCGAACCTGGATCAGTTCCGGAATGAATACTCGCTGGTCATCATCGATGAGTGCCACCGGGTCAGCGGTGATGAAACCAGCCAGTACCAGAGAATCATCGAGCGGCTAAGACAGCAGAATGATTCCCTGAAAGTACTGGGCCTGACCGCCACCCCCTATCGTCTGGCCATGGGCTGGATCTACCGTTATCACTACCGGGGCTTTGTCCGCGGCGCTGATGACCAGCAGGACAAGCCCTTCCGGCACTGTATTTATGAATTGCCGCTGAGCTACATGATCAACCGGGGGTATCTCACCCGGCCTGAACTGGTGAATGCGGCTGTGGCGCAATACGATTTCTCTGCGCTGCCAAAGGATCGTTTTGGCGAATACGCCGAGAACGACGTCAATCAGCTGCTGAGCAAACACAAGCGTGTGACCCGTGCCATCATTGATCAGGTAATGGAACTGGCGGATGACCGAAAAGGGGTCATGATCTTTGCGGCGACGGTGGAGCATGCAAAGGAGATTGCCGGCTATCTACCGGAACATGAAACGGCCCTGGTGACTGGCGCGACCGACCTGAGAGATCGGGACTTGCTGATTCAACGCTTCAAGCAGCGGCAGCTGAAGTATCTGGTAAATGTATCCGTGCTCACCACCGGCTTTGATGCGCCCCATGTGGACGTTATAGCCATTCTTCGGCCTACCCAGTCCGTCAGTCTGTATCAGCAGATCGTAGGCCGTGGTCTGCGCCTGGACGAGGGCAAACAGGATTGCCTGGTGATTGATTACGCGGGCAACCAGGTGAATCTGCACCATCCGGAGGTCGGGGAGCCCAAACCGAACCCCGACAGCGAGCCGGTGCAGGTATTCTGCCCTGGCTGTGGGTTTGCCAATATCTTCTGGGGCAAAACCGACGATGATGGCCGCGTGATTGAGCATTATGGTCGACGTTGTCAGGGATTGCTGGAGCCTGCGGAAGGCGATGGTCCTGCCGGGCATAACGGGCGTCCCCAACAGTGTGATTACCGGTTCCGTTTCAAGGAATGCCCTCACTGCGGTGCCGAGAATGATATCGCTGCCCGCAACTGCCATCAGTGCCATAAAGCCATTATCGACCCGGACGATCAGCTAAGGGATGCCCTGAAACTCAAGGACGCCATGGTGATCCGCTGTGCCGGGATTACGCTGAAGGATACAGACAGTAAACTGAGAATCACCTATCACGGTGAGGATGGGGAAGAACTCAGCGAGTCGTTCGATTTCAGCAAACCGGGCCAGCGTAACGTTTTCAATAAACTGTTCGGGCGTCGTTTTGCCAATAGCCAGGCGCCGAAAGCGTTCAGCAGTGCGGATGAGGTGATTGAGAGTCAGGCGTTATTGTCCGCACCGGATTTTGTGATTGCGCGAAAGCAGAAGCATTTTTGGCAGGTGCAGGAGCGGATCTTTGATTATCGGGGGCAGTTTCGAAGGGCCAATGGCGCCTAACCTATCTTCCTGAGCGTTGCCTATCACGGGGAGTTCCGCGAATGGGTCTTTGTTGTGTGCGGGCCTGTGATCATGATGGATCTCGTTGAAAAACATCTGACTAAGAAGGGCACACCCTCTCATCGCATCCTGTCGGAACGGTTCAGCTATGACTAATAGCCAAGGCTGGGGCCCCGGGCAGAGTTATGCGAGCTGAGCACTTTGTGTGGTTGCCCATCCTGGTCTAACGTTTCTATTGAGGTGCCGGAGCTTTCTAGAGCCGGTTGCAGTCATCTCACCTGAACCCGTCGGGATAATCAGAGAGGGATTGCCATGAAATCTAAAATTTTACCCGTCACTCTTGCGAGTTTTCTCTGCATGGGACTTGGATCAGCACTCGCCGACTCCCATGCGATGACCGCTATGCAGTTAGCCGAAGAAAAACAGTGCACGGCTTGCCATGCTGTAAACAAAAGCGACGCCATGTCGATAGTGCCAGCCTTCAAGAGTATTGCAGAGAGATACTCGATGGATGAATCCGATCGACTGGTCCAGGTTGTACTGACCGGCGGGCAGGATCACTGGGGTCAGGCGGAGATGCCGGACATGGGGGTTCGTGCTGACGTCAGCCCTGCAGACGCTGAAAAGCTCGTCAATTGGATTCTGGAGATGGATGAGTAAAGCGGGCCTTGGCCTCCTCTGATAAGGATCAGGAAAACCAGTTTGATTTCTGCATCGTAGCCCGGGTTAAGACACAGACTTATATGTTTCCAACTCACACAATTGTATGCGGTTGAAGGATTGCCGTTGAAAGGACGAAATCTATGTCCAGTCCCGAGCATAAGCAGAAAATCTGGAGTCTTATCAAAGATATCAAGACCGGCATGTTGACGACGCGTCATGGAGAAGAGCTTCGGTCGCGGCCAATGGTGCTGGTTCAGGATGAATACGATGGGAAGCTGTGGTTCTATACCGATCTGGACTCAGAGAAAGTCTTCGAGCTTGAGAGCGATAACGATGTTTGCGTTTCTTTCGCTGATCCAGACAACCACGTTTACGTTTCGCTTACGGGCGTTGGCCGGGCCGTTCAGGACAAATCACTGATCGATAAATACTGGAATCCTTTTGTTGCGGCCTGGTTCCCCGAGGGCAAGGATGCTCCCAACGTGGGCATGGTGGAAATCAAGGTCGAGAAAGGCGAACACTGGAACAGCGACAGCAGCAAAATGGTCAAGAGCGTAAAAACTGCCGCTGCCAAGATTAAAGGCGAACAGCCAGACCTTGGCGAGCATGAAAAATTCGGCGTGGAAAAATAAACGTCCAGTCCGAATAAAGGCCCTGGCTCGCGGGGCCATCAACACATGGAAGAGTCATGCTCTGGATTATTCTTGCCGTTATCCTGTTTATCATTGTCGCAACCATGCTCCTGTTCAGGCTTGAGGATCTGTCCCATCTGGACCGGAGCGACTACCCGGTAAAGGACGCAACACCAAGCGAGCAAAACCGTGAAGTGCTTGGCAAAATCCGAGAGCTTGGAAAGGCCTCCCGTGGTCTGCGTGGCAAGGCTCGTTTGACGGCCCTTCGCAAGCACATGGATAGCCTCAGCGACGGGGCTGATTTGACCTGTGAATTCCGCCACTGTGAGTCGCCCCGCGGGGAATGGGTGATCCCGCCGGGCGGTGATAGCCGCCGTCGGGTACTCTACATCCATGGCGGTGCCTGGGCAGCAGGTAGTCCTCGAAGCCATCGGGCGATTACTGACCGCCTTGCACAGGTAACCGGCGCAGCAGTGTTCGCGGTGGACTACAGGCTGATGCCCGAAAATCGCTTTATGGCCGGCGTACAAGACTGCCGAAAAGCCTACACCTGGCTTCTGGAACACGGCCCGGATGGTGAGGAGCCTGCTGATTTTATGGTGGTCGCCGGGGATTCGGCTGGCGGAAGTCATACCCTCGCGCTGATAGCCTGGCTTCGGGATCACGGGCTGCGTCAGGCCGATGCTGCTATCGCTTTCTCTCCTTCCACTGATTTAACCCTGACCGCGCCAAGCAACCGCGGCAATATTGGTACCGACCCCCTGCTTGGCCCCGCGTTCGGTGGCCTGTCGAAAATCCCCCTGCCAGTCATCTGGTGGGCAACCATGGCGACCTTTCGGGTTTCACCCACCAACCCTGTTGCCTCCCCACTGCGGGGCAACCTGCAGGATCTGCCGCCGACTCTGATTCAGGCCAGCGATAGCGAAATGCTGCTGGACAACGCCCGCCGCTATGCGGCCCGGGCCGAAGCGGCGGGATCTCCGGTTACTCTGCATACCTGGCCCGGCATGGTGCATGTCTGGCAGATATTTGTGCCACTGCTTCCGGAAGCGGAAGAAGCCTTCAACGACATCAAGGATTTCCTGGAGCGGTTGTAGTCGGAAGTCCCCGTGGCAATTTTCTTCGATTCGCCTAAGATGGTTGAAACGATGAGTTATTCAGCTATTGGGTGTGGTTGGGCGGATGCGGTATTTCTGGATAGTCTGGTTTGCAGCGTTCGTGCATGCAAGTTTCGCGAATGCACAGGACATAGAGGCCTTCGAGCAAGAGCTGGATGAAACCATCAAGGTGGCCTGTCACGGTTACCTGCCGGAATTGCTGCCTGACGCCGTTTCCTCGTTAAGAGAGCTGATCTACGAGAACAGCGCCCTTTGTGAGCAGGCACGCAATGCCGATGATCAGCAGTTCAAAGCCTACGTGCGTGAAATCGGCCGCGGCGCCCTCGAGCCTGATCTTGGCGGCGGAGACGACACGGGCATCCAGCGCGCCCTGGAGTGCAAAAACGAGTACATGTGCATGGCGGTGCGCGATCGGCTTTACCGGGAAGACAATCCTGTCTCCCAGGCCGAATATGACCGTGTTGCCAATTATTGTGAGGGCCGGTACGCCTGTATTGAGGCGTTTTTTCTGGACTGGCCTCAGCCTCTTCCCGTCGTGGCCGTCAATCAAGGGTCGAAAGGCGGCAGCCTGCACCAGTCTCTTGCCAGCCTGCGGGCCAAGCCTGCAAACGAGTCTCCCGCCAAGGCACCAGCACCCACCAACGGCCTTTCCCTGAGCAGTGTGTTTTCCGAGCGCAAGCGGATGACCTTTAATGAGGGCATCAACACCTTGAAGACTCATAATCTGCGCCTGGGCGACCGATGCCAGTGTTCCCGAACGTCAGGTGATTGCTACAGTAATCCCTACGGGCCGATCAAAGACCGCATCGCAGGTCTGGAGAGCCAGCGCCAGGGGCAGTGCAATCTCTGGAATCAGCAATTCGCCGGCCAAACCCCACCGAACCAGACTGAGCTTGACGTACTGCTGTCAGACGTTGAGGGCGTCGTCGCCCGCCTGGATGAGCTGGATCTTCAGGCCCAAACCCTGATTGCCCAGGCTGCCCGGAGTTACCGCAAGCAGGTGGCGGTGGCGAAGCGCAAACAGGATGAAGCGGAGTCCTTCCAGTGGGGCAAGCTGACCGCACTCGGGGTTGGCGCATTGGCCGGTGGGATAACCGAGCTCGAAACCGCCGACCAGATTGAGTTTGTGGGCGCCATCGTTAACGACAGCATGGGCGGCGTAGAGGGTATTGGCAGCACCCAGGCGAAAGGCGGCGGATCGGTCACTTCGGGCTCGTCCTTGGCTTCTGCCAATGGCAGTCACTCACTGACCTGCCACATGACGAGTCAGTCGATCTGCGTCGAGTACACCCTTTCCAGTCAGCAGGCACATGATCAGTTCCTTGCGCAATGCCGAAGTGCCGGCGCCAGAATTCTGAATCACTGCGAAGTGACAGGCCTCACGTGCACCATGCGCACTGGTGGCCGCACAGCGGTGACCGTGACACCCAACCATGATCCGGACTCTGCACGGGCTAGCTGTGAGGCCGGTGGTGGTACCTACAGTCTTCGATAACTCCAGTAGAAAGGTTGAATGATGATGCTCCGTCGAATGAACCGGCCTGAGTTGCGCCCGCAAGTATCTTACGTCCGGCTCCTGATGACGCTGCCTTTACTGTCGTTGGTTGTTGGCTGTGCGAGTAGTTCGGTGCCTCTGAACAGCACTGTCCCTGCAGAAGAAACTGAACGGTTCATCCGTGACTATTCAAGCGAAGATGTCCGCGAGGTCGGCGTGATATTCGTGCTTTTTGAAGGTGATGCGTATTATCCCGACACACTCTGGATCAATGGCGAAAAGTTGGGCTCGGCAAGGCAAGGTATTTTGCGGCTACCGCTTTTACCCGGTCGTTATGTGCTCAGATACAAGGTGGAGGAGACGGACAGTCCGCCCCGGGAACTTGTGTTCAACATCCAGAAGGGCGAAGTCCGATACTTCCAGGACGAGGAGTCCACAGTCTGGAAATCGAAGTACACAGAGGTGACAGAAGCCGGGTTCGAGGAGGCCAAAGTCTGGAGAATTGAAAAGCCTATCCTGCCAAGTGCGCCGCGCTCGGCCTATTTGCCAGACGTGGAAGCTCGGTTGCTGGACGAGTGTTTGACCCGACAGACCCTCAATGCCTGTAACAAGGCGAATGAGGCGATCCCGGCGGTATTGCTCGAACCAGAGACGCGGCAGCGGATAGCGTCAATAATCAACGAGGAGCAGGCGCAAATCGCATCGGAGGAGGCGCGCAAAGCCTTCGAGGCCACGCTGCCCCAGTCTGTTCTGGTGGACAAATATACTCTGGCCCTGCGCGATGCGCTGGCCAACCGGAACTATGACGAGTCGATCACTTACTTTGAGCGCTTGCAGTCACTGGATGTCCCTCTGGATCCGGATTTCGACTTTTTCTACGGTGAAGCCCTCTACGAAACCGGGAAACCCGAGGAAGCATTGGCGGTGACCAGCCGTTATCTGAGAACTCGGGGCCAGGGCGCCAATTTCTATCAGGACGCTCTGCAACTGCTGAATAAAATCCAGACGGTGATGCCGTAACGATGGGCGTCACCACCAAAACACCTTTCAGGAAGCATCTGGCCATGGCTGATTGTGAAGAATTTCCCCTCCTGGCGAGGCTGAGAACCTGGCTCTGCCCCCTGATTGCCTTTGTCTCGGTGCTGCTGGTGTCAGGATGTTCGACCATGGACGCCTCGATGTTCAATGGCTATCTGTCCGAGCAGGAAAGAGAGGCGCTGGCACGGGAGGACACCCGTGAGGTAGGTGTACTGTATGTGTCCTTCGATGACCTGGATTCGGGCCCTGTCATGCATTCGATCAGTGGCAGGAAGCTGGCTATCCAGCGACGCGGATTCGTTCGCGTTCCGCTTCTGCCGGGGCAATATCGTCTGGTTTCGGAGGTGGATACCTATGGCGCCAATGGGACAAGGCTCAGTCTTGATGCGGGAGAAGCCCTGTATTTTCGTATGAGTCCTCACTACGCCGGGAACGGCCCTCGCCTGTTGTCGGAATCCGAGTTCTGGCTTTATGTCGACGGCTTACCTTATGACGGCTCGAGTCGGCAGATAAAGCTGGAATCACCGCGCTCGGACTATTTGCCGGAACCAGAGCGGCAGCAGGTGGTGGCCTGCTTTGAGCAACAGTCATTCAAGGCCTGCGAGTCAGTTTATGACCGCGTGCCGCTGGTGCTGCTGGAACCCGAAAGACGACAGGGATTGGTGGCCCTGGTCGAGTCACGGCGCAAACAGGTGGCGTCTGAAAGAGCGCGACAAGCGGTGGAGGCGACGCTGCCGCCCTCGGTGCTGAAAGACAAGTACTTGCTGGAGCTGAGAGACGCCCTGGCCCGTAAGGATTTTGAGGCGGCCATCCCGCTGTTCGAACGGTTGGTAGCACTGGACGCTGCGCTCGACCCCGATTTTGATTTTTTCTATGGCGAAGCGCTGTTTGAAACCGGCAGAGCTCAAGAGGCGATGGTGGTGACCGGTCGCTACGTGAGGAACTACGGCCAGCAGGCGAACTTCTATCAGGAGGCGCTCCTGCTGTTGAATCGAATTGAGGCGAGCCTCTGATAACGGAGTGGGGTCGCTATCGGCGGACCACGAAGTCGATCTCCACCAGAGCTCCTACCGCAAGGGCGGTGACCCCAATGCAGGTCCGTGACGGCAGGCTGGCCGTCGGGAAATAGGCGCTGTAGACCTTGTTCATGGATTCGAAGTCCCGCTCGAATTCCGTCAGAAAAATCCGCACATTGGCTACATCCGCCAGACTCAGATTGAGACCTTCAAGCACGAGTATCAGGTTATCCATGACCCGACGGGTCTGGGCCTCGATGCCCTCAGGCAGTGAGGCATCCGGATCGTTCGGGTCGGTGGGCATCTGGCCGGTCAGAAAGACCCAGCCATCTATTTCCGTGGCGTGGCAGAACGGGCCAACGGATGTTGGAGCCTGAGAGATCATGTGGAACAGGGGCGCGGTCATAGGGTTGGCTCAGTTGTTCTAGCGTGAAAGGGAGTCTGGTGATTATCTGCCTTATTATAGGCTAGCGCAGCGGGAAGCGTTTGATGACGCGATACACAGAACCCGTTGGGCCTGGCATGCTTTCAAACAGGGCGAACTCCGTTACCGGGAAATTCCCGAAAGCCAGCTCTTCCTGGTCGGCCAGCACCGCTTCCACGGAGCCGGCTTCACGTTTGAAACGGGCTAGGGTTATATGGGGGCGAAAAGCCCGGTTATCTGCTGCAAACCCCAGCTTCTCCATCCGTTCCTGAATTGACGCCTGCAGTGCAGCCAGTGGCGCGACTGGCTGCACGTTCGCCCACAGGGCACTCGGCTTGCGGGGATGGCCGAAACAGCCGAGGCCGGTGGCCTGTACAGAGAAGGGTTCGAGCTGAATGCTCCTGGCAGACTCGCATATGGAGCCGAGGCGTTCTTCTTCCACACTGCCCAGAAACAGGAGCGTAATGTGCAATTGCTCGGCACTCTGCCACTTGGCGCCCGAGACGGATGACCGGACCTTCAGCAGGCGGTCTTTGATCTCAGGCGGAATTTGCAGTCCGAAGAAAACTCGTGGCATAGAGGGAATGTTTGTCAAAGGCGTAATAGGCTACTGTTGATGGTAGTGATAGCCAGCAATATTGCCAATTTCCGAGTTTGGAGAAGGTTGATGCAGCCAAAGGACATTGTGGCTCAGTTCATCGAAGACATCCGTGCCCAGAGGCTGGATGAAGCCAAAGATCTGCTGGCCGTGGAGGGTTTTGAGTATGTGGGTCCGAACATGCGCTTTCTGAGCCGGGACGATATGCTGAACTACCAGTTCGGTATGTTCGCCATCCAGAAAGATCTGGTGTTACGCCAACTCAGTGCCGACGGCGAGCAAGTGTTCGCGATCCTTGATTACCGCACCTATTTCGAACCGATCGGGGATGTTCGCCTTGCGGTCTGGTTCCGGGTCCGCGGGGAGAAAATCCAGTCTCTTGAAACCTTCTACAACGCGGCGGTGATCGAAAACATGCTGGGGGGAAGTTTGCCTGCCCAGGCAGAATAATTGCCTGGGTCAGGATGGCCAGGCGAGTTCTAATAAACAGGTGGTTCTGGATCGGGTAGCTATACTGATTACGAACGTCCAAACAACAAGGAAACGTTATGCGCTATCTGATGGTTCTTTTAATGACAGTATTTTTTGCGGGTGCGGCGCTCGCTGGCCAGTGTCCTTCTATGGTCATTGAAATCGATGAACAGCTCAAGATGACTGAACTGGACAGCGAAGCCATGGCGACGATCAAAAAGCTCCGGGACCAGGGGGAATCGCTTCACAAGCAGGGTAAGCACGACGAGTCTGTGAAAGTGCTCAAGCAAGCCATGGATGAGATCGAGGCAGCGCGGGAGCTCAAGGGCGAAGCCTGATCAAAACCGGCGATAGAAAGTTGGAGGAATTGATATGCCCCAGATCCGTTTTACCCAGTTGCTCGGTTTTGCTGTGTTTACTGTGTTTCTCGCGGCCTCTGGGGCCCAGGCCCATCACGGATGGGCCTGGGCAACGGACGAGGAATTCGAGATCACCGGCACTGTTAAGTCAGTAAGTCTTGGTAATCCCCATGGCGAGGTCACCATAAACGTTGATGGCCAGGATTGGGTTGTGGAAGTAGGCCAGCCCTGGCGCAACGACCGTGTTGGACTCAGCAAGGAGATGCTGAGCCAGGGGCGGGAAATTACCGTTCACGGCCATCGTTCTGCCAGAGAAGGCGAGCGGCTGGTCAAGGCTGAACGGGTTGTGATCGACGGAAAAAACTACGACCTGTACCCGGATCGTGACTCCTGATCCCGGGAATGATTGAGCAGGGGCTGCTCGCAGTCGAAAACCTGGCGCTTGTCTCGGCCCTGCGCAATTCCACTTTTATGTATCCTCTGGTCAACGCCGGGCATATTCTTGGAATTGCGCTGCTGGTCGGCGGAATTATACCGCTGGATTTGCGGTTGCTGGGGCTCTGGCGCCGGTACCCGGTGATGGTATTTCTCGACGTGCTTCGTACCACGGCTGCAATTGGCTTGGGTTTGGCGTTTGTCTTCGGCGCGCTCCTGTTTGCCACGGCTGCCGCCGACTACGCCGGTTCTAGGTTATTTCAGGTAAAGATGGTTCTGGTCTTGATGGGGGTGTTGAACACCTGGGTTCTGGCGAGGGTATTAAAGCGCGAGGATATATGGAGCCTCCCGATGAAGGCCCGCATGCCCGTATCTTTGAGGGTCGGGGCCGTCTTGTCTCTGGTGTTCTGGATGAGTGCGCTGGTGCTTGGCAGGCTGCTTGGGTACTTCTGAGCAGCCGAACCGTTCGCTCATTCCTCAATCACTTCCCGTTCGAACCGGCCGAGCACTACCATGATAATGAGTGCCAGCACTGTCACCGTGCCGGCAAGAAGCAGAGTGCCCAGGCCGCAGGCGACTCCGATGGCTCCGGAAATCCAGATAGAGGCACCGGTGGTAATGCCCTGAATGCTGCCCCGGCTCTGGATAATGCAGCCGGCACCAAGGAAACCGATACCGCCAATCACACCCTCAACGATACGGGAAGGATCGACACGCGCCGAGGGGTCTCCGTTGGCCGTTGTCATCAGGATGTGAAGGCCAATCATTATAAAAGCCGCCGAACCTACCGACACCAGCATGTGAGAGCGTAGCCCCGCAGGTTTGCCACGAAGTTCCCGTTCAAGCCCCAGCACCAGTGCCAATCCGGCGGCCATCAGCAGGCGGACGATGAGGTCCAGGGGTGGGATCTCGCTCTCGAGCATGGCTGTTCTCCTGTTCACTTTCCGAGTGCCGTCACTAAAACGTGGCACGTCGATGGCTCGTCCGCAACGTTCCGGCGGGTTTGTGAAAGTATATTAACGGGGCATCCATCAGCCGCCGATAAATGGCGGCGACCACACCTCGCCATGCTGCATGACCCTGAATTCCGACTCCCTGAGACCCTGTTTCTCCAACTCCATCCGAAGCCGTCTTGGTGGCTCGTCCATGGGCTCATCGGTTAGCACAAAGGTGCCCCAGTGCATGGCGACGGACTGGCGGGCACCAATCTCCCGGTGAATTTTTACGGCTTCCTCTGGCGTCACATGCACCGGAGCCATGAACCATCTGGGGTCGTAAGCTCCGATGGGGAGCAGTGCCAGGTCGATAGGCGCAAACAGCTCGCCAATGTCGTGGAACACCTTTCCATAGCCGGTATCACCGCCAAAGTAGAACCGGAAGCCGTCTATTTCCAGGAGCCAGCTACACCAGAGCGAGGTGTTGGTATCGGTTGGTGTACGACCGCTGAAATGCTGGGCGGGCAGGCAGAAAGCTTCGTTGCCGCCGGCCTCTACGCCGAGCTTGTCCCTGAACAAGGGCGCGGATTGCCACCAGTCCAGCTCCACCAGGTTGTGGATGCCTCGCTTCTCGAACCATCGTCGCAGGCCCATGGGAATGCAGAAGCAAAGTTTATCCCCGAATCGTCGGTGCAACCGGCGTACCGTGGGTTCATCAAGATGGTCGTAGTGATTATGGGAAATCAGTACCAGGTGAATGGGTGGCATCTCTGCCACCGTTAACGCCGGCGGTGTGTATCGCTTTGGTCCCACCAACCGGAAGGGGCTGGCGCGGTCCGACAACACCGGATCTGTGAGCACGTTCAGACCTCGATACTGGAAAAGGAATGAAGCATGTCCCAACCAGACCAGTTGTGGCGTTGCTGGCGGATGCATTAGTGCCTGAGCATCTGGGTGCAGCAGTGCGTAGCGTTTACCTTTTGGTAACCGGCGGCCGGGCGCCAGTTGCCAGCGCAGGAAATCTCCCAGGCCGTGGCGGGGCACAGGATCCAGGTTGCGATATTTGCCATGGTGAAGATGCGGTTTTGCGGCGAGAGCCGCAAGGCGTTCACGGTCGATAGGCATGAGTCGGGCTTACCTCTGGTTCTGATCTTTGTCTACTTTGGCGTAGTTAGACGCGATCCGCCTAATGATTTAGCCTAAGGCTGAATGGAAGCGATGCCTTTCGGAAACATCCGCAAAGGCAGGAGGCAGTGCTTGGCTTTGAATCGCGTCATCCCCTTAAAGGCGGAAAGAAATGAAAGTTGCCGCTAAAGCTCTGGCTGTGACCTTGGCGTGCTTGGCACTGGCGCTTTCGCCTGCGTGGTCTCAATCGCAAACGGGGGAGTCACTGACGGTTACCATTGCCGCACCCGCCTATTGGTGCCCCTACGCCTGCGATTCTAACAAACCACTTTCGGGCTTCACCGTTGATATCGCACGTGCAGCCCTGGAATCCCAGGGGCACACCATTGTCTATCGCAACCTGCCTTATGACCGGGCCCTGCTAGAGGCAAGAACGGGGCGTGTTGATGCCATTTTGCCAACGTTCAAGGGGGAGGCCCCTGGCTTCATATTTCCCTCCCAGGCGGTGTCGAAGACCGAATATTGTTTTTATGTTCCGGAAGACGATCCCCGCTTTTATGGCGGCCTGGAATCTCTCGAGGGTATTCGATTCGTTGCCACTTCAGGTTACAGCTACGGTGAAGAGATGGATGATTATATTGCTGATCATCAGGGCCAGGGTGTGATCCTGATAGGCGGCGAGGATGTCCCGAATCGACTCAGGGAGCTTGTTATCCGGGGACGGGTTGATGCCCTTCTGGATGATCGTCTTTTGTTTGAATACGGCAATAAGCGGGTTGATCTGGTGAATGCTGGCTGTCTCGACGAACACCATCGCGGCTATCTGGCTCTTTCTCCGGAGCACCGGGAGCGATCCAATACGATTGCGGCGGCTTTTGATCGGGGCGTCAAGACAATCAGCCAGGACGGAAGACTGTGCGGGATTCTGGAAGATTACGGCCTGGGTATCGAATCCGTGCCCGACCTGCACGGGGCCTATTGTCCGCCGGCAGAAAGGCAGGAGAGCAAATGAGGTTTGAGCACATTGTTCAGATCAACGACCTGACCAAGCCAGAACTGCCAACCTTGACCCGTTTCCAGCTTTGGGAGGGCCTGGTTCTGCGGGCCCTACGACCAATACCTTCAGCAGGCGTATGTGCTCACGGATATTGAAACGATTCAGATCATACGGGAGCTGGCGGGGACGGGAGTGTTCTGACACTTCTTTTCCTGTTTGGGGTATGATAGGGGATCTAAGCTGGTGAAAAAGCCAGCAGTCCACGAGGAGAACACCATGAGCAAAAAGCCCGAAAAAGCGACCTTAACGTCGGCCGCCATTGAGGAACAGACCGCTGCTTTTCTGAAGTCAGGCGGGTCGGTTGAATACGTAGGCAAGGGTAGAAGTGGGCAGTTGTCGTCTACGGGTGCAAAGCAGGTTACCGTAAAATAACCAGCCGGTTGCTCTAACCAGCACGAGAAGACCCCCCGGATTTTGTTATCAGCGTTATAAGCTGCGGGCTCACGACGCGCCGGTAATCGGCGCTTTCAGTCGCGAACCGGTGAGAGTGAGCTATTTCTTGAAGAATGTGAGGAATGCGCCTGCCGCCGCAGCGGCTGCACCGCCAATCAGATACCACATGGTTTCATCGGTAAAGCGGCCGGTCACGGTCTCGGTCAGCTGGTTGCCGACAGACTGTGTTGACTGGTAACCGAAGTAGAGCAGCGCAATGCCGACCACGAGCAGCACGATACCAACCAGTTTTGAACTTCCCATTTATTTCTCCTTACATTGGGCGTTGAGGTCCACTGCTCCGAGTGTACAGGGAAGCTTGCCATCAGAGTCCTGCTTTTTTCAATTTGTTAGCTCAGTCCCCCGGGACGACAATGGCTTTTGATTTTTCCAGCTATTCGGATGAAGCGCAGTGATCAGGATTTTCTTAACAGCTTTCGAACGGCTACTTGTGTGTCTGCTCTTTCTGCTCGCAGCGAGCTCCGGTTACGCAGAAATCTATAAATGGGTTGATGAAGACGGAAAGGTTCATTTCAGCGACCGGAAAGACCATCGTATTGAACAAGAGGTAGTCAACGTCAAGCCTGACTCGTCCTCATGGTCGGGTTTCGATATCAGGATCCAGGCCGTGGGTGTGGAGCTGACTGACGAAGAGAACCAGCAGATTACTGACGGTGTGAACAACGTTTATGAGTTTTTTGACCGCGTAATGTTCTTTGACATGTACCAGACAGTACCAGTTAACCTTTTGATTTTCAGTACTCGATCTGAATATCAACACTACCTTCTCCGCAGAAATAGAGGCCAGGCGATTGCATCCTACGGCCTGTATATTCCTTCCGAAAATCAGATCGTTGTCTACGTACAGAAAGACCGAAGCCGCACGTTTAAAACGATCAAGCATGAGGTAAGCCATGCGGTTGTCGACACCATCGTTCCTTATGCGCCGGCCTGGCTGCACGAGGGGCTTGCGGAGCAAATGGAGATGCTGGAGCGAGACGGCACTGGTTTGTATTTTAAGCGCCACGACGAAAACCGGCGGATCGTTGCGCGTGCTCAGGACAATGGCCGCCTGAAAGGCATCGACCAGTTTCTGAAACTGCAGAGCCAGAAATGGCAGCATTCAGACCTTTCGGGGCAGGGAAGTCTGCGGGCCCAGGCCGGTCAGTTTCTGTATTTCCTGCTTGCCAAACCGACCCGTCGTAACTTTCTGGTGCGGCTGATGCACAACTTTAACCGGGGTGATCGCACGCTTTCCTATTATCTGGTGGATGATAATTACATTGGTGGTGTGAGTGTGCTGGAGTCAGACTGGGGCCGCTGGCTTTTCAACCAGGGCGAGCCAGTCATCAGGCTTTAATCATTCGGCACCTGTCTGCTACCTCACGGGGTTCGCCGAAAAACCAGCAGCCGGTTGTTTGCCGGCATCCCATAGTTCTCTGCCAGATCCAGGCCCACCTTTTTCGCAAGTTCACGAAGATCCTCCAGATCCCGGATGCCCATATGGGATGAACGGGCCCGGAGATGTTGGTCAAACTGCCGATTGCTGTCGCTGGAGTACTGGCCCTGACTGTTGAAGGGGCCGTAAAGGCAGAATGTCCCGTCCTTGGGTAAACGCTCACCAATGTGGCGGAACATCTGTTCGACTTCGGCCCAAGACATGATGTGGGCTGTGTTGGCGGAAAACGCCCAGGTGAAGGATTCAACGGGCCAGTCTGCAGTGGCTACATCCAGCTCGATCACTGGCAGGATATTGGGCAGTGCGGCCTTTTCCAGCCGGGGGCGGCAGGTATCCGCAGCATCGGGGTGGTCAGTCGGCTGCCACTGCAGATGGGGCATTGCATGCGCAAAGTGCTCGGCGTGTTGCCCGGTGCCTGTGCCCACTTCCAGAACCTTGCCCGGCGCGTCAAAGATCTCACGAAGCTTCTCCAGGATTGGCCCTTTGTTGTTCTCGCAGGCCTGGGAGAAGGGCAGGTTGGCGGTCATCGTGTGATGTCTCCTTGTGCATAACGCGACTATCGGCGTATTCGTGTTGTCTGCCTGTTTGAAATACAGTGGGCAATCCGTTTCATCTTCAGGGCGATTGCAGTATGTCAGGTGCTTTCAGTTTGTTAACCCCCGCCGAGATTGTTTTCGGGCGGGGGCAGGTATCCCAGTTAAACGACCGGGCGGCCAGGCTGGGCGCGCGTGCGCTGATTGTGCATGGCCGCAGCCCCGGCAGACTGGCTGCGGTGTTCGACTCCCTCACGGATATCGATGTCGTCCAGACGTTATCCGTTGAAAAAGAGCCGGACCTGGACGCGCTGAACGCCGCTATTGAACAGGGTAAAGCACTGAGTGTGGATCTGGTACTGGGCATTGGTGGCGGCTCGGTGATGGATTCGGCCAAGGTGCTGGCGGCCATGCTGCCAGCTCAGACTGAGTTGATGAGCCACCTGGAGGTGGTCGGCGACGGGCTGCCACTATCCGCCAAACGCCTGCCGCTGATCCTGATCCCGACTACCTCGGGCACGGGGGCGGAAGTTACCCGTAATGCGGTGATCGATATTCCTCAAGCGCAGCGCAAGGTCAGCCTGCGGGACAAAGAGCTGCTCCCTGGCCTGGCCCTGATCGATCCGGCTCTGACCGACAACTGCCCCCGACACGTCACCCTGCATTCGGGTCTGGATGCGGTGACCCAGGTTATTGAGCCCTACCTGTCATCCCGAGCCACGTTATTCACCGATATGTTGTGCAGGGAGGCGATCCCCAAGGGATTGCGGGCGCTGAAGCAATTGATGGAGGGTGAATCCACACAGGCGCGGGATGATCTGGCGCAGGTAAGCCTGTTTGGTGGGTTGGCACTGGCCAACTCGGGCCTGGGTGTGGTGCACGGCATTGCAGGGCCTCTGGGCGGGCTATGCGGCGCTCCCCACGGTGCGATCTGTGGTGCCCTGTTGCCTGCGGGCATTGCCGCGAACCGGGATAACGTGGTGGATGCAGAGCAGAAGGCGCGGATCGATCAGGTGATTGGCTGGATTGCTGAGGTGCTGGAGGTTCCGAGCGACAAGGCGCTGCCGAGGTTCCAGCAATGGATTGCCGAATCCGGCTTGGAGGGTCTTGCATCGATTGGCGTGACTGAGGAGCACATTCTGTCTGTGTCAAAATCGGCCGCGAGTTCCTCGTCCATGAAGGCCAACCCGGTTGAGCTATCCACTGAAACCGTAGCCAGGGTCATGCGCGACTCCCTCTAACGCAAAAAAGGCAGCCGAAGCTGCCTTTTTTGTTTGCCCGGCGAAGCCGGCAAACCCGTCCGCCTGAAAGAAGGCGGAGTCACCCCGACTGAGGGGAAGACAATCCGA
>Ga0207884_1000252_pt1 | contig 42468 bp, 41 predicted proteins | sample MalvirmetaMSP144_FD_184236 | JGI IMG/M metagenome (GOLD analysis project Ga0207884, IMG submission 184236) | Marine viral communities from the Deep Pacific Ocean - MSP-144 (SPAdes) | ecosystem: Environmental > Aquatic > Marine > Oceanic | place: Pacific Ocean | collected 2011-07-08 | reverse complement strand
TCGTCTGCAAGCGACACATTCACCGAGGTGACCTTCCAAGGCTTCTGGATGCCCAGAATCTGGCTGTAAAGCTGTGTATCTTTCATGAGGACAAGGCTAATCTACCCACTCGATTTGGTGAAGGCCCCGCATTTTTAAGTGGTTACTACTATAGAGGAATCAAATCATGAAGCGTAAACCCCTTTCCTGGCTCCTGGCCGTCCCGGCACTGGCATTGACGTTGTCCGTCCAGGCGCACGAACCCGAGGAACATATGAAGGATGCGGAACAGCCTGATTGTATGGCGATGAAGGATATGGATCATTCAACGATGGACATGAATGACCCCGTCATGCAGGCAATGATGAAGAAGTGTATGGGCGCAATGCACGGCGATCCATCTGAATCTGATATGGAGGATTCCGACCATAACACTGACACCAAGGAGTCAGAAGGCAAAAAGCCGGCCGAACACCAGCATTAACCTGACAGTGTGAAGCCAACCTTTGCGCAAAAATGGGCAGAGGTCCAAGCCCTGAAGGAGTTTGCATGGCCGCTATGAAGATTTTTTCCTGTTTCAAATGCCTCGCTCTCACTGCGTTGCTGGCTCTCGTTGGCGGAGTCGCATTTATGTACGCGGGTATTTACCCCATGGGCGCGGACGTGCCACACAATCGCTTGACCTACTGGGTACTGGAAACCTTGCGCGAACGGTCCGTAGCACGCGCGTCCAATGGTATCCAGGTGCCCGCCGATCTGGATTCACCCGAACGCCTGCTGAACGGCGGAGCGGACTACAATGACATGTGCTCGGGCTGCCATCTCAAGCCCGGCAAAACCCAAAGCGATTTCACCTTGGGGCTGTACCCCGCGCCGCCCGATCTCACGGAAGTCCATGACACACACGGCGGTGACGCCGAGGCAGAGGATCGGCGCCGGTTCTGGATCATCAAGCACGGCATCAAGGCCTCCGGCATGCCGGCCTGGGCGCCCGGGCACGACGACGAGCGCATCTGGAATATGGTGGCATTCTTGAAGCGCCTGCCGGAACTGTCGCCGGAGCAGTATCAGATTTTGACGGCTCGCGGCGACAATAATCAGGACCATCACTGATGTGAGGTCGGCCTGCTTTACTCACCACGCAAGAATCCGGGGGGATCATGCCCGAAGATAAGGATAGAACGAGCCACTACAGGGAAGGCAGCCTGACCTTATGGGGCACCGTCATGCTGGGAACCGGCGTCATGATCGGCGCCGGTATCTTTGCGCTGACCGGGCAGATGGCCCAGATGACGGGCGTGCTGTTTCCGCTGGCGTTTCTGGCCGCAGCCGTGATTGTCAGCTTTAGCGCCTATTCCTACATCAAAATTTCCAATGCCTATCCGTCGGCCGGTGGCATCGGCATGTATCTGCACAAGGCCTATGGCGATCGCCTGCCGACGGCGTTCAATGCCCTGCTGATGTACTTCTCCATGGTGATTGCCCAAAGCTTCCTGGCAAGAACGTTCGGATCCTACACCATGCAGCTGTTCGGTGGCGATGAGAGCGGGCGTATGGTGCCGATCCTGGGGGTTTCTCTCCTGTTGGTCGCCTTTGTGATCAATCTGATGGGCAACCGCCTTATCGAGAGTGTTGCGTCGTTCATCGGTATTCTGAAAATTGGAGGCATTCTGATTTTTGGTGTCGTGGGCGTCTGGATTGCCGATAGCATTTCCGTCGATTTCTCCAGCCCGGGAGAGGCCGGAACCCTGGGCAATTTCCTCGGTGCGACCGCGCTCGGGATATTGGCGTTCAAAGGTTTCACAACGATTACCAACAGTGGCTCGGAGGTGAAAGACCCGCACCGCAACGTGGGGCGTGCCATCGTGATTTCCATTGCCGCGTGCGTGGTGATCTATACCCTGGTGGGCTTTGCCGTGGCCAGCAACCTGTCGCTCTCTGAAATTATTGAAACCCGTGACTATTCACTTGCCGCCGCGGCCCGACCGGCGCTGGGGGAATACGGCGTGTGGTTTACGGTGGCCATCGCCATGATGGCCACCGCCGGCGGCATTCTCGCCAGCATCTTTGCCGTTTCGCGCATGCTGGCCATGTTGACGGAAATGAAACTGGTTCCTCACCGTCACTTTGGCATGCCGGGTAGTATCCAGAAGCACACGCTGGTGTACACCGTAGTGCTGGGGCTTTTGCTAACCGCCTTCTTTGACCTGTCCCGAATCGCAGCGCTGGGAATCATCTTCTACCTGATCATGGATATCGCCATCCATTGGGGCGTACTGCGTTACCTCCGTGACGATATCGATGCCAGGGCATGGGTGCCGAGTGTGGCAATCGTCCTGGACATGCTGGCGTTGGGCGGCTTTCTGTGGGTCAAGGCGACCACCGATCCGTTCGTGATTGGCGTGGCAGTCGCAAGTATGGCCCTGATAGCAGTGGTGGAGTTGATTTTCCTCAAAATACGGCCTGAACATCATGTGCACAATCACTGAGGGATTCGATCTGAAATCCGGAGACAGAGTCCAGCGACTGTATTGGGACGATAAAGGACCATCGCACTATTAACAATCTCCACCGGAGAACCGATCATGGAAATTAAAACCTTTTTCGATCTGATCGACTGGACGCGAAAGTTGCATGAAAATCTGGCGGAATGCCTGGTGCATTGCGCTCCGCAATATGCCGATCAACGAACTTCACTGCTGCTGGATTATCTGGTAAAGCATGAAAAGACTGTGGCGCAGCTCATTCACCAGTTGGAAGGAACCTCCAGCTTAAAAGTGCTGAACGCGCACTGTGACGAATACCTGGACCAGCGTCCTTTTTTGCGACATCAGCATAGGGGTGAAGATTTCGTGACGCTAAACCCCGATGAAATCATGAAAATGTTGGTGCAGGAACACGAGCAGATTATCGAACTCTACCGTCACTTGTATTGGCATGCCGAAACAATATCCGCACAAGATATACTGAAACAACTGTTGGAACTGGAAGAACACCAAGCGATGAAAATCGCTCAGGTGATAGAATGAATATAAACAGGACGGCTGTTGTCCCACGTTTCTTTTGTGTTGAAAGGTTTCACCTTCGCATCCAGCGTAAGGGTAATAAAAGCCGGAGGCGGGATCCATGCGTTATCTTCCCTTGCTACTTACTTTTGTCTTATTGATTGCTGCCACAATATTGCCCTTTGTCGCGTACCGGCCCAGTCATCACTGGAGCATCCTGCTTTTTCTGGTCATTGCCGCCATTGGTATCTGGGATTTGTTGCAGCGCCGACATACCTTGCTCCGCAACTACCCGTTGATCGGCCACTTCCGCTGGTTGGCGGAGGCGATACGGCCACAAGTCCGTCAATATTTCGTCGAATCGGGCACCGACGGCCGGCCGTTCGACCGCAATGAGCGCTCGGTTATCTACGAGCGCGCCAAAGAGACCGCCGGTGTCGTCCCGTTCGGCACCGAACTCGATGTCACCGCCGAGGGTTACGAATGGATCGGCGCCTCGTTGGCTGCACCTGGCCAGAAATCGCCCTCATCACTGCGTGTCACCGTCGGTGGGCCGAATTGTTCGAGCCCCTACTCTTGTTCGGTATTCAATATTTCGGCGATGAGTTTTGGTGCTTTGGGACAAGCCGCTATACGGGCTCTGAACAAAGGGGCTGCTATGGGTGAATTCGCCCACGATACTGGCGAAGGCGGCATCAGCATGTACCATAAGGAGTTTGGGGGCGACCTGATCTGGGAGATCGGCACCGGTTATTTCGGATGCCGTAATCGTAACGGCCGATTTGACCCCACACAATTTGCCGACCAGGCTGCCCTGCCACAGGTAAAGATGATTGAGATAAAATTGTCACAAGGGGCCAAGCCCGGCCACGGCGGAGTGCTCCCCGCCGCCAAGGTAACCGACGAGATCGCGAGGGCACGAGGTGTCGACGCCCATCAGGATTGCCTCTCCCCCGACCACCACTCCGCGTTCACCACCCCACGAGAGCTGATCCACTTTATTACCGAATTGAGAGAACTGTCAGGTGGAAAACCGATTGGCATTAAATTGTGTATAGGCCATCGTTGGGAGTTTTTGGCTATCTGCAAGGCGATCGTTGCTGAAGGCACCGGACCGGATTTTGTCGTCATCGACGGCGCGGAGGGCGGAACCGCGGCTGCGCCCATGGAATTTCCCGATCACGTCGGCATGCCACTGCGAGAAGGTTTGGTGTTTGCTCACAACGCATTGCTTGGGTATGACTTGCGGGATAAAATTCGGCTCGCCGCCAGCGGAAAAATTATCACGGGGTTTCGACTGGCGGCCAACCTGGCGCTCGGTGCGGACTGGTGCAATTCGGCGCGGGGTTTCATGTTTTCCCTGGGTTGCGTGCAGTCGCTGAAATGCCACACCAACCGCTGCCCGACAGGGATCACCACGCAGAGTCGCACTCGCCAGCGGGGATTGGATATCGCGGACAAATCGCAACGGGTAGCGAACTTTCACCGTGAGACCGTGACCACCCTCGGGCAGATCATGCGAGCTGCCGGTATTTCCGAACCTTCGGAACTCCAGCCCCACCACTTGTATCGGCGCTTATCGGCCACAGAAATACGGCGCTTCGACGACCTTTATCCCACAGTGGCTCGGGGAAGCCTTCTGAAGGACCCGCCACGCGATTGGGTTGCGGGCTGCCGGGAAGCCTGTGTCGACAGTTTTCAGCGCGCCGGATGATCCTGGTCCGCCGGGGCGGGCAAGTCAAACAGTTGAAGCATGCTCTGGTATACACTGCAGTGCTGGGCTCGTATTTTCCTGAAAATCTCGGCGCGGGCGAGACAGACCGAGCACGAGGAACCGCATGCACACCACCACTAAAACTTGGGACTAGAACCGAGGACCACACCATAATGGAGAATCATATGCTGGGTAACACAATGTGGGCGGGACACTGGCTGTGGATGCTGGTGGTCGCCGTTGTCGTCGTCATTCCGGTCTGGCGTATCTGCCAGCGCACAGGCTATCCGGGTTGGATGGGACTCCTGATACTGTTTCCCGTCGTTAATCTCCTTTTCCTGTATTTCATAGCATTTACGGCCTGGCCGGCGGATAAAGCCGGGGGAGCATAATGGCTGAGCACCGGCATGCTCACTTACCGCCGCCGGCCGATAAGGCCACTTGTTGGAATCATCGAGGATAGATTCAGTATGGAAGTCAAAACATTTTATAATCTGATCGAATGGACCCGTGAATTACACGCGAAATTGGCAACATGCCTCGCCCATTGTGCTTCCCGTCACGATGATGAGCGGGCCTCAATGCTGCTTGAGTATCTGGCGTCTCACGAAACCGAAATGGAGAAAATGGTTGCGGCCTTCGAGCGGCAGGCCGATCCTAAGGCTGTTCACACATATGTGTATGATTACATACCCCATAATCCCATTACGACACATCTGGTTTGTGATGATCACTACGCCAAGCTGGATGCCGGTGCGATCAGTACGGAAGTCTTCGATTTTCACGAGCAAATTATCGATCTTTACCAATCGCTCGTGGGTAAGGCGGAAATTCGGGAAGCCGCGGAACTTGTGCAATCACTGCTGGCTATGGAAGAACACGAAACCAAGCGCTTGGTCCGGCAGATAGAGCGAATGGACGACCTGTAGGCAGAGAAAAGGGCCCTCATCAATCGAGGTGACCGTCGGAATGTGTATCCAGCTTAGCCAAGCGCCAGATTAGTCACAACAACCACGGCCCCCTGTATGCAGTGACGCAATGAGCGGGCACGTGATATCGCCCTCATGTACATGGCATCGATCGACCATTTCCTGCAATGCCGTTTCAATTTTTTTCAGCCTGTTGATCTTCTCCCTTACATTCCGCAATTTATCCTCGGCAAGCGCGCTGGCTTCCTGACAATGGGTGCCATCTTCCAGCCGAAGCAGGTTGGCGATTTCATCGAGGCTGAAGCCCAGCCGTTGCGCCGTTTTCACGAACGTCAATCGGTCAATATCGGCGGAGCCATAGCGCCGGATGCCGCCTGGAGGACGCTCGGGTATGGCTACCAGGCCCCGGCGCTGGTAATAGCGGATGGTTTCGACATGCACCTGAGCCGCCTTCGCCAAACCGCCGATGGTCAGTGAGTTTACTGTGTTCTGCATATGACTTGACTCCGTAGCCAACTACGGAAGTAACCTTACGCCAACAGCCAATGTCATGAAAGGAGCAAGCGATATGTCATCACAGAAATCCGGGCGTGCTCCCCTGGCAGTCGGAGGAATTGCCGGGGTCCTGGCATCAATCTGCTGTCTCGGGCCTCTGGTACTGATTACCCTGGGCGTCTCCGGCGCCTGGATCGGTAACCTGACCGTTTTGGAGCCCTATCGGCCACTATTTATCGGCATTGCGCTGGTCGCCATGTTCTTTGCCTGGCGCCGAATCTTTCGGCCTCCGAAAAGCTGCCAGCCGGAGGATGCCTGCGCCGCCCGACAAGTTCGGTTGGCCTATAAGGTGTTCTTCTGGGTGGTATCGGTGCTGATACTGATCGCTTTGGTCTTCCCCTACGTCCTGCCCTGGTTTTATTGATTGGAGACTGACTTATGAAAATGCGTTTCGTGCCAATTTTACTCACAGTCCTGCTCAGCCTGCCCTCTTGGGCCGCTATCCAGACGGTAACGCTGTCGGTACCCAGCATGACTTGTGCCGCCTGTCCTCTCACCGTCAAAGCCGCGCTCAACAAGGTGGAAGGTGTTTCCCGTGCCGAGGTGAGCTACCCGGAGCGTGAGGCGGTGGTCACTTTCGACGATAACCTTACCTCTGTGAAGGCCCTGACCGAAGCGACCACCAAGGCGGGATATCCATCTACCCTGAAATCGAAAGCGGACCGGGAGTGACCATGAAAAATACGCAGAGCCTGCACATTGCCGTGATCGGCAGCGGTGGCGCGGCCATGGCCGCCGCCCTGAAGGCGGCCGAGCGCGGCGCCCGAATCACCCTGATCGAGCGCGGTACCATCGGTGGCACCTGCGTAAATATCGGCTGTGTGCCCTCAAAGATTCTGATTCGCGCGGCGCATATCGCTCATCTTCGCAAGGAGAGCCCTTTTGACGAGGGTATCAGCGCCCAGAGGCCGACGGTGGATCGGGAGAAACTACTCCGGCAACAGCAGAGCCGAGTCGATGAACTTCGGGATGCCAAATACGAGAGCATTCTGCGTGACCATTCGGCCATTACCGTTCTGCACGGGGAGGCTAGATTTGTCGACGCCCAGCAGCTGACGGTCACCCTGAATGAGGGCGGCGAGCGGACCGTTCACTTTGACCGTGCCTTCATCGGTACCGGCGCGCGTCCAGCAGAGCCGCCAGTACCGGGGCTGGCGGACACACCTTACCTGACCTCCACCAGCGCCCTGGCACTGGAAACGGTGCCTGAACGGCTGGTCGTGATCGGCGCCGGATTTGTCGCGCTGGAGCTGGTCCAGGCCTTCGCAAGGTTGGGCAGTAAAGTGACGGTGCTGGCTCGCAGCCGACTGCTCTCGAGTGAAGATCCAGCCATTGGCGAAGCGGTGGAAGCCGCATTTCGCCGTGAGGGCATCGAGGTGCTCAAGCAGACCCAGGCGAGCCGTGTGGCCTACACCAATGAATTCATGCTGGAGACCAACACCGGAACACTGCGCGCGGATCAACTGCTGGTGGCCACCGGACGCACGCCCAACACCGAGGCGTTAAACTTGGAAGGCATCGGCGTGAAAACCGCCGGTGGTGCCATTCAGGTGGATGAGTATCTGCAAACTACGACACCGGGCATCTATGCCGCCGGTGACTGCACCGATCAACCGGAGTTTGTCTATGTCGCCGCCGCCGGGGGCAACCGGGCGGCCGTCAACATGACCGGAGGCGAAGCCACCCTTGATCTCAGCGCCATGCCGGCGGTGATGTTTACCGAGCCTCAGGTGGCCACCGTAGGCCTGAGCGAGGCTCTGGCGCAACAGCAGGGCTACACTGTGGATACCCGAATACTGGAACTGGAAAATGTGCCGCGGGCACTGGTCAACTTCGACACCCATGGTTTTGTCAAGATGGTGGCTGACCACGATTCGGGTCGGTTGCTGGGCGTGCAGGCGGTGACCGCAGAAGCGGGTGAGCTGATCCAGACCGCCGTGATGGCGATTCGGGCCAGGATGACCGTGCAGGAAGTGGGTGATGAATTGTTCCCTTACCTGACCATGGTAGAAGGGCTCAGGCTCTGTGCCCAGACCTTCACCAAAGATGTGAAACAGTTGTCTTGCTGTGCTGGATAAGATTAACAAGTGTCCAGCTGTTTCAGTGCCTTGGCTACTTCATCCGCCTTGAGGATGTTTTAGTCCCATCGCCTCACGGTTTAAAAGAGACGTTTTCTGATTAATCTTTAAGGAGCAAAGGCGCAAAGCCGCCGCCGGGCGTACGAAAATTGGTGGTCTGTCCCCGATACAGCCTTGCCGCAGCCAGGAGCAGGGTGCCGCGATAGGTATACAGGCGCACGTCAACCTTTAGCTTCTCCCGCTCACCATCGACCAGAACCAGGCGCTCGGAAGGCGGCACATAGGCCTGAGCGATATAGTCGCTTTCGAGAATCCGGGCAAAGGTGCTTTTGGTGAGCTTGCTGCCCCGGTACACGCCCTTGCTGCCGTGGCCGGCCACCGGTTTGAAGAACCACTGTCGCCGTTCCCGCCACAGATCCTCGCCGTTACTGGCGGTGACCTGTACGGTGCGTGGAATGCCACGGCGGAGTAATTGGGCGTTTTCAGGGCTCAAACCCCAACCCATAAGCGTTGTGTGATCCGACAATACCGCCAGGTTGCGCTTGTCCGCCAACAGGGCATGGACAAAGGGGTTGGGGGTTATGACGGCGCCGCCGTCCAGCCAGGCCGAACGCAAGGCGGCGTGTTCGGGGGTTTCGAGCCCGAAGTCGACCAATCGGTTGTAAACCAGGTCGATTCGCTTGTCACCAGCGTATAACGCGCCCGCCGCATATTTGAGATCAGTGGGGGTGAGTATGACGGTATCGATACCCTTGTTGCACAAGAGCTGCTGCGCCAGCCGGAACTCGGGGTAGAGATGCTGTTCCTCAGGCTTGTCATCGACGATCGCTATGCTCTGCGGGCGTCCACTGCCCCGCTGGGCGCGCCATTCACTTTCGAACTGGGCGATCACTGCGGTGTCGAAGTCTTCGGCCCAGGAGGCTCGCGTAGCGCCACCGCAGCAGGGCAGTTGGGCCCGTGCCAGCACGGCATTGAGGAACGCGCCCCCCGCGTTGGTATTGACCTCGATCAGTCGGGGTCCCTCCGCGCCGAGGTGGAAATCATAGCCCATAAAGGCACCTGTGGGTCCGGGGTTGATCATGGCATTCTGCGGGGCCCAGGACAGGACCCGTCGCCGATAGTCGGGGAGGGCGGCAGCGGCCTCCAGAGCCTGGACGATGGCCAGCATATGGTCCAATTCCTGACCGGGAACGAAGACAGCGGCATTGGAAAAGAGTTGCTGCCAGGCCGTGCTGGACAGGATTTCGCCGGCGTTGTCCCCCAACTGACTGGCAAGATTGGCAACGATTGCTGGCCGATCGAGGGTGACGCAGAGACAGTGCCGGTTCAGCCTTTCCGCTTCTGTCTGTTCCGGCGTATCATCGGTTGGTTGCAAGAGCTGTCCTCGATTTACTTTTGCGCTGGCCTCTTCATACCGTCTGAGCCCTGCGCTCTTTGCTAACTGCTTTTATCGGATTGGTCATGACGAGCATTGGTCATTGTTGGCCTGTCTGCTCTGCCGGGCACAACGGCGTGACGCAATTCGTAGGCGATGCTCAGACTGAGAACCGTTCTGACCAGGATAACGGCGGCCAGAAGTGCGATGCTTTCCAGTGACGGGGTATGGAGCGTGGCGAGAATGTCAGCTGCAATCAGAAATTCCAGAGCCAGAACCAGGCGCTGCCCGAGTTGCAACCGTACCGGTTCTACATCTTCACGCACGCCGCTATGGTGCCAAGCACGTACCAGATCGTAGAGAGACAGGCCAACCGCGCCGATTATGATGACGCCGCCAATTCCCTCAAGAACCAGCACAGTAACGTGTAGCAACATTTCCATAATATCAACTCCTGGCGGAAGATCTCAGTGATGCTTGTACCAACCTACGCCCTTGATGTCGTTCCAATCGTTGGTTTTATGACAGAGAAAGCATTGGGAAACTTCCGCGTGCATCACGTTGGCAACCTTCATTGAAACCATTTTGAAGTGTCCCATGTAATGGCTGGGCGGCGCCTGATGACATTGCGCACAGTCGGTGGACGTCGCTGACGGATGACTAAACTCGGGTACGCTCCAGGCTGTTGTCGAGTGGCAGGACGCGCAATCCGAACCAAACAGTGTGCGATGCGGATCCTGATTGGAATGACAGCCCGCGCAGTCTAGACCTGCTTCCCCCTCTGTTATTCGCGAGTGTGCCAGCCTAATGTTGCTACGCTGAATGCGCTCATTGACTGGGATACTTTCCATGGCAATTCTCGCCAACACTTCATGATCCATCGGTATGGACTGTCGATCACTATCCATGTGCTCGATATGGCAGCTGCGGCAATTGCCGATATCGGCATGGAAAGCCGTGGACTGGGTGGCCAAAATCCCCTGATTGTTGGCGTGACAGACAATGCAGTTGGCCGCTTCCGGCCCCTTGACGGTGGTATGGCACGCGGCGCAGTCATGTTCCAGGAAGGAATGACCTGACGACAGAGGCCCTGGACTTGCCATGCGTTGCCAGGCAGTGGCTTCCAGCAGGGATGACCGTTCACCACCCGGGTGAGGCTTCCCCAAGTAGACCCAGAAAAAGAGGGCAGTCGCGATTGCCACGGCAGTGATCAGGTACGGCCAGAGCTTCATGTGAACCACCTCAACCCGAAATGAATGCCCGCCCAGACATGCAGGGCAAGCAGTCCGTAAAGCACGAAGGCAATGGTAATGTGAAACCTGAGCCACCACGTGAAAGCCGTCTTGAAAAATTCATGCATCTTGATGGCGTACTCAATCTCTGCCATGGCATCCGCCAGTGCGAGAGCGCGTACCGGTGCTGGACTCTCTTGCTGAATTCCCTCCCGCAACAACAACATGTCTGCAATCCAACGTGTGAACAGTCCAGAGAACGGGCGGAGCATGGATGCCTGGTTATGGTCGGAGGCCAGGTCAGTGGCCACCTGGCGGTATTGTATGTCCAGCTGGGTCAGGGTCTCGCGCTTTTCGCGGATGGTTTGCGAGAACCGCGTCAACAGGTAGCGACCGGAAAAGCCACTGAGCACAACAATCAGCGTCATCGCCGTCAGCGCGATACCAAGGGTGTTGTCGAACTTGTGGCTTGAGTGAATGATTACCAGGATAGGTCCAAGGACACCCGCGTAGATATGCCATGTCAATAGCGTGCGTATGGAAACGAATCGCGTGATCCAGCGGTTGAGGATCTTCACACGCTTTACCACGAGATAGGCCAGCGGCACGAGCATCAGGACAGCCCCGGACACGCCGAGCACCCCGCCCCAGACGCTGCCGGCAAACCGGGGGGAGCGATGAAAAAGAAAACCCAGCCAAAAGACAAGCATCAACAGGACAAGGGCGGTGATAACTATGCGTTCGCGCTCTTTCATGCCTTCACCGATATGTCACTGGTGGCACTGGCTTGGCAGGCCAAAATGATGTGGCTCTCCTTGTCCCCCGGTTGTAAACCATCTTCGACCGCCATGCTGACTTCGCCGGAAAGCAATTTAACCCGGCACACACCGCAGATTCCGGAACGGCAGGAATAATCGATATCGACACCGAGCTCCTCAGCAACATCCAGCACCACTTTGTCCGGTGGCAGAGAGCCGGCTTTGTTTGAGTCCGTAAAGGTCACGGAGGGCAAGCCTGTCTTTACGGAGTCAGGTCCCTCCGGCGTCCTAGCTTGGGCAGCTTTCGGCAAACGCTCTTCCTTGCCCAATACCGGGCCAAAGGCTTCCATCTTGATTCGTTCCTGGGGTACTCCGAGTTCCGCGAGCAGCTGCTTTGTCGCTTCCATCATCGGTACCGGACCGCAGATATGAATATAGCGTGACGGCAGATCCGATACTGTTTCAGTTATGAGTTCCTTGGTAATACGACCGTGCGGCCCCGGCCACACGGTTTCACCGTCCTGCGAGACGGTAATGACCACCTGGAGATTGGGGTGACGGCGTTGCAGGTAGTCCAGCTCCTCACGAAAGATAATATCGTCGGGATTGTGGCAGCCGTAAATCAGGAAAATATCCCCATTCCAGCTGCGATCAAGGAGATAACGCAGCACGCTCATAAGAGGGGTGATCCCAACACCACCGGCAATCAGCAGTATGCATTTGCATTCACGGCCGGTGAAAACGAATGAGCCAGCGGGGCCTGAAAACTCCAGTATATCGCCCTCGTGCACTGCAGAATGAAGATGGCTAGATACCACACCCTCTGGTGCGTGCTTGACCGTCAGTTCGATGTAGTCCCGCTGGCTTGGGGAAGAGGCGATGGTGTAACTGCGACGTACGCGTTGACCACCGCTCGGCACCATGACAGTCATGAATTGACCCGGAAGGTAATCGAAGGGCAAGTGGCCTCCAGCCGGATTGATGAGCCGAAAGGTTTTTACATCGGCTGTCTCCTGAAAAATTCGACCGACGCGCAATTGTCCGTACCACCTTTGAGTGGTGGGCGTAGTGGTATTCACTCCACGTTTGTGCTGCTGGTTGTCAGGCTGCGCCGAACTTTGGGCAGCGGGCAACACACCTGCGTCAAGGCCCGTCGCCGTCAGGCTTCGTAGAAGCCGTGAAGCACGCCGCATCTTGAGCAATTGCAGCCAGAGCAAGGTGACCACGAACAAAGCGGAACTCAGCATGACCCAGAAATGAAACCAGGTCACACCCAGAATGCGACCCTGAATTCGTCGTGTGGCAGGCGATTCAGGTAATCCCATTTCGCTTCGGAACCAGTCAAGTGCCACGGTTCGGGGATCGTTGGTTCCCACAAGCGCGCGATGAGCCGCCAACCCGCTATCAAAACGAGCCATTCCCTCATGCAGCAGTGCAATCGCCTGTTGCATGGCTTCGTAATCATTCGAGGACAACGAATTCGCCAGGCTATCCAGGCCTTCAGTCATCAGATCGGTACCGCTCGCCATGCGGTCGTGCGCAGAGGCCTCGACCTCCGCACGCTTTTCCGGGGAAAGCTCCGGGAGCGTCATCAAGGAGGGATAAAGCTCTCTGGGCGGTGGAACACCCATCTGGCGCATCATATCGCCCATGCCTTCCATCATCCCTGGATTCGCGGCACCCGAAGGAGCAGGGCTTGGCTGATTAGGTGCGGGTGAGGGCGCGGGCGCACCAGGATGGTGCGCTTGATGATCCTCGGGAGATACCTGTGCGGTAGCCTGAAGGTTAAAAAATCCTGTGAATACGATGGCAGACAACGCGAGAATTAGGGCAGTTCGCGTTCGGAGGCAATGCAGGATCGCTGCCAATGCTTTTTTGAAAAAGTGTTGAAAAAAGCTCACTACCTGGCTCACCTTTGACGATTAATTAATTTCACTACCCATAAGGCGATTGTCAACAATCGCCAGTAATGCTCCTGCATCGAGTGCGCGTTGGCTCACCCGGACGCGCCATCGAAGTATTCGCGGGTACCCTGCCGGGCCATGGCGTCGGCAATGCGGCCAATGGCCTGTGTATAGGCCGCAGTTCGCAGCGTTGTGGCATTCTCCTCCGCATACTCGAAACACAACCTGGCCTCGCGGGCCAGGCGCGCGGCGAGCCGCTGGTTCACCTTCTCTTCGGACCAGGAATCGCCAATGCGGTTTTGAACCCATTCCAGATGGCTGACGATTACGCCGCCGGCATTGACCAATACATCAGGCAGCACCTCGACACCGCGATCCGTCAACAGCAGATCGGCCGCACCACTGACCGGCCCATTGGCGATTTCCAGAATCGTGGCGGCGTTCACGGACGCGACATTGCGCTCGGTGATGGTGTCTTCGAGGGCGGCGAGGACCAATACATCCACATCCATCGCCAGCAGTTCGTCGTTCGTCAATTGCTCCACCCCGGCCTCGGCCTTGTCGCAGACCGAAGCACAGCAATAGACCATGTCCTTGAGCTTACGGATCTCGTGTTTGTGCCGCCAGATCGGGTCCGGGTCGAGTCCGTCTGCGGCATGGATGGCGCCTTTGGAATCCGATAGTGCGACGATGCGATAGCCGCGCTCGTGGGCCAGTCGGGCGAAGTGATAGCCAGCGTTGCCGAAGCCCTGGACTGCCACGCTGAGCTCTTTCGGCGCTTTGCCCCGACGTTCGGCCCATAGGTCTAGTACCTGTAACGCGCCGCGCCCGGTGGCTGCGGTGCGCCCCCTGGAGCCGCGCAGTCCCAGTGGTTTGCCGGTGACGGCGGCCGGTACCTGACAGCGTTCGATCCGGGCGAATTCGTCGGCCATCCAGCCCATGATGGTTTCGTTGGTATTAACGTCCGGTGCTGGAATGTCGCGGTCCGGTCCGATGATGTCATGAAAGGCGCGAATATAACCGCGCGACAGGCGTTCCAACTCCAGTCGAGAGAGCGCCTTGGGATCGACACAAACACCACCTTTGGCGCCACCGAACGGTAAATCCACCACGGCGCATTTGATTGTCATCCAGAAGCTGAGCGCCGTGACTTCCTCCGCACTGACGTCCGGGTGGAAACGAATGCCACCCTTGCCGGGGCCGCGGGTGTCGTCGTAGCGGATGCGCCAAGCCGGAAAGAATTGCAAGGAGCCGTCGTCCATGCGGACCGGGACATTGGTCTGCACGGTCTGCTGCGGCTGGGCCAGACGTCGGCGCACGTCTTCGGCGACGCCTAGTTGGTCAAAGATCGCGTTCAGGTGATCGTTGTTACCGAATACTTCGGAGTTGGGGTGACTCATAGGTTAGACTCCTCTGATGGATCCAAGTATCAAAGTTCTTCGTAGATTACTGTGAGGCTACCGTCAAAAATCAGATCTTCATCACAATGCGGCCGTCTATCCGACCCTCGCGCATGCGGTCGAAAATACTGTTGATATTATCGAGTGGCTCGGTAGTGTAATGTGATGTCACCTTGCCCTCGCCAGCGAATGCCAACGCCTCGCGCAGATCTTCGCGGGTCCCGACAATGGAGCCGCGAATCGTTTTGCGGGTCAGCACAGTATCGAAAATATCCAACTCGAAAGTGCCAGGCGGCAAACCGTTTAGTACCATGGTACCGTGGCGACCGAGCATACCGACACCCTGTTTGAAGGCGCTGTTGGAAACCGCAGTGATCAGCACGCCGTGGGCGCCACCCACCTGTTTCTGCACTTCGGCAACCGGATCGACTTCCTTGGCGTTGAGAGTCCAGTCGGCTCCGAGGGATCGGGCCAGCGACAGTTTTTCCTCGTTGATGTCGACGGCAATTACTTTCATACCCATGGCCTTTGCGTACTGTACCGCCATATGGCCGAGCCCCCCAATACCGGATATCACCACTGTCTGACCCGGTTTGCACTCGGTTTCCTTGAGGCCTTTATAGACGGTTACCCCCGCGCACAGCACCGGGGCCGCATTGCCGAATTCCAGTCCGTCCGGGAGGTGGCCAACAAAATTGGGATCGGCCAGTACATACTCGGCAAAACCGCCATTCACTGAATAGCCGGTATTGTGCTGATTCTCGCACAGTGTTTCCCAACCTGTGACGCAATGCGGGCAGTGTCCGCAGGCGGTATACAGCCAGGGCACACCGACACGATCGCCTTCCTTGACGGTTGTCACCCCCGCCCCGATCTCGGCGACAAACCCGACACCCTCGTGGCCGGGGATGAAAGGCGGCCTGGGTTTCACCGGCCAGTCGCCTTCGGCGGCGTGCAGATCAGTGTGGCAGACACCGGACGCTTCCACCTTGACAACAATTTTTCCCGGTTCGACTTTTGGTACCGCGACTTCTTCGATCGACAACGGCTTGCCGAACTCGTGTACTACAGCAGCTTTCATAGCAGTGGACATGGTCTGTCTCCTCTCGATAGAAACTCTCTTTCCGCTGACGGCTAAGAATAATTTGTGAGTGGCATGAAAATGGCTGACATCCGATTCAATCTATGATCTATAGCTCACACAGCCTTCCATTCATTAGCTGGCTGTTGTGATGGTGGGTAGACGCTCCTCCTCTGGCGCAGGCCAGGAAGAGAAGCGTTACCGTTGTCACGATAAACTACTGCTTGGCGGCACTCTCGTGCAGTTCGGCAAGGGCGTCGTATTCCTCAGCCATTGACTGTTGCAGCTCAACCACCCGCTTGCAATGCCGTTCAGTAGCCTGCCCGGCGGGCTGACCCTTGAACTTGGCATGGCTGTGGCGATAGGTCCCTTTCATTTTTTCATGCAGACTGGCCTCGTTCCTCGCCTCGGCAGCCATTTTTCGATAGTAGTCAGCAATGGCCTGGTGTTGCTCTGGTTTTTCCGCCATGGTGTCCAACAGCTCCATGATGGGCGCCTCGTCGGCGGCTTGCGCATGCAATTGAAAAGGCGCGGCCAGGGTTGCTGCGAAGAGTAGTGCAAAAGCAATATTTGAAGGTTTCATAGGTTTTCTCCAACGTGTCAGTAAATTAATGGTTTCGGTACGGTTTCAAATTGCTACCGTGAGCGATCTGGTTATCTCATAGGCATGACCTCCATCAACTGGGAATATCGACTTCCATATTCTCCGTGCGACTCATAAATTGGCTCAGCCCGGCGGTAAACCAGACCTGTGTGCTGAGCATCGACAAACGCAATGCTTAGCACGCAGGAAACGCGCCAACACAACACTTCTAGTCCAGCCATTCCGTATGAATGACCTTGCCGCTGCCATCATCTTTGCGTCGATAGGTATGGGCGCCGAAGGCGTCGCGCTGCGCCTGGATAAGATTCTGCGGTAACTCCGCGCAACGATAGCTATCGTAATACGCGAGCCCCGAGGCCATTGCCGGGACGGGGATGCCATGAGTTTGTGCAAGGCATACCACCTCTCGCCAGGCCACCTGCCGCGACTCGATCACCTCGCGAATTCCTGCGTCCAGAAGGAGGTTTGGAAGTGCGTTATCACGATCATAAGCCTGGGTAACGAGATTGAGGAGACGGGCTCGGATGATACAGCCGCCTTTCCAGATGCGGGCGATTTCACCTAGATCGATACCCCAGGCGTTCCTCGATGACAACGTACCGATAAGGGACAAGCCTTGGGCGTAGGCGACAACTTTCGAAGCGAGGAGGGCATCATGTATCTGCTGAATGAGTTTTCGAGTATCTCCCATATGCCTTGGCTCGTTAGGCGCTGGTAACAAGCTGCTGGCGCGAACCCGTTCCGCTTTTTGGGAGGACAACGCCCGGGAATCGATAGCGGCAATGATGCTAGGAATGGCCACGCCCTGTTCCAAAGCCACTTTGGCGGTCCAAAGGCCTGTTCCCTTTTGCTCAGCGCTATCCAGAATCTGATCTATCAAGTACCCATCACCTGCGGGATCCTTAACAGCGAATATCTTCGCCGTGATTTCGATCAAGAATGATTCCAGCGGACCCAGATTCCACTCATTGAAAACATCCTCCAGTTTATCGGGGTGCAGGCCTGCCACATCTTTGAGTAAGTGGTAGGCTTCGGCAATGAACTGCATGTCGGCATACTCTATGCCGTTATGTACCATCTTCACAAAATGGCCCGCCCCGTCAGGGCCGACATAGGTCACGCAAGGACCGGATTCGGTTCTGGCGGCGATCGCCTCAAAGACTGGTTTGAGTGCCTGGTACGCTGTGCGATCACCGCCCGGCATTAGCGAGGGTCCATGTCTGGCGCCGTCAACGCCACCGGATACACCCACGCCAAAGAACTTTATCCCGGCGCTGAGGTAATTCTTTTCGCGGCGACGGGTGTCTTCATACCAGGAGTTACCACCGTCGATGACAATATCGCCTGCATCCAGAAGCGGCGCCAGTTGCTCCATGACTGCATCGATAGCCTCGCCTGCCTTGATCATCAACAGGATTTTGCGCGGTCGCCCCAATGAACTCACCAGCTCCACGAGAGATGAGGTGCCGTGGAGCTTGCCGCCGCTTAGTTTGACCGCCGTCTCGGTAGGTTCGGAACTGCGGTTGTACACTGCCACTCGGATTCCGTGATCCGTCATGTTCAAGGCCAGATTTCGACCCATCACTGCCATTCCGATCACGCCAAACTCGTATTCCTTTTTTTCAGTCATGGTGTCTCTCCACATCGGACAATGGCACATTCAGCACTGGAATTCCGATTACGCACATGTCTTGCATCCCATCTCAAGAGCGCATTCAGAAATAGAAAAAACATTCGCTTCCATGGGACCCCATGTGCCCGCTGGATAGAGGTTCACTTTCTGCGGGTGATCGATGACTGGGGTATATATTCGCCACGATTCTTCAACCTCTTTCCAATGGACGAAGAGGGACTGGTCGCCGATGAGAATGTCGAGAAGCAGCGCTTGGTAGGAATCGGGAATGCCGCCATTGAAGTGGTCTGCGTACTGAAAACGGAGGGGGATGCGCTCCAGGCCCAGGGTCGTTCCGGGACGCTTGATGGAGAAAAAGAATGAGAAGCCCTCGTCAGGTTGCAAGTTTATGATGAGGACATTACTGGTGGCGCCAGCGCATCCATATTGTTCAAAAAACTTTATGGGAGCTTCGCGGAAGCGAACGGCAATCTGGGAAAGCTTGTGAGGCATTCGCTTCCCGGTGCGCAGGTAGAACGGTACCCCCTGCCATCGCCATGAATCGATATATAGCTTGAGGGCAATGAATGTTTCAGTTTGTGAGTCGGCTGGAATGCCGCTTTCCTGCAGATAACCCTTTATCGCCTTGCCTCGCATCTCGCCTGCGGTGTACTGGCCAAGTATCGCGTTGGCAGTGGTAATGGGTCTGATACTGTTAAGGACCTTGATCTTTTCATTGCGGATAGCATCGGCTGAAAAGGATGCGGGGGTATCCATGGCCACCAGGGTAAGTAACTGGGTGAGATGGTTCTGCACCATATCCCGCAACGCCCCTGTGGAGTTATAGTACTCCGCGCGTCTATCGACCCCGATCTCTTCTCCTACCGTGATCTGCACGGCATCAATGCGGTCGCGATTCCACGATGACTCGATAAAGGCGTTGGCAAGACGGAAAACAAGCAGGTTCTGTACTGTTGTCTTGCCGAGATAGTGATCGATGCGATAAATCTGACTCTCATCGAAGTGCTCATGGATAAGCTTGTTCAGTGCTTGGGCAGAAATAAAATCCCTGCCAAACGGCTTTTCAACCACCAGTCGCGTCCAGCCCTGGCTGTTGCGGTTAAGCTTTGCGGCGGCGAGGCCTGCAACCGTAGATGAAAGAGCCTGTGGTGGTAGCGCTAGATAAAAGGCATGGTTGTGTGGAATGTCGAATAGTTTGTCGAGTTCGGTCAGGCGTTTGGCAAGCTCTTGATAGTCACCGTCATTGCCTTCGAAGATGGGTTGGTAATGAATTCGCGCTACGAAGGACAGGGATCGTTCGGCAGAGATTCCTGCCTGCTGAAGAGTATCGCACACCGTTGCCCGGAAGACATTTTCATCCAGGCAATAGCGACCAACCGCAAGAATATTAAAGCGCTCGTGAAGCTGACTGCTCTCGTCTAAACGCGCCAAGGCAGGAAGGAGTTTGCGCCTGGATAGATCGCCGGTAGCGCCAAAAATGACGAACAGCGATGGCTCCATGTTGTTCTTGTCTGTTCTCATAGTAGTGGTATCAAGCTCCTTAGAATCACACAGTGACGATTGATCGATAGCTGGCGACATCGACGGAAAAATCGGTATGCGCACGGAGATGGTTTCGCAATCCTTCCAGTGCCTCCGGGTCTCCGTGAATCAGCTTGATAGGGGTGGAAGGGGATAAATCGGAGGCCCCCAACCACTGGGTGAGTTCCACATAATCGGCATGGCCGGACAGCGCCGGTATCATCTCCACCCTGGCGCGCAACGGAATCCATTGCCCGTGGATCTTCACCGACTCAGCACCTTCGAGCATCTTGGCCCCCCGGGTTCCCCCGGCCTGATAGCCGCTGAACAAGACGGTCGTTCTGGCATTGCTCAACAGCCGCTTGAAATGGTGCAGAATGCGCCCGCCTGTCGCCATGCCGCTGCCGGCGATGATGATGTGGGGAAAAGCCTTCCCAGCCAGGGCCTTTGATTCATCCACGGAACGGGTATAGGTGACGTTCTCGCACATGCGCATGCACTGTTCGGTTTGCAAGCGGTGCTGATCGATATAGTGACAATAGATGTTGGAGACATTGATAGCCATCGGACTGTCCAGAAAAATGGGTAGCCGGGGAATCTTGCCGGAATCCATCAGGCCAGTCAGTGCATGTTGCAATGCCTGGGCTCTGCCCACGGCAAAGGCGGGAATCAGCAACACACCACCGCTGGCGGCCACCCGATTGACAATGTGTGCGAGACGCTCAGCGGGATTTTCCTGATCGTGACGCCGATTGCCATAGGTGGATTCCAGCAATAGCATATCGAGTCTGGGCAAGGGTTCGGGTGGACGCATCAGAATATCGTCCTGTCGGCCTACATCGCCGGAAAAGCCAACGACCTTGCCTCCGCTTTCCGCGATGATGCTGGCAGCGCCGAGAATGTGGCCAGCGGGCTGCAAGTGAAAGTGGATATCGCCAATTGTGACCACCTCTCCAAATTCAACCGATCGAAACAGACTCAGGCTCGCCTTGGCAGTGGCTTTGTCGTACAGCGGTTCCGGGTGAGCATGTTTGCCAAGCTTGTGCCGATTGAAGAACTTGGCGTCTTCTTCCTGAATGTGGCCGCTGTCCTCCAGCAGAATTTCACACAGGGCCTTGGTCGCATGATGCGTATACACCGGCCTCCTATAGCCTCGTTGATACATTACGGGTATGTAGCCTGAATGATCCAGATGCGCGTGGGTCAACATAATGCCATCGAGAGTATCGATATCCACAGGCGGAGCTTGCCAGTTACGTTCCCGCAGCCACTTGTAACCCTGGAAAAGCCCGCAGTCGATCAGGACGCGCGTGCTTACGGTTTCGAGCAGGAATTTCGATCCAGTAACCGTTTCGGTTCCGCCCAGGAATGTGATTTTCATGTCGTCTTCTCCAGGCTGCGCAGAAATTGCATCACCGGTTTTACCAGCAAGGCTGTTATATCAACCGCGTTGGAGGCATGGGGGATAGTATTGGTGGTAATCAATGATTCAACACCGGCTACCATGAGCGCTTCATCTGCGCCGTCGGCAAAAATGCCATGAACGGCCGCGCACTGGATATTGTGAAAGCCTTGGAATTGCAGTGCTTTCATGCATTCCAGGATGGTTTGTCCGCTGGAGATGACGTCGTCGATAATGATTGGCGTTCTCCCGTGGAAATCGTCCAGAGGCTGTAATATGACTTTGACCTTGCGGTCGCCATGACGCTCCTTGGCGGCGACCACATAGGGATGCCCGCTGTAGTGGGCGATTTTCGACACCCACTGGCGGCTTTCCTCGTCCGGCCCGACCAGCAACAGCTGGTCCTGGGTTTTGAGCCACCTTGACAACGCTGGCGCCCCCTGAACCACTTGGCTGGGAATCGAATATATCTCGTCAAGAGCATGGTAACGATGCAGGTGGGGATCCACCGTGACCAGCCAATCGAAATGGCGGGATAGGGAGCGGGCGAACAGACGGGAGGTGACAGCTTCACCGTCGACGAACCTCCGATCCTGCCTCATGTAACTCAGGTAAGGCGCCACCAGTCCCACGGAAGCGGCGCCGAGTTCACGCAGCGTCTCGGAGAGGAAGACCAACGGCAGATACTTGGCATTGGGATGAGAGAGTTCTTCAACGATCAGGCAGGGACGACCGCGGACGGAAGACAGCACTTTCAGATAGGTCTCCCCATCGGGGAAGGAACGACTTTCAATACGCCCCGATTCGGCACCTATCGCCTCTTCGAGACTAGTGGCCAAGGGATGAAGATTCAGAGAAAACGCCAGCGCGTTCGGCTGCTGTGACATGTCAGGTACAGTCATAGGGATTCCTCGATGGAAAAGATTGCCGCCTGGTGCCGGTAGTAATCCAGGGCATAGTCCCGTTCGCCCCCGCTATCGGCAAACAGAGTGAACAGTGGCGACGTGGGTTCCACCTGGCTACCCAGCTGGACGTGCAACCGCAATCCGGCTGCGGGAGAAAAAGGCGCGCCAGCCAGTTTCGCCAGGCGCGACAGCTGCCTGTTGTCGATTCTGGCAATGATGCCGCGTTTACCAGCATACTCTTCATGTTGGAATCTGGCTTCGGGTAACGTTTTCAGTCCGCCTTGGGCAGTGGCAATGCGCTGAAATTGTTGCCACGCGGAACCGTTGTCGAGCAGTGTACGGGCTTCCTCATGCGCCGTCTCAAGCGCACAATTCCTGGCCAACATCAGCAGCTTGGCCGACAGAAACAATGCCCGCTCCCGCAGATCCTGGGGAGCATCTGTTTCATTACGAAGTACCGCGAGAACATCTCTTGCTTCTTCGGCAGGTCCGATTCCCCGACCCACGGGTTGCAGGCCATCGGATATCACGCAGAGAATATGGATTCCACACTCCGCTCCCACTTGGGTAAACAATGACGACAGCCGTTCAGCGTCCTTGAGAGTACGGGTTTTTGCAGTTTCTCCCACCGGAATGTCCACAATGGCATGGGTGGCGCCAGCGGCGATTTTCTTGGACAACACGGATGCGACCATTTGCCCTTCGCCGTCGAGATCCAGGGCGCGTTCAATGCGAATCAACAAGTCATCTGCCGGGCTGAGATTGACTGCACCGCCCCAGGCGAGACAGGCACCTGCGTGGGCCACCACCCGGCGGATTGCCGGCAACGCCAGATCCACGTCCATCAGTGTCTCCATGGTGTCCGCAGTGCCTGCCGGGGAGGTAATGGCGCGGGACGACGTCTTGGGCATCAGAAATCCAGCAGCGCTGACGACGGACACCACAAGTGGTGTGGTTCTGTTGCCCGGCAATCCGCCGATGCAGTGCTTATCCAGTACCATGTCATGCCCGGGCCAGGACAGGACCTGTCCACAAGCCACCATGGCGTTGGTAAGGCCGATGATTTCATCAATATCCAGGCGGTTGCCGGCGCAAACACTCAGAAAACTGGCGATTTCAATGTCGCTGTAGCGATGGGCATTGATATCTTCGATGATGGCCGCGAGTTCGTCACCACTGAGTTTGTGGCCGAAGGTTTTTTTCCGTACGCTGGCGACGGAACGAACGACCGGCGCATGGGTAACACGGATGGTTTGTCCGGGGGCAACGTCCAGACGGCTAAGGGCGACTTTTGACAGGCCCGCCTCCCCGTGAGCTAGTACAGAATCATCCACTACGTTCAAGGTGGCGATGGTGGTGTTGCCATTGTGATTCACAGACACCCTGGTGCTGGCGACAAACCCTTCAGCACGGCAGACAAGGCAGTCACTGCGCATGTAGATGACAGGCTCCTGATGCGTATTGATGCCAATGTCAATCACTTTCAGGGTTTCCATGGAATAGACTCTCTGTTCATGAATGAACGATCCTTCAACTTCAGAAGCGCCACGCAGGCCAAAAGCCTGTCGTGAAAGTGGTGTGCCGACGCCATGGGTCACCGAATTGCCGATCCAAGCGCTTTTGCTCCCGGCGCATTGCCAAGAGCATCAGATGCCGCAGGATCAGGTAGATCAACATTCCCATCAGCTGCGCCCTATGCTTCTGTACCAGAAGTAGAAGCGCGAACGTGTCAAAACCACAGGCGATGAACAGGGACTTCCCGTTGATAAAACCTGCTTCGTCACCTCCATGATTCTCCTGTTGTGGTGATCTGTGTTCATTGGCGATGTCATTAAGTCGGTGGCCTGGGGCTATCAGGTTCGCCTACATATGAGGCATGCCCTGCCCGGAAGTCTGGCCGCCCATACCTTTTTGCTCCATCATCTGACCCATCATTTGTTCCATCATCTGCTGCATCATGTCCATGCGGTCGCTCATCATGTTCATGCGTTTTTCCGAGTTCATAGCATCCGCGTTGGGGTCATCTGTCATTCCCTTGTTCATCAATTGCATGCCTTCTTCCATAATGGCCATGTGTTCCTTCATCAATTTTTCCCGAGCCTGGGGATCCTGCTCAGACTTGATGCGTTCCATGAGCGACTTCATCTTTTCCATTTGAGCGTGCATGGCGGATGTCTGCGCTTCTTGGGCTTGCATCGAGTCGTTCATTTTCATCCCCTCGTGCTGGTGCATGCCCTGGGAAAATGCCGGAGCTGAAATGAGGGTGGTTAGGGTCAGTGCTGTGATAAGTGTTTTCATGGCTATCTCCAGGTTTAAATTTACTTGCGTTGTTGAGTGGGAGTCCGAAGTTCACGTTCAGGAACGTGCTCTCGGATCCTTTCGACCATCCTGCAGTCCGCGTTGATACGCTTCCTGCGCAGATTCGTTTTCCCTGCCATGCTGATGGCCTTCGCCATGGCCTTTGTGCATAAAGAGATGCATCAAGGGGCACAGCAGAATGATCAAGAAGGGAAGATAGGGAAGGACATGGGCGCCGTGTTCCACAAAGAGAAAATAGAGCGCGGCGCCAATAAGAGTGAGCGTTGCCAGGCCGTGAAGGCTGGTCCAGTATCCGGGTTTGGTTGACATGATGGTGTCTCCTGTGGGCTCTGTAATTCGTTATCTACTCGGTTTCAGGTTGGTTGTTCACGTTCAAGTTCACCCGCTTGAGCAAGAGAGAGTTGCCAATCACCGAGAGCGAACTCACGGTCATGGCAATAACCCCGATCATGGGGTGCAGCAAACCGATCGCGGCGATGGGGATGGCGGCCACATTGTAGGCACTGGCCCAGATCAGGTTTTGCACGATTTTTCCAAACGTGGCACGCGATAGATGCATGGCTTCCACCACACCGGTCAGTTCGCCGCGCACCAGAGTGACATCCGCCGCCTCGATGGCGACATCGGCACCGGCGCCGATGGCAATGCCCACATTAGCTTGTTTCAGCGCCGGGGCATCATTGATGCCATCGCCCACCATGGCGACGTGGTTGCCGTGCTTTTTCTGCAGTTCACGAATGGCACCCACCTTGCCTTCCGGGAGCACGCCGGCCTGTACTTCGTCGATGCCCACTTCGTTGGCAACAGCGCGGGCCGCGCGTTCGTTGTCGCCGGTGATCATCACCACATGCAAACCCAGTTCGTGCATACCGCGAATCGCGGCTACCGATTCTGCCTTGATAGTGTCCGCCACCGCGACGATGCCGCAGGCTTTGCCGTCAACCGCCACCAGCACGGCGGTGCGCCCGCGACCCTCCAGGTCATCAAGATCCTGATCCAGCGCTTCCAGACCGCTTACCGATTCTTCGGCCAATAACTTGCGGTTGCCGATCAGCACCAGGGCACCGTCGACCTTGCCGGAAACACCGCGCGCGCCGGTGGACCGGAATTCCGTCACCTCGCCCGGCTTCACGCTGCGCTCGCCGGCGCCTTCCACAATAGCCCGGGCAATGGGGTGTTCGGAGGCATTTTCCACCGTGGCGGCCCACTGCAATAATTGTTGCTCGGTCACGCCTTCGGCCATGGCCACTTCGGTCAGTTTGGGTTCGCCCCGTGTGATGGTGCCGGTTTTGTCCAACACCATTACCTTGACGTCCTTGAAGGTCTGAATGGCCTCGCCGGAGCGAATCAGAATGCCGCGCTCGGCGCCGATACCCGAGCCCACCATCAACGCGGTCGGCGTTGCCAGACCGAGAGCGCAGGGGCAGGCGATAACCAGTACCGCAATGGCGGCGAGAATCGCCAGCACCGGGGTGCTCGCTGTCGGGTCAACCCAGGGCAGAAATCCTGCGCCCCAGACCAGTATCGGGCGCAGAGAGTCGGCGGCGACAAACCAGATAACAAAACTCGCCAGGGCAATCAGGATGACGACAGGCACGAAACGCCCGGTCATGCGATCGGCAAATTCCTGAATGGGCACCCGCGATCCTTGTGCCTGTTCCACCAGTTTGATGACCTGGGACAAAAAGGTATCGCCTCCCACCTTGGTGGCTTTTACCCGCAGTCGCCCTTCTTTATTGATGGTTGCGCCAATAACAGTATCGCCCGGCGCTTTATAGACCGGTACCGATTCACCGGTGGCAATGGACTCATCCAGGTGGCTCTCACCCTCTACCACTTCGCCGTCGGTTGGCACCTTGTCACCGGGGCGGATGACCATGATGTCGCCCGGCTGGAGCTCTTTCACCGGAACTTCCTGTTCCTGCCCGTCGCGTTCCACCCGCGCCGTTTTGGCGCCCAGGGTCAACAGCTTGCGGATCGCCTGGGACGCTCTGCCTTTGGCTTTGGCCTCAAGGTAGCGCCCAAGCAGGTGGAAGGTCATGATGGTGGCGGCCATTTCGATAAACGAGGTCATGGTGACGAAAAACCCCGCCAGGCCGATCAGGTAGGGCGGTGCGCTGCCCATGGAGATCAGCACATCCATGTTGAAGGTGCGGTTGGTGAGTGAGCGCCAGGTAGACTTGTGGGTGGCGGCGCCGCCGTAAAGAAAAACCACCGGAAACGCGAGCACCGCGATAATGGCCAGATAGCCGGGAATCGGCTGCCAGAACATATGGGGGATCATCAACAGCATGATCAGGGTGGTGGGGAGGCCGGCAATCCACAAGCGTTTGAGCGCCTGGCGCAAGTAGGCGTCTTCGATATCGGCATCCTTACCCGCATCGTCATCCTCAGCCTCGGAAGAGACCTGGGCAACGTCGTAACCGGCTTTTTCCACCGCTTGTCTGAGCTGGTCAGCACTGGGGCCGCCATCGGTCACCTTAACGTGAACCTTGTGACTAGCGATACTGGTGCTGATGTGCGTGATGCCGTCGAGCCGCTGGAGAGACTCGCGCACAATACCGGCGCAGTGATCCGAGCCCATGCCCGGGACAATTAGCTGGACGCCTTTGCCAGCTCCGGAGCTACTGGCCGAGGCGACATCGTAGCCTACCTTTTCCACGGCTGTGCGGATATCGCTCAGTTCGAGCTTGCTGGGATCGTAGTGGGCCTCCACGCGATGAGCGGCAATGTTGGTGGTAATTTCATCCACACCGTCCAGACGCTTCAGCGAGGTTTTTACAATGCCGGCGCAATGGTCTGATCCCATGCCCGGCACAGTCAGCCGTGCCAGTGCTGTTGTCTGCTTTGCTTCAGTGCTCATTTTTGCTTCCTGACTTTTCAGAATTCGATCGCTTGCGTCGCAGGTTCCAACCCACAAGGGCGAAAACAAGCAACAGGACAATACCGCTGATGATGGTCGTGATTTCTAGGTTCATTCAAGACTCCTGTCGCAGTAGATCATTGATATTGGGGAAGAACATCGGAACCCGCTGTTGATAGTGGCGGTATTCGTCGCCGAACTGTTCCAGCATCTGACGCTCCTCCTTGCGAGCCAGTAGCGTGTAGGCCAGCAAAATCACTGGAAACGCAATCACAGAGAGAATGGTTGGCCAGTGCACAACCCCTTCGCCGAAGACGATGAGAAACAGACCCGTGTATTGTGGATGACGAACGTGCGCATAGATGCCATCGGTCATCAGTATCGTACTGCGTCGCGCCAGGTGAATGCGGCGCCAGCCGTCAGCGACCAGGGTTGCGCCGAAGAACACCAGGCTATAGCCGATCAGCATCGCAACGATGTGAGCGGTAGGTGTGCCAAACAGTTGCGCCCACAGGTTGCCGCCTTCGCCCCAGGCCAGGTCGAGGCCGAAAAACCGCGCGAGAAAGTAGATGGTCAGGGGAAAGCCGTACATCTCGGCGTAAAAGGCAATAATGAAAGCCTGAAGTACGCCCGCGCGCGTCCACTCTTTCCAGCTGTCCGGCGCCAGATAGCGGTACATCAACCACGAGACAACGACGGTGACGATAACCGCCAAACCCCAAGCACCTACATGCATTCGTTTATTCCTCTTTCCGCGACACCAGAATCAACTAATTTTTGTGCCACCACCCCGACCTTTAATGATTTTCAGGTCTGAACGTTTCTTCAACTGGTATGTTCGCCATCACTGAATTCTTCGATCAGATGACAGACCATGTCTCCCGTAGGAGCTCGGTCAGGCTTCTGATTCCATGTTGCGACGGCGCTGAGCATGCGCTGCCGTAACTGTGCACTGTCTCGAAAGCTTTTTCCGTTCTCCTCCAGTCGCTGCTGAATAAGCCGTCTGGCCAGAGGACAAGGGGAAATACCCTGGTCGGCGGTATGGAGGATCTGGCCAATATCATTTACCGAAAACCCCAGTTGTCTGGCGCTCAGGATAAACCGAAGAAGTCGCCTGTCTTTTGGACTGTATTCCTTGTAGCCGTTGACAGGATTCTTTACCGGGTTCAGGAATCCAATACGGGTGTAATAGCGCACGGTGTCCCCGGTCACCCCTATATCCCTGGCCAGTTGATTGACGTGCATTTGGCAAGTTCTCTTCGCTCAGTGTTACCTGCAATGTTAGACCCGCGCTTAAAACGTCGCCTTGATCTGTGTCAAACTGCCAGGTCTTAAACATGAGTTTTGGTACAGTACTGTGGATAATGATGAACCTGTGTCCAGCGCACAGGTCAAGTGTATGCTGAGGTCTCTGAAATTTTATGGGTGGGGTTTCTGTTGCAATTCTCATGCATGCCTCGTCAGAAAAATTGGAGACCCGTTTAATGTTGATAGTAGAGCTTGTCCCCTGTCGGCAGCATTACCCCAGGATTACAAAGATGTAATCCTGGGGTAATCTCCCTGTTGGTGACAATTACTTACCATATCCATCGACGTGTTCATCCTAAATGCCTTGGTGGATGGGCTTTGTCAGGGGTCACGGGGGACATTAAAAAGGGCGGTGCAAAAATGGGTGGAACTGAGTGAACTTCTACACAGGTATTGTCACGCTGTTGGTAGTGGTGTTGCTGACACAGACTGCGGAAGCGGTTGCGCTAACCTGCGGTCTCAGTGGCGTGGGGGCAGGAGCATTAGCATCGCAGCAAAATACTCCCTGTCACCAGGGTGGGAACACTTCGGTACATCCTGTCCATGAACAGGATGTTGAAGCGGATTTTTGCAACGTTGATCGACCGGGGGAGGAGTGTTCGCTGACAGGAGGATGTGCCTTGCCGATGCAGTTGCTGGCATCAACCATGGCTGCACCAATGGCATCGGACAATCGCTCTACTGGCATCGCTTCCCATCCCATTGTCTTGCCGCCGGCGCCGGTTTTTCTTTTCCTAAGGCCTCCCATCGCCTGATTTCACAGGCGCAATTTGTCCAGAAACCCCAGGCAAGGTGCCCAGTCCAGTAGGGCAGGGGCATACACACAACCGTGTTGCCGGAAGCTGAAATTGATTGGCGATTTATCGCCGGAGGCAAATATGAAGTTATCGCAATTAAAAGGCCTAACGTTAGGGTTGATCATGCTCCCCCTGCTGGCTGCCTGTGGTGGTGAGTCGCAAGGCAGGTCAACACCCAGCGGGTCCGATTCATACGGGGTGGAAAAATTCACCGTCTACAAGCAACCCACCTGCGATTGTTGCAAGAAGTGGATGTCTCGCCTTGAAAAAGCAGGGTTCGACACGACCGCGAGACACCCATCGGATCTCAATGCCATCAAAGAGGGATACCAGATCGAGCCCCGTCACCAGTCCTGCCATACCGCCGTGTCGTCTCAGGGGTACGTGTTCGAGGGGCATGTTCCGGCGCGCTATATCCGGGAGTTCCTGGCGAATCCGCCGCACAACGCCATCGGACTTGCGGTGCCCGGCATGCCGCTGGGCAGTCCTGGTATGGAAGTCGGGGACAGATTTACGCCCTATCAAGTGCTGCTGCTGAAAAAGGACGGTAGCAGTGAAGTGTTTGCCAGCGTGGAAAACGCGGCTCAGCAATATCAGCGGGAAGCACAACCATGAAAGTATTCATACACCTGCTAATCCTGCTGTTCGGTGCCGGCAGTGTCCTCGTCAATGCACAGGCAGTAGAGGAGGGATTGACGCTGAACAAGGCAGTCGACATCGCCATTACGGCCGATCCCTGGCTGGCTGGCAGCCGCCATACCCAAGCTGCCTTGAGTGACGAAGCCACGGCTGCGGCCACCCTGCCGGACCCAAGGATGAGCCTGACGGCCGGTAACTTTCCCGTGGATACCTTTGACATCGATCAGGAGGCCATGACCCAGCTATCCGTGGGGATCAGCCAGATGTTTCCCCGGGGTGACACGCTCGCGCTGGCGAAGCAACAGAAACAGCAGCTCGCGCTGCGCCATCCATTGTTGCGGCAGGATCGCCGGGCCAAGGTGGCGGCGACGGTGACGCAGTTGTGGCTGGAGGCATTCAAGGCCCAGGAGAGCATTCGGATCATTGAACAAGACCGATCTTTGTTCGAGCATCTGGTGGATGCCGCGCAGGCGAGCTATGCGACAGCGGTAGGTCGAACACGTCAGCAGGATGTGATCCGCGCGCAACTGGAATTGACCCGCCTCGAGGATCGTTTGACGGCACTCAGGCAGCAACAGGAAGCTGCCCAGAAGCGCCTGGCCGAATGGGTTGGCTCGCGAGCCAACATCGGCCTGGCACCGACGCTGCCAACTCTCTCGCCCACTGCGTCAGTGTCGGCTCAGGCTTCCGAACAGGAACGTTATGAACGGATCATGAGTCATCCCGCCTTGCTGGCGATGGACTTGCGGATTGACGCCACGGCAACCGATATCGACCTGGCGCGCCAGAAATACAAGCCAGAGTGGGGGATCAACGCCCAATACGGCTATCGCGATCAGGACCCGCTGGGCCGGGACAGGGCTGACCTGTTCTCCCTCGGAATAACCTTCGATTTGCCAATTTTCACATCCAACCGGCAGGACAAGGCCCTGAGCGCCGCGGTGAGCCGCACCGAGGCGATCAAGACCGAGAAATTACTGTTGAGCCGCCGGCTGGTGTCAGAACTGGAGACGGCGGCGGTCGACCTGGCCCGCCTCGATGAACGTCATGCCCTCTATGTCGACCAGCTGCTGCCACAAATGGCCGAACAGGCTGAAGCCTCGCTGGCCGCCTACAACAACGACGACGGCGACTTTGCGGAAGCGGTGCGTGCCCGCATTGCCGAATTGAACGCCCAAATCGATGCCCTGGCCATTGCAGTGGAACGGCAAAAGGCGACTGCCCGGATCAATTACCTGCTTACCCAAGCATCGGCTGACGCCCTGCGATCGGTAGAAGATTTATAAGGAGATCATCATGAATGTATTTTCGAAACCCTTGATCGCGGCCGTTATCGGCATTGTGATCGGCGCTGCGGGCGTCTGGCTGCTGAGTGCTGCCAGAGAAGATGGTGCGCAAACCGTTGTTGGCGAACGCAAGCCGCTCTACTGGGTGGCGCCCATGGATCCAAACTACCGGCGCGACAAGCCTGGCAAATCACCCATGGGCATGGACCTGATCCCGGTATACGAGGAAGGTGATAGCGAGGATGAAGCCGGTACCGTGCAGATTTCGCCGGATGTCGTCAATAATCTCGGGGTCCGTACTGCCAGTGTGGAATCAGGTCGGTTGTCCCTGGACGTCAAAACGGTGGGGTATGTGCAGTACGATGAAGACCGATTGGTCCACATCCACCCCAGAGTGGAGGGATGGGTCGAGAAACTTCATGTCAAGGCCGATGGTGATCCGGTTGAAAAGGGGGAACCCCTGTACGCTCTTTATTCACCAACCCTGGTGAATGCCCAGGAAGAGTTGGTGCTGGCACTGAAGCGTGACAATCCTCAGCTGGTTCGCGCCGCCGTCGACCGACTGACGGCCTTGCAGGTTCCCCAGAGGGCAATCGAACAGCTGCGTCAAACCCGACAAGTCAATCAGGCAATCACCATTGCCGCGCCGCAATCCGGTGTCGTGGACAACCTGGGCGTGCGCGAGGGCATGTTCGTCAAACCCGGCATGAGTCTGATGACCATAGGCCAACTGGAGCATGTTTGGGTGATCGGTGAAATCTTCGAACGCCAGGCCAGCCTCGTCAGAACCGGAAACAGGGTACGCATGCGACTTGATTATCTGCCTGGCCGGGAGTGGTTGGGACAGGTGGATTACGTTTATCCCTCGCTGAACGACGAGACGCGCACCGTGCAGATTCGAGTGCATTTCGACAATGCCGACAGGTTTCTGAAGCCGGGCATGTTTGCCGAAATGCACATCCAAACCCAGCCGGGGACTAAAACCCTGTTGATCCCGCGGGAGGCGCTGATTCGCACCGGCACCCAAGAGCGCGTGGTACTGGCCCTGGGCGAAGGCAGGTTCAAGTCCATTGCCGTGAAGGTCGGACGCGTGGGAGAACGACAGGTGGAAATACTGTCGGGGCTCAAGGAAGGCGAGCATATCGTCACTTCCGCACAGTTCCTGATCGATTCGGAATCCAGTAAGACATCGGATTTCAAGCGGATGTCCCATGCCGGGGAGGTCGAAGCGCCTCTGGCGGTATGGGTGCAGGCACGCATAGAGAGCCTGATGCCCGACCACTGGATGGTGACCCTGGCCCATGCCCCGATTGATGCCTGGCAATGGCCGGCGATGACCATGGATTTCGCTGTCGCCGAGTCGGTCGATATGGAAGAGCTCCGGCAAGACATGCGCCTGCAGGTTCAGGTCACGCAGGATCCCGACAAGGGTTATCGGGTAACCCAGGTGCGGATCCCGGACCAAACGCGAGGCAGCACTGAGCCATATTCCCCAGAGGATAGGGAAGCGGGCTCTTCAGTGGACAAGCAAAAAGGGATGACCCATGAAGGTCACGATCAGAAGGAGAGCGACCATGATTGAATCCATTATTCGCTGGTCGATCGGCAATCGCTTTTTCGTATTGCTGGCTACCCTGATACTGGTCGGCGGCGGCCTGTTCGCACTGAAAAACACCCCCGTGGATGCCATTCCGGACCTGTCCGACGTCCAGGTAATCATCAAGACCAGCTACCCGGGGCAGGCGCCGCAGGTAGTGGAGGACCAGGTGACCTACCCACTGACCACCGCCATGTTGTCGGTGCCGGGTGCCGTCACGGTGCGGGGATACTCCTTCTTCGGCGACTCCTACGTCTACGTGATTTTCGACGAGGACACGGACGCCTACTGGGCGCGCTCGCGGGTGCTGGAATACCTGTCCCAGGTGGCGCCCACGCTGCCGCCCAACGCGCGACCGCAACTGGGACCGGATGCCACCGGTGTTGGCTGGGTCTACCTCTACGCGCTGGTGGATCGCACTGGCCAGCATGACATTAGTCAGCTTCGCAGCCTGCAGGACTGGTTTCTGAAATATGAACTGCAGACAGTGCCCGGGGTTTCCGAGGTCTCTGCACTTGGCGGCATGGTCAAGCAGTACCAGGTAAAGGTAAATCCGGAAAAACTGCGAGCATTTGGTATACCGCTATCCCATATCCAGATGGCCATTCAACGCGGTAACCAGGAGATGGGCGCCTCGGTAGTGGAAATGGCCGAAGCCGAGTACATGGTTCGCGCCAGCGGCTACATTCAGGGCATCCAGGATCTCGCCACCATCCCGCTGGGCGTGAACGTCAACGGTGCACCGCTGCTACTCAAGGACGTGGCTGATATCGAGTTGGGGCCACAGATGCGCCGGGGTATCGCCGAACTCAATGGTGAAGGCGAGACGGTCGGTGGCATCGTGGTGATGCGCTTTGGCGAAAATGCCCAGAAGACCATCAATGGCGTCAAGGCCAAGCTGGAGAAGCTCAAGGCAGGCTTGCCGGAGGGTGTCGAAATCGTCACCGTTTACGATCGATCGGGGCTGATCTCTCGAGCCATTGAAAGCCTCTGGAAGAGCCTGCTTGAAGAGCTCGCTATTGTGGCAGCGATTTGTGTCATTTTCCTGTTTCATGTCAGATCGTCCCTGGTAGCGGTCATCAGTCTGCCACTGGGTATCCTGACGGCATTCATGGTTATGTATTGGCAGGGTATCAATGCCAATATCATGTCGCTCGGGGGTATCGCGATCGCGATCGGCGCCATGATAGATGGCGCTATCGTCATGATCGAAAACATGCATAAGCATATGGAACGTATGCCCTTGACCACGGAAAACCGTTGGCAAGTCGTAGCACAATCGGCTTCCGAGGTGGGTCCGGCATTGTTCTTCAGCTTGCTTATTATCACAGTGAGTTTTCTGCCGGTATTCACCTTGGAAGCCCAGGAGGGCCGGATGTTCTCACCCCTCGCCTTCACCAAAACCTATGCTATGGCGGCCAGTGCCGCGCTGGCCATCACGGTGGTGCCGGTGCTTATGGGGTATTTCATTCGTGGGAAAGTAGTCGCTGAAGGCAAAAACCCGATTAACAGGATTCTGATCGCGGGGTATATGCCGCTGCTAAAAGCCGTATTGCGTTTTCCAAAAATAACACTTGTTATCGCTGTGTTGATCTTCCTAATTGGGATCTGGCCGGTGAACAAAATCGGCAGCGAGTTCATTCCCGATCTTGATGAAGGGGATCTCATGTACATGCCCACTACCTATCCTGGGCTATCTGTTGGCAAGGCTAGAGAACTGCTCCAGCAGACCGACAAGCTGATTGCCACCGTGCCAGAGGTGAAAACCGTGTTTGGAAAGATTGGACGCGCCGAGACGGCGACGGATCCGGCACCGCTGACCATGATCGAGACTTTTATCCAGCTTAAGCCGAGGGAGGAGTGGCGTGAGGGTATGACCACGGAGAAGCTCAAGAAGGAGCTGGATGCGCTGGTGCAATTTCCCGGCCTGACTAACGCCTGGGTAATGCCCATCAAGACACGCATCGATATGCTGGCCACCGGCATCAAGACGCCGGTGGGCATCAAGGTGGCCGGCGAGGACCTGAAGGAAATCCAGAAGGTTGGCCAACAACTGGAACAGATCCTCAAGGATGTGCCCGGTACCGCCTCGGTTTACTCCGAACGGGTAGCGGGCGGGCGCTATATCAAGGTGGATATCCAGCGGGAACAGGCCGCGCGCTACGGCCTCAATATTGCCGACGTTCAGCAGGTGGTAGCCACCGCCATTGGCGGCATGAACGTGGCCCAGACCATCGAGGGATTGGAGCGCTATCCGGTGAATCTGCGCTATCCACAGGATTACCGCGACTCGCCGGAGCAACTCGCACTCTTGCCCATTGTCACGCCTGGTGGTCAACGCATCGCTCTGGCGGATGTGGCGAATGTCTACGTGGAAGACGGTCCACCGGCCATCAAAAGCGAGAATGCGCGGCTCAATGGTTGGACCTTTGTCGATATCGACGGCGTGGACGTAGGCAGCTATGTCGAGCAGGCAATGGCGACCGTCGCGCGAGAGCTGGAACTGCCCGCGGGTTACTCCGTAACCTGGTCTGGCCAGTATGAGTATATGCTGCGGGCTAAGGAAAAGCTGACCTATGTGGTGCCACTGACTTTGGCTATTATCATCGTGCTGCTGTACATGAATTTCCGGAGCATTGCTGAGGTTGCCATAATTTTAGGTACCTTGCCGCTCGCTGTAGTTGGGTCCATTTGGCTGATGTACCTTCTGAATTACAATTTTTCTGTAGCTGTGGCGGTTGGGTTTATTGCTCTTGCCGGTGTCACGGTGGAGATCGGCGTCATTATGCTGACCTACCTTAACCAGTCGTATACTCAACTTTTGAGTGATGGCGAAGAACTAAAGGCGCCGCTACGGAAGGAGGAGCTATCCGAGGCGGTGATACGTGGGGCTGGACTACGTGTTAGGCCGGTCATGATGACTGCGGTGTCCACTATTGCTGGGTTGCTGCCCATTATGTTTAGCTCTGGCACTGGTGCAGAAGTTGTTAGCCGAATTGCGGCTCCAATGGTAGGCGGCATGGTAAGTGCGCTTATTCTGACCCTGCTGGTACTGCCGGCTGTATACTACTTGTGGCGTGAGCATTCTTTGAGATCCTGATGGTCGTGTGTACACCAAGCTGTAGTTGGCCTCGTGCGCGGGAAGTGAAACCTGTGCCGGGTTCAGCCTGGTTACACTTCCCGCGCGTCATCGGTCTGATTAGCGCCCAGCTCAGATTGCCTCGCAATAGGTATTTTTCGGGGTGTTCACCAGAGCTACACACACCGCATTTGATGGTGGTGAGGACGTTTGGGGCTGTAGCTCCTAGTCGTTTGAGACAACATGTTAGTAGACGACAAATGTGGCTTCCGTGTTAGAATACTTGGGTTTTTTTGAGCCCCTGCGCGCGGAGTTCCACGCTTGGCTCTCCGATCCACTTGACTAAGGTCTGCCATGACCCGTACCGCTTCGATTACAGTTGCTTTGTGGTGGCGCTTCCAATAGGGAGCGGCTCGTCGTTGCGGTTTCGACCGCGCCTTGCCGCCGAACCGGTGGTCAAGGTATAGCAGATGACTCTCCGGCACGGCGGCTCCAAGACCTAAGGAGATTGCCCGGTGCCACTTACATTACTTGTCCTTTATCAGAGCATGCGGCGTGTAGCTGGGTTGCATCAGACGGTTGTGCTTGCCATTGGCTTTAGATCCTGGGTTACCAGTACTGTGTTTTGCTTGCAGAGTGAAGTTCGCCGTCTGTACTTCGGGGCTGCCTGCGAGGTGATTTCCGGGTATTGTCTGCGGGAATCCAAAGTCAATGTGTATAATGGAGTGTATAACAAGATGGCAGTATCTCCTATAAAATCAATTAAATCAAGGAGTTATAATGCCTAAAATCCTGATGATCGATAATTACGACTCCTTCACCTACAACGTGGTCCAGTACCTCGGTGAGCTGAAGGCGGACGTGCAGGTATTTCGCAACGATGAAATCACCATTGCCGAGGTGGGAGCCCTGGCGCCGGAAAAAATAGTGATCTCTCCCGGCCCCTGTACCCCCAATGAAGCGGGTATTTCTGTGGCGCTGGTAAAAACCTTTGCCGGTAAAATTCCAATTTTGGGTATCTGTCTGGGCCATCAGAGTATCGGCCAGGCTTTTGGGGCCCGAGTGGTGCGCGCGCGACAGGTGATGCACGGTAAAACCTCGTCTATCTATCATGCAGATACCGGGGTATTTCGGGGCCTGTCCAATCCTCTCGAGGCCACGCGCTACCACTCGCTGGTGGTGGAACGCGAGACGCTGCCGGATTGCTTCGAGATTACTGCATGGACGCTGACCGAAGATGGGCAGGTGGATGAAATCATGGGCCTGCGACACCGCGACTATGCATTGGAAGGGGTGCAGTTCCATCCGGAATCGATTCTCACCGAGCACGGTCATGACCTGCTGCAAAACTTTCTCCGGGGCTAGAAGATGGATATACAGCAAGCGATAGCCAGTATCCTTGAGCGTCGGGATCTCGATAGCGGCGAGATGCGAACGGTGATGCAACAGATCATGACCGGTGGCGCCACAGCCGCTCAAATCGGCGGTTTTCTGGTGGGACTGCGCATGAAAGGGGAATCGGTTGCAGAAATAACCGGCGCTGCGCAGGTGATGCGTGAGCTGGCAACGCCGGTTGCGATAACCGGTGATTTCCTGGTCGATATTGTCGGCACCGGCGGCGACAGTGCCGGCATCTTCAACGTGTCCACCGCCAGCAGTTTTGTGGCGGCGGCGGCCGGTGCGCGGGTGGCCAAGCATGGCAACCGCTCGGTGAGCAGCAAAAGCGGCAGCGCCGATCTGCTGGAGTGTGCGGGGGTGCAACTTGACCTCTCGCCCGAGCAAGTGGCGCTCTGTGTGGAAGAGGTTGGCATTGGTTTTATGTTTGCGGTGAACCACCACAGTGCCATGAAGCATGCCATTGGTCCCAGGCGTGAGCTTGGCGTGAGGACGGTATTCAATCTGCTCGGCCCCCTGACCAATCCGGCCAGGGTGCCGAATATGCTGTTGGGTGTGTACGACCGCCATTGGTTGAAGCCTGTGGCTGAGGTAATGCGTGAGCTGGGTGCCAGACATGTGCTGGTGGTACACGCTGAAGACGGACTCGATGAAATCAGTATTGCCGCCGATACCCTGGTGGCCGAGTTGAAGGATGGTGAGATTGTCGAATATGGGATCGGCCCGGAGGATTTCGGTTTGCAGCGAGGTACGCTGGACAGTCTGAAGGTCAACGATGCCAAAGACAGCCTGGAAATGGTGAAATCTGCGCTATCCAAAAAAGGTGGGGTTGCATCCGATATGGTGGCCCTGAATGCCGGTGCGGCACTTTATGTGGCGGGAGTCGCCGCAGACCTGGCGGAAGGTGTCAATCTGGCACAGGACGCCCTCGGCAGCGGTCTGGCAAGAGCAAAGATGGACGATCTGGCAGCCTTCACCCGCTGCCTAAAGGAGTTGGATAGATGATGAGCCCCGCTGTCGATACACCGACTGTGTTGAAAAAAATTCTCGATCACAAGATCGAGTCAGTCGCTCGTCGCAAGGTGAAAGTGTCAATGGCCGAACTCAGAGAGCAGTGCCGGGAGCCGCGTGAAATTCGCGGTTTTTCCGCTGCGCTGCAACACAAGCTTGACCAGGAGCTTGCAGCGGTGATTGCCGAGGTAAAGAAGGCCTCTCCCAGCAAGGGTCTTATCCGGGAAGATTTCGATCCGGTGAGCATTGCGCGAAGTTATGAAAAAGGCGGGGCAGCCTGTCTTTCGGTGCTTACAGAGGAGGCTTTTTTTCTCGGTGCCGACGAATATCTCAAGATGGCCCGGGAGGCCACCCGCTTGCCCGTGCTGCGCAAGGACTTCATTGTTGACCCCTATCAGGTCTACGAATCCTATGTGCTCGGTGCCGATTGTATTCTGCTGATCGTCGCCGCACTTGAGCAGCCCTTGATGGAGGAGTTGCACGGCATTGCTGTGGAATTGGGCATGGACGTACTGGTTGAGGTGCACAATGAAGCGGAACTTGATCGGGGGCTATTGATTGAGAACCCCATGATCGGCATCAATAACCGCGATCTGAAAACATTTGAGACGACCCTGGAGACCACTTTTCAGTTGCTGGAAAAAATTCCTGACGACCGTATTGTGATCACGGAAAGCGGGATTGTCTCTATTGATGATATAGCTGCCATGCGAGGGCATAACGTCAATGCCTTTCTGATAGGTGAGACGTTTATGCGCGCCGGGGAGCCGGGCCTGAAATTGCTGGAAATGTTTAATTAGGGTCCAGCGCTGTCACCAGGGTTGTTTCTGGTGTTGCTCGACGCCTTCCGGAATCTGGTACCAGTCCTGTTTTTCACTTGTCCAGACATGCATAACGGGTTGGATCATGCGAGTGTCGGACAGGGTTCCCGGCTTCAGTTTGATAATGTCCGGTTGCGCCGGATTGAAATGATAGATGCGGTTGCCACAATTCGGGCAAAACGTTGCGCAATTTCGATTGCCGTTTTCCGCCAACCGCTCCCAGGCTCGCATCTCCCCATTAATCCTTAAATCGTCCCGGTTCACCATCGCCGTTATACTGAAGGCACTGGTGGAAAGCTTCTGGCATTCCCGGCAATGACAAATGATCACCTTGATGGGTGCTGCCAGCAGTTCATAGGTGACTTTTCCACACTGGCATGAGCCGGGAACTGGATAGCGGATATCAGTATTTTCCATTGGCTTTCCTTGTATCTGTTAAGGGAGGCTGGGGCTCTGTCAGCGCCAAGAGGTAACGAGCAGTGTTAGACCGGGGGAGCGCCAGGAAGTCCTCCGGTAAAATTTTTTTATACAACCAGCTAGCCGGTTTTAGCGGGTGCCAAACACGACCATGGTTTTTCCTTTCACCGACACCAATCCCTGGTCCTCAAGGGTTTTCAGTACCCGGCCAACCATTTCCCGGGAGCAGCCGACAATTCTTCCGATTTCCTGGCGAGTGATCTTGATCTGCATGCCATTGGGGTGGGTCATGGCATCGGGCTCCTTGCACAGATCCAGCAGTGTGCGTGCCACGCGACCGGTAACATCCAGAAATGCGAGATCGCCCACTTTACGGGTGGTATCGCGCAGGCGCTTGGCCAGTTGTACTCCGATGGCAAAGAGAAATTCCGGATGCTGCCTGGATAGCTCCTGAAACTTGCCGTAACTGATTTCACCGACTTCACACTCTGTTTTGGCACGAATCCAGGCACTTCGATCCGGCTGCTTGAACAGCCCCATTTCACCAAAAAAATCACCTTCATTGAGGTAGGCCACAATCATCTCGCGACCATCGTCGTCTTCAATCAGGACAGTGACAGAACCCTTGACGATGTAGGAGAGGGTATCCCCCTCATCACCGGCGTAGATGATGGTGCTTTTTGCTGGATATTTTCTGCGGTGGCAGTGAGCGAGGAACTCTTCCGCATTTGGCATGTGGGGTGTGATGGGTGCAGGAGCCAACTTGGTTTCCTCCTCATGATGAGGTTTTTCGAACAGAGCACCCATTATGGGCACAAACGCCTCGCTGTCCAAGTTAGAATTTATCATCACCCGTTGCTCCTCATTGCGAAACGCATGTGCGTCAAGTCAGGTAATTCTAGGGGTAAAGGCACATCAATTATGTTAGCCTTTTGGCACTTTTTGGATTGAGTATCGTCATGAAAGCAAAAGTCATCTGGGGTGGTGATGTAACATTCACCGCAGAAACGGAAACAGGTCATCAGATCGTAATGGATGGTCCGCCGGATCACGGCGGCACGAATCAGGGTGCCCGGCCCATGGAGATGGTCCTCTGTGGTATGGGGGGATGTTCATCGTTTGATGTGGTGCATATTCTCAAGAAGAGCCGTCAGGATGTGACGGGTTGTGTGGCAGAAATTGATGCGCAGCGTGCGGATGCCGTACCCGCTGTTTTCACCAGCATTCATATCCACTTCGTGGTCACCGGTCGGGGCCTGAAAGACAATCTGGTGAGTAATGCGGTAAAACTGTCCGCAGAGAAATACTGCTCCGCGTCTATCATGCTGACCAGGGGTGGCGTCGAAATCACCCACAGTTACGAAATCCATTCTGGCTGACAGCCGCCAAAGACTTCCCGCCTGTTGAATGAGCTCCCCGGTCCACCGGGCGGTGTCCCGTGCGCAAAAAAAAGGGCAGCGGTGCTGCCCAAGGGATTTTAAATAGGAGGGAGATAAAAGTATCAATGGATTGTTTGAGAAGCCAACCTTGTCTGACAAACAATGGGCTAACTATAGTTCGCGCCAGACCATGATTGAAATGTATTAAATTTATCTAGCTCATTCCCTGTGTTTATTTCTTCTGTGCATGCAAAAAAACAGGCAACTTGCGTTGCCTGAAAAAGATATAGAGGGAGTAAGAGAACTACACTTGAATGTCCTGATAATTCAATACTGGGAGTATTTCACTCATCCGGCACATTCACGGGACTTCGGGTTCAGCGACACCAGATAACCGGTGAGGGGGTGTCGCTTGGTGGAAACCACGCCTTGGCCCCGCTTGGTACAGTCTCAATATAGCCATTGGCTAACCATGACTCAAATGTATTAAGATAATATCATTCATAATCTATAGGAATGTTTTTGTGGATACCAAAATTCTGTCCCGGGTTGACTTGAACTTGTTGGTGGCTCTGCAGGTGTTGCTGGAAGAGCGCAGTGTGACGAGGGCCGCGGAACGACTGTTCATTACCCAGCCGGCCATGAGTAAAACCCTTCAGCGTCTCAGGGACCTATTCGATGACCCCTTGTTTATCCGCAGTGGGCGAGGGCTGATTCCAACACCCAGAACCAATGAGTTGGCTGTTCACCTGCCGACACTCTTGGCCAGCGTGTCGGATTTGGTGGCCAGTGGCAAATTTGATTCACTTACCTATGAGGGAGAAATTTGCATTATGACGGCAGAGTTTATCGCGGTGCAGGTGGTGCCCACCCTCACCCAGAGAATAATCAGGGAAGCGCCGAGAATGTCACTGACGTTGACCAGCGAGGCGGAGGAGGAAGGTCGTGCGCTGGAAGATGGTGATCTGGATTTTGCCATCGAAATTTCTCGCCCCTACGGAAGTGAATATCATGTGACTCCGCTGGGTAGTTTCACGCCAGCGGTGTGGATGCGTGCCGAGCATCCGCTTGCCAAGAAGGACAAGTTGACCCTGGTGGAAATGCTTGAATACCCTTTTATTCAGTATTACCTGCTGCTGACGGGCCCGATCTCGGCCAATGCAGAGAGCCGGTTTGACCGGGAGTTGGCAAAACATGGTCTGAAACGGCAGAAAACCCTGGTCACCACACAGTTGATGACAGCCATGGATGCCCTGTGGCATACCGATTGCCTGATGATGGCCACCATGCACGACCTGAAAATCGAGAGTGAGTCATACGGTATTGTGCGTAAACCCTACCCGGAAGAACTGGAGTTTGATAATACCGTTCCGGTGGTATTGGTGCAGCATGTCAGGACCATCAAGTCGCCGGCTCACCAATGGGTCAAAGATCAGATTATTGGCATTGTTCAGGACATCAAGGAGCAGGCTCGACAGGCAG
>Ga0207884_1000251_pt1 | contig 42845 bp, 43 predicted proteins | sample MalvirmetaMSP144_FD_184236 | JGI IMG/M metagenome (GOLD analysis project Ga0207884, IMG submission 184236) | Marine viral communities from the Deep Pacific Ocean - MSP-144 (SPAdes) | ecosystem: Environmental > Aquatic > Marine > Oceanic | place: Pacific Ocean | collected 2011-07-08 | reverse complement strand
GTCTACTTCACCAAACAGTTCGATCCTGATGAAAGTGTTCGAGCGGTTGCACAAGAGTGTTATCGGGCTGTCCGCCGAGAGGCCAAAAAGAACCGGAGCATCCAGGATTTCAAACGCGGACTGATTGCCGCTGAATGGTGGTTGTTGATGAGTCAACGGCTTGAACTCAATCTCGAAGTTAACCACGAGGAAGCACTCAAGACCCGGCGCAACTTGTTGCGCAATCCGTAATTAACCGAAAACCTGACCCCAAACCCAAGTGGTGTACTGGAGCCTGATGCTCCTACCCTGACGCCCCGCGTCCGCCATGTAAAAACTTCACGGTCCGTAAAACGGATTCCGTCAAGGAGTATACGCATGCGTACGAACACCCTTACTTTTTCAGCAAACCGATCGGCCACACCTCCTGCCAATGTCCCCGCGGTAGATGAGCTCACCATAAACTGGCACGTCACGGAAGCCTGCAACTATAGCTGCCAGTATTGCTACGCAAAATGGAAAGACTCCCCCAATCCGCGGGAGTTATTTCATGACCGCAGGCGAACCCGCCAGCTGCTAACAGAGTTATTCCGATACTTTGACCCCACAAACACCAACAATCCGTTAGGTGAAGAACTCTCTTGGAAGACAGTCCGCCTAAATCTCGCCGGCGGAGAGCCCTCGATCCTTGGCGACCGTCTGTTGGAGATTGCCCAGGTAGCCCGGGAAGTTGGATTTCAGCTTTCCATTATCAGCAATGGCTCACGACTGACGCGTTCCATGATTAAGGAAATAGCGCCGCATTTGACCTGCCTGGGGATCAGCCTGGATTCAGCAAATCCGACTACCAACATGGAGATTGGCCGAGCCCTTCGAAGCGGACAGCTCCTCGACCTTCAGGAGCTTGCAGGCAATATACGTCTGGCGCACAAGATCAACCCCCGACTCACAATAAAGCTCAATACTGTCGTGAACCTCCTGAATACCGGAGAGGATCTCAGCGATTTGGTTGGAGAGATACGCCCCCAACGCTGGAAGATCCTGCGCATGCTCCCGATTGTTGACCGCTCGTTAGCGATCAGCGACGAGGCGTTTGTCGCCTTTGTTCAAAGGCATCGCGCTTTCCAGTCGGTTCAATGTGTCGAGGACAATCGAGACATGTGTGAGTCCTACCTCATGGTCGATCCCTTCGGGCGCTTCTTCCAAAATCACACCTCATTAGGCGGAGGGTACCTATACAGCGATCCCATTCTAGCCGTTGGCGCACAGGCCGCATTCTCGAAAATGGCATTCGATTCGGCCAGCTTTCAATCCCGCTATACAGGCGAGCTGGGAGGGAAACAGTGAAAAGGTACAGCTCGAACAAAGACCGGAACATCGTCATCAGACGCCTCGTCAAGCTCGGGTGGAGGTATCGTCGCGGTGGCAAGCACGGACGTCTAACCCATCCCGACTGCTCGAAAACACTCATTGTTTCGAATTCACTGAGCGACCACCGGAGCTTGAAAAACTTCATGCGAACTGTCAGGTCGACTCGGCTTTACGCCGGAAGAGCCAACAGTCACATGTAGCTAGCCGATCTCTGGACCTCCTTTTCGAGGAGGTCCAGCGGCAGCAGCTTGCCGTCGAGGTCTGATCAATTGATCAACTCGCGGCGAGTACTAACGCAACCCAAATCATTAAGATTCGATCTCGGATCCCGGTTTCTTTCCCGCCGCTTTCATCCCTGTAATGTGCCAAAAAATAATGGGCTATGAGCCCACCTGTGTTGTCTCTTCCCAACCAACAGCCTCACATCCGGATTCACCGATGTCCGGTTTTCGGACACCCATTTCCTAACAGTTGCGAAGCTTAGCCTAGGGCGTAAAATCACGAATAGTGTGGTCAAACCCATGTTTAGGGCAGCTATCAAAGTCCGGCTTCCGGACACCGAATTCTGATCAGCCTTGTGCCCAAAGTCGTCGTTAATCGGGCATAATATTGAAATATCGGCATTTTCTGGACCTAACATTTTTATCCTAAGCATTTGAGCATACAGATTTTTGCCGATTAAGACCGCTCTCCGTCGGGCTAGGAGAGTGCACTCCGGAGGCAGAGGTCAGAGGTTCGAATCCTCTCGGGCGCGCCATTATTTTCAAAGGCCTGCGTGAGAACGCGGGCCTTTTTTATTGGGGTGTACCTAACTCTGGGGTAGGGTCACTAAATCCACTGGTGGAGCGGGTCACGGGCAGGACTATAGGACAAGGCACCTCGGGATAATTACTCTAATTGTCCTCAACCGGCACGAGTGACAACTTATAACCCAGTGGCTCCAAGGCCTTCCTGACAGAGTTGATCATTACTCCTGGATCATCGTGTTCAATATTCATAAGGGTGGTCTTCGAAAGGCCACACAGACGGGAATAGTCTTCGAGTGTGATGCCAACGAAACGCTGGCGGATCTCACGCACCGCGGCCCCCACCGAGACCTTGCCCTGTTTCATGCGCTTCTCCAGATCGGCCTGAGCTGCCTCGCGGTCATGATCTTCAATCTTTGGTGGCATTCTGGGCATCGTCGCCTCCTGGTCCAGCACCATGGGCGCCAGGTCGTAGGCCGGCGAAAGGCTGATCCTGCCATCGCGCTTGATCAGGGCAGTGTTGCGCCCGTGATTGTCACTATTGCCTATGGTGTAGTTAATTACGTCTCCCACCAAGTACTCGCACAGGGTTTCGTCAAACTCCGTAGGGTGCGTGATCGCTTCCCGAAGTTGGGTCAGGACACCCGGGTGTTCCATCCGGGCACCATCACCGACCATCCGGTTCAAGCTATACATGGATTCAACTCCGTGCCGGCGGACTCCGTCCGGGGCTCGACGACCAGCAGCTTTGGCGCATCACCGCCCGCGCCGGTGGCGCCACCGATGACCACACCTAGCTGATTGGCGTACTCCAGCAGGTATTCATCCCGTTCGCTGATGAATACCGTCGCCCGGCACCCTGGGGAATAATGTCCCGGAGTACCGGGGCAACGGATTCCTGAGGATACCCTTTCATCAGATGTCCGGGCACGTGGTGGCCGATGGCCCGCTCGTCCTTGAACGACAAACCTTCCTTCGCCGTGGTGACCGCATTCACATACTTGCCGTTGTAGGTGAACGTCATGTCACCGGTCAGGCCGGCCTTGGGGTTCGGGAACCGGACGGTGCCAGCGTCGTGCCACTGGTAGTTCCAATAGACCTGTACGGTCAGAATCTTCTGTTCGCTGTGCATGGCCATTTCTAAATATCAGCAGGATGGACTTTATCGTAGCTGTTGACACCCAAAAATACCGCTATATTGATATATAACACTGAAATCCGACCACTATAGTCCACCAAAATGTTATATAGAGTCATTCTGGAGACAGATTGATTGAATAATCGTCGTTCCAGCCCCCGATGTGCCGACTCTACCGTTAACTCACGAAAACGACTAGAAGAGGCTAACGACCCCGTCGCTGTCGAATGCCGGGACACTCGCTATCTGCATTTCGGGAAACCACCGTACGGGTTCATCCAAGAGTTTGTTCCTCTGCCCGACGTCCTCTGACCTTCAGACGTAGCGGCCCGTTATCCCACACACTTAACGGGTCTTTTATTCGACAATTGCTTTGATGAATTTCTAGAAATCCTGATTACGCCACTGCCCAGTGACTCATTCCATGGGTGGGGGGGGGGCATTCTCAATCGAAATAGGTTGAAGTGGAAAGCGCTTCATAAAAAACAACTGTTGTTATTGCTGATGACTGACGGTAAAGATCTGGAGTGAAGCTCGCAGCATAAAAAGTAATACATTCACCAGTGGATGACAAAGCGCCTTTAACATTCACCAATGAATGAAAATTGCCACCACAAGAAATAGAGACTAAAATCATTCAACAATGAACGATAAATTCAGTTCAAGCGCCGTAGGTGAATGGAATGCCCCGAAAAAAAGTCAGAAATTATAGCCTTTATACCAAAGAAGCGTGCCGCCTGCTGGGAATGCTCATTAGAAACGCACGAAAAGAAAAACGCATGTCCATTGAAGAGCTGGCCGAGCGGGCAAGCACCTCGCCCAATTTTGTCCGCCGTGTCGAAAAAGGGGGATTAACAGGTGAAATCGGGGTGGCGTTCGAACTCGCGTTTATCGTTGGAGTGCCGCTTTTCCAGCCAGAAAATACAGACACTCCAAACCCGAAGTATCTGACCTACAAGATCAGTGAAGCCATTCAAAAAGAGGCACTTCTTCCCCAATCCGCTCGTAAACCCAAGGAGACCGTGAAAGATGACTTCTAAGGGCTCGCGAGACGAACTCTACGTTTGGGTCTGGCTACCCGGCGAAGTGGATCCAGTAGCGGCTGGCCGAATCTATCGGACTAAACAGGGCAACCTCTACTTCAATTATGGCAACAGCTATTTGCAAAATCAGAAGGCAATCTCACTGAACCCCGACGAATTGCCCTTGCGAAAAGGCTCACACCGCCCGGTGAACGATATGACCATGCCAAGTTGCCTCAGAGATGGCTCACCGGACGCCTGGGGACGCAGGGTTATCATTCACCGAATGATGGGTGGTGATGTCGACACTGCTGAATTGGATGAACTGACTTACTTAATTGAATCCGGGAGTGATCGAATCGGCGCTCTGGACTTCCAAGAATCTCCGCATACGTACGTAGCGAGAGAGACTGACAACGCATCGATCGCAGAACTCCTGGAGGCTTCTGATCGCGTACAAAAAGGCCTCCCGCTAACGCCAGAGCTCGACCGGGCACTGAACCACGGCACGTCGATTGGCGGTGCCCGCCCAAAGGCTTTGGTGCAAGATGGTAAGAAGAAGTACGTCGCCAAGTTTTCATCAACCACAGACACCCAGAATGTCGTGAAGGCCGAATATGTGGCAATGCGTCTGGCGGAACTCGCCGGAATCAACGTCGCTCCGGTGCGGATGGAGTCGGCTGCTGGTCGGGATGTGCTGATGGTTGAACGCTTCGACCGCATCCCCAAGGGGGATCAGTTTCAACGAAAGCTCATGCTCTCTGCCCTGACTCTTTTTCAGTTGGACGAAATGTTCGCTCGCTATGCCAGTTACGAGGAGCTTACGGACTTGATTCGCCAGAAATTCCACAACCCAACGCAAACCCTACAGGAACTGTATCGTCGCATGGTGTTCAACATACTGTGCGGCAATACGGACGACCATGCACGAAATCACGCGGCATTCTATGACGGCAATGCCCTGGAACTCACACCCGCATACGACATCTGTCCGCAGAATCGATCAACAGGCATTGCCAGCCAGGCTATGGCACTCATTGATGGCAATAACCAAAGCACATTGGCTCTGTGTAAAAAGGCTGCTCACAAGTTCAATCTCAGCGACGTTCAGGCCGATGAGGACATTGAATCGTTGCAAGAGACAATCCGAACTAACTGGGATCAGGTCTGTGAAGAAGCAAACATGACTGAGCTGGAAAAGAAATTCTTCTGGAAGAGGCAATTCCTGAACCCTTCTATATATGAGGGGTGAGGCCATAGCGAAAACGCTGTTGATAAGCTTGGCGTGCCACAAGCATAAACTCAAAAGAGCCACTCAGCGTCCGTCCAGATGGGGCGTCACACGTCTGCCCTTCCCCCATTCGCATGACACCCAAGCCTCAAACGGAGGCCAGATGCAGCATTACAATCGCTACCTCCTATTGCGAAGATGCACAAATCTCATCGGAGGATAGTCTATAGTCTGAACATCGGTTCAGAGGAGCAGTTCATGACGTCTTCAAAAGACGATTTTCCAGATAACGTGTCGCAGACGCTGCCGCTGCTCTCTCATCTATTTCAGGATAGCGGCGCGGCGGTCTTCTTTTTCGATGAAGATGACCGGCTCATGTATGGCAATGCGGAGTACTATCGCCTCATCTGCAACCCCCCCCGGAACAAACCCAACCTGGCCTGAAATTATTCGCGATAACTTCGCGCACAAGCATGGGTTGCTGATTGAAGCCGACGATGTGGAATCATGGATTGAAACCACCCGGGAGAAACGTCGATCCAGAATGTATCGCCAGTTCGAGACGGATACCTGGGACGGACGCTGGCTGCTGATTACGGAAACATGGATACCGGAGTCCGGCCTGCTGGGCGTGGGCGTTGACATCACGCAAACGGTTCGGAGTTCTGAAACGCTTAAACGGGAGTACCGGAACGTCCAGAAGAAAGCGGAGACCGATATGCTTACGGCGTTGGGCAACCGGCGTGCGCTCGAAAAATTCAGAACGCGATTACTCAATGGCAACCATCAGGTATCCGCACTGATCATTGATATTGATCAGTTCAAATCCTACAACGACTCTCTGGGCCATTCTCAAGGCGATCTCTGTCTGCAACAGGTCGCCAAAATCATTCGCGGCGTTTTAAACGAAGATCAGGAACATCCAGTCAGGCTGGGTGGCGACGAATTTCTGGTTCTGATTCCAGATTCAGAAACGCCGGGCGCTCTCCAGGTCGCCCAAAGGATTATGGACGGTATTCGGGACGCCCGGATTCCCCACCCCTGTTCTGAATCCGGATGCGTTTCGATGAGCATCGGCGTCGCGAGCCAGAAAATTACCGACTTTCAAAGCTTTTCCGACTTGCTGAAAGAGGCCGATGAATCACTTTACAAGGCCAAACACCATGGCCGTAATCGCTTCGAGCACGCCTGACGCGTTCCGGGTCCACCCTGATCTTTCAGGCCGTTCCCGAGTTTGGCTCAAACCGCTGCTGCAGCCACGTCTTGATGGCATCGGACTCATATAGCCATTGCTCACTGCCATTGGCATCAGCGATCAATAAACAGGGCGCTTTGACTTGCCCACCGCCATTGGCCAGCGCTTCACGGTGATGATCATCGTGCTGGGCATTACGGGTTTCGATGTTCAGTCCAAGCCGTGCTATTTCCTTGCGCACCTTGATGCAGAAAGGGCAGGCACTGAACTGGTAAAGCGCCAGGTTTTCGCAGGCTCTATCCACGCGTTCCTGGTCTTCGGGAGAGCGCTCAACGCTTTGTGGCGTGCTGATTTTTTCGCTTATCAGCATAAAAGGTGTCAGGATCAGGCGGAGGGCGCGGAAAAAATAGCGAATGATAAGTCTCATGGACGGAATACGACTCCGGTTAAAGAGGTGAGCCCGAACACGGCCTCACCAGATGCGAGAACCTTGAGATTACCATTGCACCGGCATCCGGGCCAAACCAGGCTTGCTCATTTCGCAAACAACGCCGAAGTGGCGCACCGCATCTCCCTTTCACCCACCACTCACATCCCCTATTATCTTCGGCACAGGTTCACCCGAAAGAATCTTCGTAAGGAATACCCCTTGAACTACGATACCCTCAGCCAGTTACGCCGCTTTCATCCGGCCTGGCGGCTGTTACTGGCGGATCACGCACCGCTGATTATCGGGTTTCTGAACCAGGTGTTCATTCAACCCAATGAACGGTCGATGGCGGAATCCCAGCTGCAGTCCCGGCTGGAAGACCTGCTGTTCCAGCTCCGGTCCAGTCATGGTGACGAGGCCTTTCCGCGCAGTGCCCGTGACTATCTGAACGACTGGGCGGACAACGACAAGGGCTGGCTGCGGAAATTCTATCCGCTGGACAGTGACGAAGCCCATTTCGATCTGACCCCGGCCACGGAAAAGGCCGTCAGTTGGCTCGATAGCCTGACTCAGCGGCAATTCGTGGGTACGGAATCCCGCCTGCGCACCGTATTCGACCTGTTGCGACAGATGATCGCTGGCACCGAGACCGACAAACAGGCACGGCTGGACGACCTGCAGGCCCGCAAAGCGGACATTGAGCGGGAAATCGCCCAGGTGGAAGCTGGCGACCTGGCCATCATGGATGAAACAGCGCAGCGTGAGCGTTTCCAGCAACTGAACGGCACCGCGCGGGAGCTGCTCTCGGACTTCCGCGAAGTCGAGCAGAACTTCCGCCAGCTGGATCGCCAGGCACGGGAAAAAATCACTGCCTGGGAGGGCCGTAAAGGGGACCTGTTGGAGGAGATATTCGGCGAACGGGATGCCATTTCCGACACCGATCAGGGCCGCACGTTCCGGGCTTTCTGGGATTTCCTGATGTCGCCTTCACGGCAGGAAGAGCTCTCCCGGGGACTCGAGCGGGTGTTTGAGCTGGACGCCATCCAGGCCCTGCAGCCGGACCCACGTTTCCGGCGCATACATTTCGACTGGCTGGATGCCGGTGAGCAGACCCAGCGCACCGTAGCCCGCCTGTCCCAGCAGTTGCGACGGTTCCTGGACGACCAGGCCTACCTGGAGAACAAACGCATCATGCAACTGATCCAGAGCATTGAAACCCGCGCGCTGGCGCTGCGGGATGACCAGCCCCGGGAGGCGGTGATGGCGGTGGCCTCACCCCAGGCCGGCATCGAGCTGGCGATGGAGCGCCCGCTCTTCTCACCCCCGCTCAAGCCCAGGATCGATACCCGGGTCGAGGAGGGCGACGAGTCTGGCGTGGACCCGGATGCCTTGTTCAATCAGGTACTGGTGGATCAGGCCCGGCTGCATGGCAATATCCGTGAAGCTCTGCGCGGTCACTCCCAGGTCACCCTGGCACAGGTGATCGAACGCCATCCATTACAGGTGGGGCTGGCGGAACTGGTAACCTACCTCACCATGGCCGGCAACCAGTCCAGCGCCGGCTTTGACGAAAACCACCAGGACACGATTCACTGGACGGATGAGAACGGCCATCACCGGCGCGCTCATATCGCCCGGGTGATTTTTACCCGTTAGCCGTTTAAGCGGACAGCAGCCGAACCATGAACACAGCGGAAACCGAAAACAACAGCCAGGGCAAAGCACTCTCCCTGGCAGTGATCAAGTTACTGAAAGGGGTTATCTACCAGGATGACGACCCGGGCCTCTGGCAGCAGGTCATGAACCTGCAACCCCGTATCCGCGACTATGTGGCGGTGATGGGGCTGACTTTCCAGATTGACGAGTCCGAGGGCTACGCCTGGCTGGCGACACGGGAGGATGACCAGGACACCACGCCCCTGCCCCGGCTTATGAGCCGTCGGCAGCTCTCCTTCCCGGTCAGCCTGCTGATCGCCCTGCTGCGGCGAAAACTGGCGGAAGCCGATACCACCGGCGGCGAGCTGCGACTGATTCTGGACCGTGATGAAGTGGTCAACCTGATGCGCACCTTCCTGCCGGAGAGCTCCAATGAAGCACGGCTGGTGGACCAGATCGACAGCCATCTGAACAAAGTGGCCGAGCTGGGCTTTATCCGCCGCCTGCGCGACCAGAAAGACAAGATCGAAGTACGGCGGATCATCAAGGCCTATGTGGACGCCCAGTGGCTGAGCGAATTCGACCAGCGCCTGCGGGAGTACCAGCGCCACATCGCACCTGGGGGCGACCCCTCACAAACCCCCTCACAAAACAGCGAGGACAACGGCTGATGCAGGAACAGCTACTGGATTTCGCGGACAACGACACCCGCGCCGGCTTCCGGCTGCAGTGCCTGGAAGTGCTGAACTGGGGCACCTTTGACAACCGGGTCTGGCGCCTGGAGGTCAATGGTGAGAACGGCCTGCTGACCGGCGATATCGGCTCCGGCAAATCCACCCTGGTGGATGCCATGACCACCCTGCTGATTCCCGCCCAACGCATTGCCTACAACAAGGCCGCCGGCGCCCTCAACAAGGAACGCTCTCTGCGCTCCTACGTGCAGGGCTATTACAAATCCGAGCGCAGCGACACTGGCCACAACGCCAAACCTGTGGCCCTGCGTGATCACAACAGCTATTCCGTGTTGCTGGCGGTGTTCGGCAACGAAGGCTACGACCAGCAGATTACCCTCGCGCAGGTGTTCTGGCACAAGGACAGGCAGGGGCAACCCGCGCGGTTCTATCTGGTGGCCGAACAGGCTCTGACCATCCGCGAGCACCTGGCCAACTTCAACAACGACATCAATAGCCTGCGCAAACAATTGCGTGATAACCCGAACATTCAGCTGTTCGACACCTTCAGCCACTACGAAGCCGCCTTTCGCCGCCAGTTCGGCCTGGAGAATGACCAGGCACTGGAGTTGTTCCACCAGACAGTGTCCATGAAGTCCGTCGGCAACCTCACTGACTTTGTGCGCGAACACATGCTTGAGGCCTTCAACGTCCAGCCCCGCATCGACGGCCTGCTGCACCATTTTGACGACCTCAACCGGGCCCACGAAGCCGTGCTCAAGGCCCGGTCGCAGGTTGAGGCGCTCACTCCGCTGGTCGCCGACTGTGACCGCCACGAAGAGAGCGTGGCGGAACGCCAGCGCTGGGAGCATTACCGGGAGAGCCTGAAAGCCTATTTCGCCAGCCACCGGAGCCGCCTGCTGGAACAGCGGCTCACCAACCTGGCCACGGAACACGACCGCCAGAGCCGTAATCTGGAGCAGCACCGCAACACGCTGACAGAACAACGGGGCCAGCGGGATCAGCTGAAGGATGCCATCTCCAGACAGGGCGGCGACCGTCTGGACCAGCTTGCCATGGACATCCGCCGGCTCGACGAAGAACGTCAGCGTCGTCAGCAACGGGCCACAGACTACGCCCGCCATGCCGCCAGCCTGGACCTGACCGGCCAGCCGGACCTCGATACCTTTACCCGCAACCTCACGGCCCTGGCGACCCGCAAGGAGGAGCTGGATAACCGGTCCGCACAGTTGGATAACGATCAGACCGAACTGGCGGTCTCAATGCGCGATTACAAACGCCAGCATGAAGCCCTGGACAGTGAGCTGGCCTCCCTGCGGCAGCGACGGTCCAATATCCATGCCCGCCAGATCGCCATCCGGGATGGCCTGTGCGAGGCGCTCGACCTCAACGCTGACGACCTGCCCTTCGCCGGTGAGTTGATCCGTGTGCGTGACGATGAAGCCGACTGGGAAGGCGCCGCCGAGCGGGTACTGCACAACTTCGCGCTGTCGCTGCTGGTCTCCGACAGCCATTATGCAAAAGTCGCCGGCTGGGTCGAGAAAACCAACCTGCGCGGGCGACTGGTCTACTTCCGTGTGCGCCAGGCACAGCACGGCATGCCACCGGAACTGCACCCCCAGTCGCTGGTTCACAAACTGGCCATCCGTCCTGACTCGGAATTCCATAGCTGGATGGAACAGGAACTGGCAAGGCGTTTCGACTATGCCTGCTGCGATGACCTGACCCAGTTCCGCCGGGAAAGCCGGGCCATCACGCCTGCGGGACAGATCAAGGCGGGGGATCAGCGACACGAGAAAGACGACCGTCACAGCCTGAACGATCGCAGCCGCTTTGTGCTGGGCTGGAGTAACGAACAGAAAATCGCCACGCTGGAAAACCAGCAGGCCGACCTGGAAAAGGCCATCCAGCAAATCGGCGAGCAATGGGCGCGCATCGGCAAGGATCGCAAGCGACTGACGGAGCAGCGTGATGCGGCGACCGCCCTGTTGCATGTGCGCGAGTTCAGCGATATCGACTGGCAGACCCCGGCCCGGGCCATGGCCGAGCGAGAGCAGGAAAAACAGACGCTGGAAGCCGCCTCCAGCCAGCTCCAGACGCTGACCCGACAACTCAAGGAACTGGAACAGCGCATCCTGGAAACCGAGGAACGCGAGCAGGCCCTCAACCGTGAGTTGGGCAGCACTGAAGACAAGCAGGCCAATGCCCGCACCCAGCTAGACGACGCCCAGGCGCTGCTGGCCAATCAGCCCGATCTTGATGCCGAATTCGCAGCGCTGGACCAGCTCAGGCCGGAGGTCCTGGGGGAACACCAACTTACGGTGGAATCCTGCACCAACCGCGAGCAGGAATTCCGGGAATGGCTGCAGGGCCGGATCGACAACGAGGCCCGGCGCCTGAAGCATCTGGAGGAAAAGATCCTCAGGGCGATGGGCCAATACCTCCACGCCTGGCCGCTGGACACCCAGGATGTGGATGCCAGTCTCGATGCCGCCGATGAATACCGCGCCATGCTCGCCAGCCTTCAGGCCGACGACCTGCCCCGTTTCGAGCAGCAGTTCAAGGCTCTGCTCAACGAAAACACCATTCGCGAAATCGCCACTTTCCACGGCCAGCTCAACAAGGAGCGCACGCAGATTCGCGAGCGAATCGACCAGATCAACCGTTCCCTGGTCGATATCGAATACAACCCGGGGCGGTATATCCTGCTGGAGGCCCAGCCCAATACCGATGCCGACATCCGTGAGTTTCAGGACGATCTCCGTGCCTGCACCGAGGGCACCATGCTCGGCGTTGAGGGTGACCAGTACGCCGAGCGCAAGTTCCTGCAGGTAAAGGCCATCATTGAACGCTTCCGGGGCCGCGAGGGCACCAGTGAACTGGACCAGCGCTGGACCCGCAAAGTCACCGACGTGCGCCAGTGGTTCGCCTTTGCCGCTTCCGAGCGCTACCGGGAAGACGACAGCGAATACGAGCACTACACCGACTCTGGCGGCAAATCCGGCGGACAGAAGGAAAAGCTCGCCTACACCGTGCTGGCCGCCAGCCTGGTGTACCAGTTTGGCCTGGAGTGGGGCGAGGTGCGTTCCCGCAGCTTCCGTTTCGTGATGATTGATGAAGCCTTTGGCCGGGGTTCCGACGAGTCCGCCCGCTTCGGGCTGGAGTTGTTCCGGCGTCTCAACCTGCAGTTGCTGATTGTGACGCCGCTGCAGAAAATCCACATTATCGAACCCTACGTTTCCCATGTAGGCTTCGTGTACAACCCGGAAGGCCGGGAATCCCTGCTGCGCAATCTGACCATTGAGGCCTATCGCCAGGAACGCGCGGCCAGAGAGAGCGTGCAGGTAGAATGAGCCAACACTCCTGGACCCGACCGGCGGATATCCATAAGCGGCTGGAAAAACGCTGGCGCAGTGGCGAGCTGCTGAGAGCCTGCCACCAACCCGACGCTCTCTTCCCGCTGCGCCTGCCGCTGAAAAACCCGACCGCCGGACAACTGGTGGAGCACTTCGACGCGGCCCGCAACTGGGCAGCCCAATGGCAGGCGGCCGCCGGTCCGGATCTGGAGCTGGAGTGGCACACCGTCAATAACCGTCAACTGGGCCGCAACCCGCTGCCCGTGGCCGCGGTATTTGGCACTCTGGAAGCCGCCCTCCGGCATATCAGCCAACTGGCCGCAGCCCGCCAGTATCAGGCCCTGACGGCCGAGATCCACCAACGGTTCCCGGAACTTGATGACTGGTGCCAGCGCAAGCCATTAACGGTACTTGCCCAACAGAGCGAATGGCCGACCCTGATGGCCATCCTGGAGTGGATGGCCGTCAACCCCAGGCCCGGCATCTATATCCGCCAACTGGAAATTCCGGGTGTTCACACCAAGGTCATCGAACGAAACCGGGGGCTGCTGACAGAGCTACTGGACTTGATACTGCCGGAAAGTGCCATTGATACCCGCGCCAGCGGCGCCCGCCAGTTCGAACAGCGCTATGGCTTTCGCCGCAGGCCCGCGCGCCTGCGTTTCCGGTTTCTTGACCCGAGCCGGGAGATAGGCGGGTTGCGAGACATCGAAGTCCCCGTGGCGCAGTTCGAGACGCTGTCCCTGCCCGTGGACACGGTTTTTATCGTGGAAAATGACATCACCGCCCTGGCGTTTCCGGACACGCCTTCAGCCATAGTGATCTTCGGCCAGGGCTATGGCATCGGCAGTCACCTGGCCAATGCGGGCTGGCTGAAAGACAGGGACGTAATCTATTGGGGCGACATCGACACCCATGGCTTCCGCATTCTCAACCAGCTTCGCGACGCCCTGCCCCACAGCCGCTCCCTGCTGATGGACGCCTCCACCCTGCGGGCGCATCGACACCTGTGGGGCACGGAGCCCTCACCCCATACCGGGGAACTGCCGAACCTGACCGAGCATGAACAGGCGGTTTACCGGATGCTGGGTACCCTGGAGCCTGGCAGAAATCTACGCCTCGAGCAGGAGCGGATTTCCTTTACAAACTTGCGGGCGCCTTAGCCGAATGTATTCTGGGTGAGCACAGACGGTTTATCTTCGACGGTCTTTCTGATTATTGAACCACGCTCCCTTAATTCGCAAACAGGGCTGACATATCCGCAAACGCTTTCATTTCCACCGCATTACCACTGGGATCGCGGAAAAACATCGTGGCCTGCTCTCCCGGTTCACCCTTGAAGCGAATGTAGGGTTCGATGATGAAATCCATACCCGCAGCCTTGAGGCGCTCGGCCAGCGCGTGCCACTCGTCCATATCCAGAACCACGCCAAAATGACGCACAGGCACGGCGTGCCCGTCGACGGCATTTTCAGCGCCTTCATCCGCAATATCCGGCGCCAGGTGTGCAACGATCTGGTGGCCGTAAAAGTCGAAGTCGATCCACTGGTCTGAGCTTCTGCCTTCCGGACAGTTCAGCAACTCGCCGTAGAATTTGCGGGCTTCGTTCAAATCATGAACCGGAAAAGCAAGGTGAAAGGGAGGAATTGTTGTTCTAGTCATCACGTCATCCTTCGAACGGTTAGTTTCAAATAATGTAACTCATGACATTCGCTAATCGGAAAGCATATATTCTGACCCGATTACTCATTCAGAGTGATTGACGACGAGCCCGTAGCAGCAGAGTCTTTAACCTGGCCGACCAAAGTCAGGCTCGACGTCCGGCCTTTGACATAGTATTGATACCCCACGAATGTGTGGCATCAGGTTGATGGCCAACAGCTTTTTCTCCGGAAGGCAAACAGATATACATGACGATTGCACCGCTACTACCGACCCCGGCCGACCCCCGGTTGTCCCGCACCGTCGAGGGCGTTGACGAACACGGCCAGGCAAAATCCATCAGCGTGATCGAAGAGCGCCCGCTGACCATCTACCTGAACCGTCAGGAGATCGTTACGGCCATGACCATCGGCGATTACCCGGAATACCTGGCGCTCGGCTTTCTGCTGAATCAGGGCATGCTGAGCGAGGCTGACCAGATCACCGGAATTGATTTCGACGAAGAACTGGAAGTGGTGGTGGTCCGTACCGCCAGCGCCACCAATGTCGAGGACAAACTGGAGAAGAAAACCCGCACGTCCGGCTGTGCCGTGGGCACGGTGTTCGGGGACATGATGGCCGGGCTTGAAGGGCTGTCCCTGCCGGATACCCCGGTGCACACCAGCACCTTTTACGACCTGTCCTACCAGATCAACCACACGCCCAGCCTTTATATGGAAACCGGTGCCATTCATGGCACCGCCCTTTGCCATGGTCTGGAAGTTCTGGCGTATATGGAAGACGTCGGGCGCCACAACGCCGTCGACAAGATCGCCGGGTGGATGCATCTGAACGACATCCCGGCGGCGGACAAGGTGCTTTACACCACCGGCCGCCTGACCTCGGAGATGGTGATCAAAACGGCGCTAATGGGCATACCCACACTGATCAGCCGGTCCGGCTTTACCGCATGGGGAGTGGACATTGCGCAGCAGGTGGGCCTGACATTGATCGGACGTATGCGAGGCAAGAAATTCACCTGCCTCAGTGGCCAGCACCGCCTGGTGTTCGACCAGGATCTGTCCCAGGTGCCGGACGACGACAAAAAGATGCGGCGTAAAGGAGCCGAACGTGACTGAATGCGCCGTGATTCTGGCCGGTGGCCAGGCCAACCGTATGGGCGGTGGTGATAAAGGAAGGCTGATGCTCGGGGATCAGTCACTGATTGAGCGTGTCATCGAGCGAATCACACCACAGGTCCATTCCGTCGTATTAAACGCAAACGGTGACCTTAGCCGCTTTGCCGATCTGGGCCTGCCCGTGGTGGCCGATTCCATCAGCGATTTTCCGGGGCCTTTGGCCGGTGTGCTGGCAGGCATGGACTGGGCCGCCGAACAGGGCCACGAGTGGCTGATCAGCGTTGCTGCGGACACCCCCTGCTTTCCCCTGGACCTGGCCAGACGCCTGGCCGAAGGCGACACGCCGGTGGTGCTGGCCGCCACGCCTGACCCGGACCGTGGCCGGCTGCCCCAGCCCACGTTTGGTCGGTGGAATGTGGCGTTACGCCATGATCTCAGGGCCGCCCTCAAAGACGGCGTGCGAAAAATACGACAATGGACACAGGCCCAGGGGGAATCCCTGGTCGTATTTGGTCAGGACGACTTTTTCAACATCAACACCCCGGAAGACCTGGCCTGGGCGGAGCAGAACCTGAAGTGAATGTTATTGGTATTGTAGGCTGGAAAAACTGCGGCAAGACTACCCTGGTCAGTGCCGTCATCCGCGAACTGTCGAGCCGCGGGTTAACCGTCAGCTCGATCAAACACGCCCATCACGCGGTAGACGTCGACCAGCCCGGAACTGATAGCTATCGGCACCGCGACGCCGGCGCAAGGGAAGTCATCCTGGCCGGCGGGCAGCGCATTGCCATCATGCAGGAGCTGCGCGGCGACGCCGAACCAACACTGGATGAACTGTTGGCCCGGCTGACCCCCTGTGACTGGGTGATTGTCGAAGGGTTCAAAACCCATTCCCATCCCAAAATTGAGGTGCACCGCCAGGATTGCGGCCGCGCACCCCTGTTCCGGGAAGACCCCAGTATCATTGCGGTGGCCACTGACTACGCTGCCGACTACCCGGGCCCGAAATACGGGTTAGACGATGTCGCAGGGATTGCGGACTTTATTGTGAGTCAGACAAAGCCATGAAAGAACTTCGCAACGACTGTTTTGCCCTGCCCCCCGGAGTGAACTGGACGCCAGTGGAAGAGGCCCTTGAGCGGCTGCGTTCACGACTGCATCCGGTGGTAGGCGTAGAACAGGCAGTCCCACTGGCACAGGCCAACGGCCGCATTCTGGCCAGCGATGTTGCGGCACCCCGGGCCCATCCACCCAGCAACAATTCCGCGGTCGACGGCTATGCGTTCGCCGGCCCGGTAGACCAGGTGCCCTGCACTCTGGCCCTGGTGGATGGCCGCAGCGCGGCAGGCGAACCCTATCTGGGGCAGGTCCCCGCAGGCCATGCCATCCGCATTCTGACCGGCGCGGTCATTCCAGCCGGCACCGATACCGTCGTCCTGGAAGAGGACAGCGAGGTCAAAGACAATCAGCTGCATCTGAACGGCACCCTGAAAGCCGGCGCCAACGCCCGCAAAGCCGGTGAAGACATTCAGACACAGGATCTTATCCTGACCGCGGCAACTCGGCTGACGCCAACCCAGATTTCCGTGCTGGCCAGTGTCGGTATCGAATCAGTGAATGTGTACCAGCGTCTACGGGTTGGCGTTCTGTCCACCGGAGACGAGGTGAAGCCGGTGGGGGCCGCCGTTACCGACTGGCAGATTTACGATGCCAACCGCCCCATGCTCAGCGCCCTGGTAACCCAGCTTGGCTATGAGCTGGTGGATCTGGGGCACGTGCTGGACAACGCCGAAGACGTCAGAGGTGCGCTGGAACGGGGCGCCGAGCAGTGCGACCTGATTCTCACCAGCGGCGGTGTGTCCGCCGGCGACGAGGACCATGTATCGAAAACCCTGAAAGCACATGGCGATATCAGCAACTGGCGTATCGCCATCAAACCGGGCCGCCCGCTGGCGCTGGCCATGTTCCACGGCACGCCTGTGGTGGGCCTGCCGGGGAATCCGGTGGCCGCCTGGGTCTGCGCACTTCGCTTTGCGGCGCCAGCCATGACGTTGCTGGCGGGGGGCGAGTGGTTTGAACCCCAGGGTTATGTGATGCCGGCGAATTTCTCGAAAAACAAGAAGCCCGGGCGCAGCGAAATGCTGCGAGCCAGGGTGCGTAACGGTCAGGTTGAGGTCTTTGGGTCGGAAGGTTCGGGGCGCGTCACCGGCCTGGCCTGGTCCGAAGGGCTGGTGGAACTGGACGAGAGCGCTCAGCAGATAGAGCCAGGCACCCCCGTCTGCTTTATCCCCTACGGCAGTTTCGGACTATAATCATTCCACGCTGCCATGAATTGCAAAGGCTTCCAGTGAGGCATCCTGCGGCGCCCGGGAGCGGAAGGTTTCCTCAACGCCCAGGTCGGTCAGCGTACGGCTGACCATCAGCAAGGTGTTTTCCTCGAAGTCTTCGCACATGGCGCGCATCTGGTCGATTTCTTCGCTGGCTACGGGGTAGGCGGCGTCAATATCCGGCGCGCCGTAGACATCCACAAACGTCTGCGCAAGGGTCCGCCTCAGCTGTTCCAGCTCGGACTCGGTGATCTGGCAGACGCCCACGAAGCTGGCTCTGCCGCCACAATCAATGCTGTACCAGCCGTTGGCGAAGGCCTGTCGGGCCTTGCCGGTCAGATCCGCTTCGGTCCAGTTGGAAAACTCGAATCCACCCGAGATGGCCCATTCGCCGCTCAGTGCGGGCCTCTCGTAAACGTTTTCATCGGATATATCCAGTCTCAGGGTTCGGGCCAGTTTCATACTTGCTCCGCGAATTGAATCAGGCTGATGGTCTCGGTCATGGGGCCGTCACGCAGCAACATACGACCTTTTTCGTCCAGGCCAACAAATACGCCAGGTTTGGGCGTTTCCACTTGCTCGCCCAGGGTATCGCATCGAGGCCGCCACTCCTTGTGGATACGCTCTGCGCCCTCATCCAGTAAGTAGGTCAGCCACAACAGTGTGTGCCTGGACCAGCTTTCCAGCAAGGCCATGGGCGTTACGTCACTGCAGCCTTCTTCCAGCAGACAGGTTTCGTTCGGGTTAGCACCCGGATCGTCGCCTTGAGGAATAAACGGCAGTTCGATACCCACCACCAGCCAGTTGGGTTGCTCATCGGGATCAGACACATCCGCGGCAAACCGGACCTTGCCACAGACCGCACCGTTGACCTTGATTCGGTCCGGCCATAGAAAATGCACCGGTACCTCAGGCGGGGCCAGCGCCCCCAGGCTTTCCGCCAGGCCGATCTGGGCCACGTAAACGGCCTGGATCGCCTCCTCCAACGGAGTCTCAGGCGCCAGAACCAGCGCTGCCCGTAACGTATCCCCCGCTTCGGAATAAAAAACCGTACCGGAATCCACGCCGGCAATGGCGCGGCTGACGGCTTTTTCAAACGGGTCCATATTCCTGGGCACCACTTCTCCCGACAACAGCGGCGGGAAGGTAGGCGTCTCGATCATTGGATGGCCTTAGCGTAGGCTTCGGACGCGATAATCTCGTCGGCGATGTGCTGGAAAGCCCGGGCCTGAGGGCTATCGGGCTTTGAGACCACAATCGGCACACCGCCGTCCGAGCCAACGCGGATTTCCAGATCCAGGGGAATTTCGCCCAGGAACGGCGAACCCAGCTTTTCAGCCTCGGCACGAGCACCCCCATGACCAAACAGGTGGTGCTCCTTGCCACACCCGTCGCACACGAAGGATGACATATTCTCCACCAGGCCAAACAGGGGCACTTCCATACGCTTGAACATATCGATGCCTTTGCGGGCATCCATCAGCGCAATGTCCTGTGGCGTTGAGACAATCACAGCGCCGGCCACGAAAAATTTCTGGCTCAGCGTCATCTGCACATCACCGGTTCCCGGCGGCAGATCCACCAGCAGCACGTCCAGCCTGCCCCAGTCCACCTGGTTCATCATTTGTTCCAGCGCGCCCATCAGCATGGGCCCACGCCAGACAATGGCCTCCCCCTCGGGAGCCATCAGGCCCAGCGACATCAGAGTGACACCGTGGTTGCGCAGGGGCAGGATGGTATTGCCATCCGGGCTGGACGGGCGCCCGGAGACGCCCAACATGCGGGGCTGGCTGGGGCCGTAAACATCAGCATCCAGCAGACCCACTTTCAGGCCTTTCGAAGCCATCGCAACGGCCAGGTTGGAAGACACTGTGGATTTTCCTACCCCGCCCTTGCCTGAGGCGATGGCGATGATCCGGTCAATCCCTCTGGGGTTCTTGTCCTGTGGCCGGGGCGCATCTGTGCCGATCAGATTGGGTTTTCCGGCATCGACGTATTCAACCATGCTTGTTCCTGTTTGTTATTAGCTGTCCAGATAGTCGTCGCTGGTGCGAACCCGTGGGCGCTGGCCAGCAGCCATCGGCGAGTTGTCGCCGTGGTACTGCGCTTTCACCCGACAGTCATCACACATCTTGATCAACTGAACATTGTCAGAATTCGTGTACATCCAGTGCTGGTTCTCCAGCTTCTCCACAATCCGATTGATCGTGCTGGCCACACCAAACGGCCGGCCACAACTGACGCATTCGAAGGGGTCTTCTCCATGCAGCGCTCTGGTGCTTAGTGCTTCCTTGGACAGATTCAGTTGCGGCACCAGGTTGATCGCCGTCTCCGGGCAGGTACTTTCACAAACGCCGCACTGAACACAGGCGTTTTCAGTGAACTGAACTTCCGGGCGGTCCGGATGGTCGCTGAGAGCGCCGGTGGGGCATAGCGACACGCAGGCCAGACAAAGCGTGCATTTATCCGAATCGATACTGATTTCGCCATAGGGTGCGCCCTTGGGCAGCGGAATCGGCGCTTCGATTTTGTCGGACATCGCCGCAACAACCACACGGGTGATATCCCGTCGTCCACCTACCAACAGCACCGGATCACTGACCCGCGCTGCGTTTTCACCCTCGACGCTCAGCTCGTCCGCGCCAATTACGCGAACACGGCTTGAAGAGTGATGCGCGCCGTGAAGCATCGCCTGGGACAGCGCAACCTCGGACGCGAGGGCCTCGCGGTCTGCGTCCGTGTCAGCCAGGATAAGCACCTCGGCGAAACCTGCGCCCAACGCCGCCATGATCTCGGCGTGCCCGATGCGATCAACGTGTTCAATACCCAGCGGGATCAGATCGTCTGCCAGGCCGTCCCCGAAACGCGCCAGTCGGGCAATCGTGTCACCGCCTGCTCCCATGGTATGGAAGACCAGCCGCGGGGATTGCTGGGTGTGCTCGCGGTAGGTTCGCGCCAGCACATCCACAGCCTTGGTGATGGCCTCGAACGGCGTCTCGTTCATGGTCACGGCGGAGGTCGGGCAGACGGCGGCGCAAGATCCACAGCCAGCGCAGATGTCGGAATCAATCTGAACCGTGTCGCCGAAGGAGAAAATGGCTTCTGTCGGGCAGACATCCAGGCACCGTGTGCAACCGGGTTTGTTAGCCCGTGAGTGGGCACACAGAGATTCTTCAAGGTTGAAATAGACGGTCTTCTCGAATTCGCCCACCCGCTCACGGGCGGTCAGAGCGATGCGCTCAAGCTCGCCGGATTTTGCCGGATCAGCCCAGAAATAACCGTTGCGTTTTTCGTAGCTGGGGAAGGCCGGTTCGCCGCCACGCAGGTCAATGAAGACGTCGCACTCACTGCGTGCCGTTGCCTGCACTTCGCCAAAACCAAGGGCGCCGCGGCCAGCGGGGTTGAGGGTTTGGAGCTGCTCGAATTCCAGCTTGAAGTTGCCCAGTGCGCCTCGGGCTGACGCCAGCTTCCCCTTGGCCATATCGTACTGGTCCGAGGGCAGCTGAATGGGGCCGGAATCGCTCACCACACAGGTAACGCCGAGCTCATTCTGCACCAACTCGGCCATGCGAACCGCCTGCTCCGTCGGCCCAACGATGCAGCAGACGCCGTCTGACTGAATGGTTTTTGCCGGAGCCATGGGTGCTGGCAACCGGGACGCCGCCAGCAGAGCTGCCTGCTTGCCGTTGATTCGCCGGGGGTCGGCGTTGGCCGAACTCCAGCCAGCGCGGTCGCGAATGTCGATGGTATTCAGCGGCGCAGAACGACCGGTTTCGGCGTGAATCTCCTCACCGAGCCGTTCGAAAAGCGCAGCCTGCTGACCGCAGGCAATCACGACTTCCGAATTGCCGCCGAGGTGCTCAACAGCCTTGCTCATCTCGCCAATGCACAGTTGGTCAACAGAAAACACCTGATCAGCCGCGGCCGCCGCCCGGAGCGCTTCTGCGTCCAACGGCTGCGTCTTATCGCACGAGCACAGTAATAACGTTTTGTTTGCGGTCATCGGAACTTTGACTCTTTTAGTTGTTCTTATACGTATAACTGGGGGTTATTGTTCACCGAGCATGCCACAGCCATCTGGCATTGGACAATTGGATGATTGGATAATTCCCATAGCTCTGCTAGCTTCGCTTAACAATAAGAAGAGAATGTGTATGAGCAGTCGCACAGAAAGCTGGAAACGAGAATTACAGGTCGGCGCCGTCGTGCGCAGAAAGCCCGGCGTCACTCGCTGGGCCAAGCATGTCTACAAGCCTGTCGCCATTATCCCGGGTGCTCCGGATGCCTTCTGGAAAGAGCTGGTCCATGAAGATGACGTCGTCGACTATCACGCCGGCACGGTCACCATGGAGCTGTTTCGTGCCGACGTGGAAGCCTACCTTGTCTCCCTGAACCTTGCCGTTCCGTCCGTCTGGGTCATTCTCGATCGGGACGAATCACAGCAGTCGCCATCCGGATGGGTGGTCAGCGCGATCACGGCCAGTGCCTTTGAAGCGCAGGACGCGCTGGACAGCGGAGAGAACATTGTCGAGGCCGTCCCCATCCCCGAATCGCTGGCCGCCTGGATCAAAGAATTTGTCGACATGCATTATGTCGAAGAGCCTTTCAAGAAACGCCGCCGAAACAAACACGACATTGACGGTATTGAGGACGGCAAGGGCGATCCTCGCATTCGTCAAACCAGTGACGTGTTCCGCGCTCCCACGACTAATCGCAAGCCAGGGGTGCACTGATGACAGAATCACGTTTGCAGCGGTGGGCAAGAAAGAAAGCGGAAACCCGGCAAGAGGCTCCGCCAGCCCCACCAGAGCCGGTGAAAGAGGCCGCGACAGCCCCGGAGACGAGTCCCGTCGAGCAGGAACTTGCGGTCAATGAGGCACTGTCAGAGCAGGAAATTCTTGCCAAGTACAATCTCCCAGCCCTGGAAAACCTGGCTCAAGGCACTGATATCAAGGGCTTTCTTAAAGACGAAATTCCTGAATTTCTTCGACGCAAGGCCTTGCGCGCACTGTGGCGTTCGAATCCCATCTTCGGCGTGTTAGACAGACTCAATGAGTACGATGAAGATTATTCAAAAGCCATCGTACCTATAGGTGGGGTAAAAACAGCTTATAAGGTGGGCAAAGGCGGCTTCCTGGACCTGGAGAAACGCGAGAGAGAGCGGCAGGAACGGGCACTGGAGGGCGAGTCAAACGATGACAACGTGAGGTTGTCCGAACCAGAGCCACAGGTGGCAGACGAAGCGCAGCCCGAACCGGCAGAGGAAACAGTCACACCGGAACCGGTAGAGGTGGCAACTGAAACCGGGCAGTCAGAACCGCAAGCGCTAGGGGAAACGGCTGAAACCGAGGCCGAACCGACGGAGCCGCGTTTCCGCCCGAGGATGCAGTTCGAAAGCTCATAACCTTAGTCGAATTGATCCAAAGCACTGTATCGACTATATACATAGTTAGTACCAAGACACGACAACAATAATCAGGAACAGCATTTTGGCCAACACTGCAGAAGTTCAGTGCCCGAAGTCGATCACCGAAGAGGATCGTTCCCGGGCGCAAATGTATCAGTTAATGGGGGCTTTGCTCGGCTCACCGCCCTCCGCTGAACTTTTATCCGGCCTCGCCACACTGAAGGGCGACGAATCAGCCCTTGGCTCTGCTTCCCAGCAGCTCGCGGCACTGGCCGCCAGAACCTCCCCGGCAAACGCAGAGCGCGAATACCATAATCTTTTCGTTGGACTCGGCCGCGGTGAACTCCTTCCCTACGCCAGCTATTACCTGACCGGCTTCCTGAATGAAAAGCCCCTGGCGCAACTTAGAACCGACCTGATGGCCCGCGGCATCAAACGCAATGACGACGTCAAGGAGCCGGAAGACCACATCGGCACCCTGTGCGAAGTCATGGCAGGCATCATCACCGGCGAATTTCCCTGCGACAGCGACGTAGCCTCGCAGAAAGCCTTTTTTGACGCCCACCTGAAAAAGTGGGCGGAACTGTTCTTCAGCGATTTGGAGAAAGCGCAATCGGCGGTCTTCTATGGTCCTGTGGGTTCCCTCGGGAAAGCCTTCATGGCCATTGAAGCCGAAGCATTTGCGATTCAGTAAACGGGGTCGACCCGACCCCAGCACAAGGTGGAGGAGTCCCATGGACAATCCGAAGGTTGAAAGCCGCCGTCGCTTCTTGCGTCTGGCAGCCGTCGCCGGTCCGGCTGCAGTTGCCATGACCGTTGCACCAAACGCCGCAGCTGAAATGGCGAAACCTGCCCCGAAGAAAAGTCGGGGCATGCGTGAGACGGAGCACACGCGTAAATATATGGAGTCGGCTCGCTTCTAGGAATCGAGTGGTGTTCAAGGTTGCGTGACGCTCTTGAATGGCCGCGGTTCCGACAAAACGAGAATAAAAAAAGAGAGAGGTATTCAAAATGTTAAGAAAGAAAACCAACGGGGTAGCGAAAGGCTCCCGTGCTGGATCTTTGCTTTCCTCCCTCGCTGCTAAGACCATGGACCGCCGGGGATTCCTTGCGGCTTCAGGTGTTACAGTGGGCGGCCTCGCGGCACTATCCCTGACATCCAATCGTGTTCAGGCAGCCACCCCCTCGACTGAGGGCGGCAAGGTCGAAGTCAAAAAATCCGTCTGCACGCACTGTTCGGTCGGCTGTACGGTCGAAGCCGAAGTTCAGAATGGCGTCTGGACCGGCCAGGAGCCGGGATGGGACAGCCCCTTCAACCTGGGCGCCCACTGCGCCAAGGGAGCGTCGGTTCGTGAATCCGCCCATGGTGAACGTCGCCTGAAATCTCCCATGAAAATGGTGAACGGCCAGTGGCAGAAGATTCCCTGGGACCAGGCGATCAACGAAATCGGCGACAAGATGATGCAGATCCGCGAAGAGAGCGGACCCGATTCGGTCTACTGGCTGGGCAGCGCGAAGCACAACAACGAACAGGCCTATCTGTTCCGGAAGTTTGCCGCGTACTGGGGCACCAACAACGTTGACCACCAGGCTCGTATCTGTCACTCCACCACAGTTGCCGGCGTAGCGAACACCTGGGGCTACGGTGCGATGACCAACTCGTACAACGACATCCACAAATCCAAGGCGATCTTCCTGATTGGCGGCAACCCTGCTGAGGCCCACCCGGTCTCGCTGTTGCACATTCTCAAAGCGAAGGAAGAAAACAACGCGCCTCTGATCGTCTGCGACCCGCGTTTCACACGCACGGCCGCTCACGCCGACGAGTTTGTCCGGTTCCGTCCAGGTTCCGACGTAGCGTTGGTCTGGGGCATCCTGTGGCACATCTTTGAAAACGGCTGGGAAGACAAAGAGTTCATCCGCACCCGCGTATGGGGCATGGACCAGATCCGTGAAGAAGTGAAGCGCTGGAACCCTGAAGAAGTCGAGCGTGTCACTGGCGCCCCAGGCGCCCAGCTTGAACGCGTTGCTCGCACCATGGCGAACAACCGCCCTGGTACCGTAATCTGGTGCATGGGTGGTACCCAGCACACCAATGGCAACAACAACACCCGTGCCTACTGCATTCTGCAGCTTGCACTGGGCAACATGGGCGTTTCCGGCGGCGGCACCAATATCTTCCGGGGCCACGACAACGTACAGGGCGCTACCGACCTGGGCGTTCTTGCCAACACCCTGCCCGGTTACTACGGCCTTGCCGCCGGTTCCTGGGCTCACTGGGCCCGGGTCTGGGAAGAGGATCTGGACTGGCTGAAAGGCCGTTTCGCCACCATGGACAAGAACGGCAAGTCCAAGGCGATGATGAACGAGAACGGCATTCCGGTATCACGCTGGATTGACGGTGTACTGGAAGCCAAGGAAAACCTTGAGCAGCCGGACAACACCCGAGCCATGGTTCTGTGGGGCCACGCGCCCAACTCGCAGACCCGTATGCTGGAAATGAAGGAAGCCATGGAGAAACTCGACCTGCTGGTCGTAGTGGATCCCTTCCCGACCGTTTCAGCCGTGCTGCACGACCGTAAAGACGGCGCTTACCTGCTACCAACCACGACTCAGTTCGAAACCCGTGGCTCGGTAACCGCTTCGAACCGCTCGCTGCAGTGGCGTGAAAAAGTTGTTGAGCCGCTGTTCGATTCCAAGGTTGACCACGAAATCATCAAACTGTTCGCGGACAAGTTCGGTTTCACCGATCGTATGTTCAAGAACATCGCGATCGAAGGCGACGAGCCAAACATCGAAGACATTACCCGCGAGTTCAACCGCGGCATGTGGACGATTGGCTACACCGGTCAGTCGCCTGAGCGCATGAAGAAGCATATGCAGTACCAGCACCACTTCGACAGAACCACCTTGCGTGCCAACGGTGGCCCCTGTGACGGAGATATCTATGGCATGCCTTGGCCTTGCTGGGGTACCGCTGAGATGAACCATCCGGGCACCCCGAACCTGTACGACATGTCGTTGCCGGTTTCTCAGGGTGGCCTGACCTTCCGCGCCCGCTTCGGTGTGGAACGGGACGGCGACAACCTGCTGGCAGAGGGCGTTTACTCGAAGAACTCCGAGATCAAGGATGGCTATCCGGAATTCACCATGCAGATGCTGATGGACCTGGGCTGGGACGGCGACCTGACTGCTGAAGAACGCGCAAGCATCGAAGCAGTTGCAGGTGCCAGCACCAACTGGAAGACCGACCTTTCCGGCGGCATCCAGCGTGTGGCGATCAAGCACGAATGTGCGCCCTTCGGTAACGCCAAGGCGCGCACGGTGGTCTGGAACTTCCCGGATCCAGTGCCCATTCACCGCGAGCCCCTGTACACCAACCGTCGCGATCTCGTCGAAGACTACCCGACCTACGAGGACAAGGTTTTCTGGCGCGTACCAACCATGTACAAGTCGATCCAGAAAGACGACTTCAGCAAGGAGTTCCCGATTATCCTTACCTCCGGTCGTCTGGTCGAGTACGAAGGTGGTGGTGACGAGACTCGCTCCAACCCATGGCTGGCGGAGTTGCAGCAGGACATGTTCATTGAGGTGAATCCGCGTGACGCGAACAACCTGAACATTCGTGACGGCAATGACGTCTGGGTTGCGGGGCCTGAAGGCGGTCGCATCAAGGTAAAAGCAATGATCACTGAACGCGTTGGCGAAGGTGTTGCCTTCATGCCGTTCCACTTCGGCGGTCATCTGGAAGGTAAGTCTCTGCGGAACAAATATCCTCAGGGCGCCGATCCAATTGTATTAGGTGAATCCACTAACGTTGTTCAAACATACGGGTACGACTCGGTCACGCAGATGCAAGAGACCAAGGCCACCCTGTGTTCGATCATGCCGGCATAAGAAGAGGTGTAGATCATGGCACTTGAAGGACAAGCACGAGCAAAATTCCTGTGCGACGCCGAACGCTGCATCGAATGTAATGCCTGCGTGACGGCCTGTAAGAATGAGCATGAAGTCCCCTGGGGCATCAACCGCCGTCGGGTAGTTACCATCGAAGATGGTAAGCCGGGCGAACGTTCGATCTCCGTTGCTTGTATGCACTGTTCAGACGCGCCTTGTATGGCCGTCTGTCCGACAGACTGCTTCTACCAGACCGAAGACGGTGTGGTGCTGCATTCCAAGGACCTGTGTATCGGTTGTGGTTATTGCTTCTACGCTTGCCCCTTCGGCGCGCCCCAGTTCCCCCAGGCGGGGAACTTTGGCAGCCGGGGCAAGATGGACAAATGCACATTCTGTGCAGGCGGCCCGGAAGAAGACACATCCGATGTGGAGTTCCAGAAATACGGTCGCAACCGTATTGCGGAGGGCAAGTTGCCTATCTGTGCGGAAATGTGCTCCACCAAGGCGCTTCTTGCCGGTGACGGCAATGAAGTTGCTGACATCTATCGCCAACGCGTCGTGAACCGTGGTTTCGGTTCCGGCGCCTGGGGATGGGGCACAGCTTACGAGAAGAAGGGCGCTTAAACCGGCCGGAACCTTCCGGGGCCTTCGGGCCCCGGAATTCATTACGGCAACGATTTCTTCTTGTTGATTCCGTTGGAGTGCTCTAATGAACAAAAAACAATTGAGTGCCGCCCTGCTTCTGCTGGCGACACTGCTTTTCAACCCTGCCTGGGCACAAGACGTCCCGGAGGTTGATCGCACTTCTACCGGGGGCGCTCAGACCCTGGAAGACATCATGGCTCGTCAGAAGCAATTGGAAGTTGACGAGTCCTTTCGGTCAGAAAACACCGGCAATCCCGCCAATGCTGCGGCAATCGATGAGCCGTTGGGCACGCTCGGTGGAGCTTCTCAGGCTGATGCCTGGCGGGGCGTCCGCTACAACGAGATTGACCTCAGCACAGAGGTGAGGGGACCAGCGGTTGACTTCCTGATTCAGGACGGCGGCATGCCCTGGTACCAGACACGCCAAGGGCCGGTCATCACCTACGGCGGGGGCGCCATTATCGGCATCATCCTGCTGCTGGCGCTATTCTACTTCACCCGCGGCAAAATCAAGATTGACGGGGGCCCTGCGGGCACCACTATCGAGCGATTCAAAGCGGTGGAAAGATTTGGCCACTGGCTGCTGGCGGGTTCCTTTGTTGCTCTCGGCATCACCGGCCTGATCACCCTGATGGGGCGAAGCTTCCTGATACCGGTGATAGGACACGAGGCCTTCTCCACTCTGGCAATCGGGTCCAAGTGGGTCCACAACAACATCGCCTGGGCCTTCATGCTGGGGCTGGTGATGACGTTTGTCATGTGGGTGGCGCACAACATCCCCACCAAACTTGACTGGCAGTGGATCAAGGCGGGCGGCGGTTTCGTGGGCAAGCACCATCCATCGGCAAAGAAGTTCAACGCCGGCCAGAAGATTGTTTTCTGGACTGTGATGATTCTGGGCGCTTCCGTCTCCCTTTCCGGGCTGTCGTTGCTGTTCCCCTTCCAGATGCCCATGTTCGCTGATACCTTCGGCATTATGAACAGCATTCTGGGAACCAGCTTTCCTACTGATCTGGCACCTCATGAAGAGATGCAGTACGCCAACATCTGGCATTCGATTGTCGCCTTCGTCATGTTGGTGGCGATCATGGCCCACATCTATATCGGCTCCGTCGGTATGGAGGGTGCGTTTGATGCCATGGGTAACGGCCAGGTGGATCTGGAATGGGCCCGCCAGCACCACGATCTGTGGGTAGAAGAAGTTCAGGCCAAACAAGGCAAGGGGGAGTCACCATGAAAGTCATGATTGCCGCGTTCGTCGCAGCCCTGGTGATTGCCTATCTGGCCCCGGTTACGCTGAACCAGTTCGGCTGGTCCTCGGCGGAACAAACCGCAAGCGAGAGTGTTCGCCTTGGCGAATGAATCTATAGCCGAGGAGGCAGAGGTATACCAGATCGACGCCGTCGGTCTGGTCTGCCCCCTGCCTATTTTGCGATTGAAAAAGCGTACCCGGGATCTGCCTAGCGGCACCCGGGTCGACTTTCTGGCTGATGACCCGAGCGGTCGCCGTGATCTGGAAGTTCTTTGTGAGCTGACTGGTCATCAACTTGAATGGGTTCGTGAGGAAGACGCCGGCGTTCTTCGCTATCGACTCTGCCTGGCCTGACGTTCCCGAAAATCCCCCAGCTTCCCCAACACCCAGTCCGGATCATCCAGTGGCAGATCGTGCCCAGCCCAGGAGTGTTCGGCAAAACCGCAACCCCAGAGCTTTGCCAGCTTGCCGGAACAACGGCTACTCACCATAGGATCGGCCTGACTGGCCAGCAGCAATACCGGCACCGACGGTGGTTTTTCTGGCGGACGGTAGCGGGCAGCGGCACGCATCTGTCTTAGCGCTGTTCGACGACTGACCGGCCTTTGATGCTGCAGTTCGCGCCAGTGGGCCAATAGGCTCGCCGGATGAGACAAGTTACTCGTCAGTGAAAGAATTGCCGCCTCACGCCGGTCTGCACCGGGATCGGCAAGGATTTTCAGAACAGAGCCCCACTGGCCCGGTTGCAGTCTTTGCCAGGGCGGGCTCCAGCCACTGCTGGTATTAATAGCAACCACGCCAGCGAGCCCCAGCGACTGCTGGCCGGCCCAGTCCATCGCAACCATCCCACCCAATGACAAGCCAACCAGTATCAACGGCGAGGGTAATTCGCCAGCGCATGCCTGAACGGATTGGCGGATTTCGGGAATGGAATCAGGGCTGGCTTCGGTAAACCGTGAGCCAGTGCCCGGCAGGTCCAGCGTGAACACCCGACCACCGGGAACCGCTTTGGCCAACAAAGAAGGAAAGTCACCCCAGTGTTCGCTCTGGCGGGCCAGGCCCCGCAGCAGCAACCAGTTCATGCCGTCACCGGTACCAATGCAGCAGCGCCGCCTGACGCAGGGTGCGCTCCTGGGCAGCATCCGGCAGCCACTGGTGGTAATGGGCGGTGGAACTGAGCAGAAAGTCCAGCCAGACCAGATGGCTGCGAAGAACCCGCTGGTGCCTGTGAGGCAAAAGCGGGTTGAACAGGCCGTCCAGCCTCAGCAGCTGGCGCGGACGCTTGCGTACCCAACGCCAGCTGCCCATCTCCAGGGTCAGTGGTAGGAAACGCCCGTCGCTCTCGCGGTTAATCTGCTTGTAGAAATAGTCCCACAGGTCACCATGTGTCAGGTAATGGGCAGACTGTGGCTCGAACACATAATTGTGATGGGGGTAGGCCTGCTCCCAAAGCAGCTTCAGTGCCATAACGTCGGCAATTCGGCGCATGGGCCTACGCCGGTAGGCATAGGGAAACCAGATCTGATCCTGCAGCCCAAATCCGGAATGACAGTCCAGCGAGACACTGAACGGGCGCCCCGTCACCAGGTCCTGCACCACTGATTCCAGTGCCCGGCTCTCAGCCTCCATCCCCGCTTCCGGCTCGCCCACGTACCAGGGCAGCCTTGCCGACACACGCTGACCACCCAACAGCCAAGTGCTTCTGGACTGGGCCATCAGCGGGGCGTTGCGCATCAGGTCGACGCCGCCGGGATTGCTGCGGCGGTTCTGCATCATGCCGCCCGGGTTCAGCAACGGCACGAATACCAGACGCACCCGATCCAACAGTTCCGCCAGGTGCTGGTCCCATCGGAGACGGTGGCACAGGCTTTCCAGCCAGGCCAGAACCACCTGGGTTCCAATCCGCTCGAGGCCGTGCACACCCCCAACCACAAGCAACGCTGGCGCATCGTCGGGGGCGTTACCCACATCCACCCGGTAGACCGGCAACGTCAGGTCCCCGGCAGACACACGGGTCAGCACCTGCGCCGTCACGCTGGGCGGCGCTTCTGAAACGATACGTTCCAGGCTCTGCAACTCCGGCAACCGTCGGCGGACTCGTGCCCGGTCCGGCCCGCTGCGGGCTTTCTTCTCGTTTCGTATGGCAGCGGCGTGGGTCAGGTCGGTGAGTTCAGTCACCCTACCCCGCCTTCGCCATGAAGTGATCCCGATACCGGCGGGATATCTTGTTGACCTCGAGCAGTATGAACACGTCGGCGCAGTTGAAATCCGGGTCCCAGCAGGGCTCACCGGCAATCTGAGCGCCCATCCGCATGTAGGCCTTCAGCAGCGGTGGCATCACACCACCGGTTTCGCAGGGTAGTGCCGCTGGCACTGGCAGGCGTGGCACTACTCTGAGGTCCTCATGGGTCAGGTAGCGTTCCCGCAGGCCGGGCATAATACCGGCAACGCCCGCGCCGCCATCAGCCATGGGGATGCTGGCGCATCCAATCAGATAATCCACCCGGGCGGTAAACAGGTAACGGGCCAGGGCCGCCCAGAGCACCGCAATGGTGGCGCCGCTGCGGTAGTTCGGATGCACACAGGTACGCCCCACTTCCACCACATGGCCAGGCAGTTCCGCCAGCCTGGCCAGATCGAACTCGTTACGGGAGTAGAAGCCGCCAAGACTACGGGCGGCCTCGCCGGGAAGCAGACGGGTGTAGCCGATCAGGGCACCAGTGGTTCTGTCTTCCACTCCCAGATGCAGACAGTGGCGATCGAACCTGTCCCGGTCCACGCCGAAAGGACTGATGCGAATTCCGAATTCCTCGGAGAAGGTCCGGCAACGAAGCCGCTGCGCCCGCAGGATATCCCGGCGGCTGGTCAGCCACCGAGCATGCAATTGCGGACTTGCCGATTTGGCCGGCGAACCAAGCCACCGCTTCCCCGCTTTCAGAAATCCCAGCTTTGCCATTCTTACCCCCGTCTATTTGTTCTATATTCTGAGGTGAGAGTGGCGGGCAAATGCTTCATCAAGATGAACGTAGAATGACGTTTTGATGATGGCTGGGCCGAGCCCTGTTAACCCAGCAAACCGGCGGGCCACTGCAGGGCATTGACGAGCACCAAAATCTGAGTAGGGTGAAAGGTAAGCGGACAACAAATGCAATGCACGCTAATCAAGGGGACGCGATATGCCCGTTGAAAAACACGACCTCGTTTATGAACTTCCCGAATCCAAGGCAACCATCCAGCATCTGAAATCCACTGACCTTCGTTTCGCGGAGCTGTTCGCGGACTACCATCGTGTAGAAACAGAAGTGCACCGCTACGAAGCCGGCCCCGACAACACGACCGACCAACACCTGGAAGATCTCAAGAAGCAGCGGCTGAACCTGAAGGACCGGCTGGTCAGGATGGTTCATGAGCATGAGTCTTCAACCGGATAAAAGGTCTTCAACCGGGTAGGACACCTTCTTAATCCGCATTACAGAAAGGACCGTACCTCTTCAAAATTTTAACGGAGCCGGCTCATGAGCAACCCTGTAATCGCGGATAACAGACCGAAGACAGTGTCACTGGAAAAAGGTGAGAAATACCTTTTCTGCACCTGCGGTCGATCAAGCGACCAGCCATTCTGCGATGGCTCTCACGCCGGTACAGGCCTGACCCCAAAGAGTTTTGTCGCCGAACAGGACGGTGATGCCGTTCTGTGCCAGTGCAAGCACACGGGCGATGCGCCCTTCTGCGATGGCACCCATAGCCGGTTCGACAATGATCAGGTTGGAAAGGAAAGTCCCGACGGGGACGACGACAAGGCATCTGAAAAGGAAGAATCCAGCGCCAGCAAATCGCCTGAAGCAAAAGCCACCCAGGAAGAACCAACGGTTGCTTTTATCCACCAGCTTGCCCGGGAAGGCCTGAGCAAAATGGGCCCCCACGGGCCCACCACCGCCATGGGCGTACCCCGGCATACACTGCCCCACTGGGATGATCTCCAATTGATGGTAGGTCAGTTGGCCACCCGGCCGCTGATGGAAGACACCGAGGTGGCCACCGAGCTGGTCATCGGCCCGGAAGCAAAGAAGCCCCTGACTCTGAGTATGCCGCTGTTTGTCTCGGATATGAGCTTTGGCGCGCTGTCCCAGGAAGCCAAGATTGCTCTGGCCCGGGGCGCCGAAATGGCCGGCACCGGCATCTGCTCCGGCGAGGGCGGCATGCTACCGGAAGAACAGCAGGAGAATTCCCGCTATTTCTACGAACTGGCCAGCGCCAAGTTCGGCTATGAGGAAGAACTGCTCAAGCAGGTTCAGGCATTCCACTTCAAGGGTGGCCAGGGCGCAAAAACCGGCATTGGCGGCCATCTGCCCGGCAACAAGAATACCGGCAGAATTGCCGAGGTGCGCGGCATTAAGGAAGGCGAGCCCGCGGTATCGCCGCCCACCTTCGAAGATCTTCAATCGGTAGAGGATTTCCAGCGTTTCGCTGACCGGGTCCGGGAAGTTACCGGCGGCATCCCCGTGGGCTTCAAGCTCAGCGCCAATCATATTGAACGGGACGTGCAGTTCGCGCTGGATGCCGGAGCCGACTACATCATCCTGGATGGCCGGGGCGGAGCCACCGGCGCTGCGCCGGAGATGTTCCGGGACCACATCAGTGTCCCCACCATTCCTGCCCTGGCCCGGGCGCGCCGGTATCTGGACGATCGCGGTGCCAGCGGCCGGGTCACACTGATTGTTACCGGTGGATTAAGAGTACCGGTCGATTTCGTTAAGGCCATGGCCCTGGGCGCCGATGGCGTTGCCGTTGCCAACAGCGCCATCCAGTCGATCGGCTGCGTCGCCGCACGAATCTGCAATACCAACAATTGCCCCGCCGGCATTGCCACCCAGCGGGAAGACCTGCGTCAGCGCCTCAACGTCGACAAGTCCTCCAGGCAACTCACGAACTTCCTGGAAGCGTCAGTACAGTTGATGCAGGTTATGGCCAGAGCCTGCGGCCACGACGCCCTGAGCAAGTTCAACCGGGAAGACCTGGCGACCTGGCACCGGGACATGGCCCTTCTGAGCGGTGTTCGCTACGCGGGGGTGATGGACCCCTCAAACTGAGCCTGCATGGTCAACTACTGCCTGCGCATTCCGCTTGGCCGCTGTCGAGATATTTTACGATTGTGCTTACAGGAAAAACCACGGCATCTGGTTTTTGACTAAAAAACAGCCAGCTATAACTCCTGGCTCAGTCTGTGCTTCCAAGTCACCTGAACCAAAAAATAGTGAAAGGGAGCTTTGATGATGAAATTTAAATTGATCGCGGCGGCGGGCTGTTTCCTGCTGGCGTCCCAGGGGCAGGCGGCGCTGATCAGCGTTAGTGGACCAAATAGCAGCTTTGGCGATGCAGCCAGTATTGTATTGTCCAGTACAATTGTTAATGCCAATGACGATGCAGCCTATAACACTGCGCAACAGGGCTTTGACGAGCAACAAGGTGTATTGTTGGGCTCTGCGCTGAATGTTGATGGCGGATCGATTGCTGCGGGCACCCGGGTAGACAGCCATATGATCTTCCTGAACTCTGGCCCAAACAACAACACAGACCTGCTTGAACATTTTAACGTCAAATGGAAATTTGATGGCGATATCCTTGGCGTTATGTCCAACTCCAACGGCAGCCTAGAGATCAACTCCACGAGCTTACTTGGCGCCTCGGATGTTCTTTATCCGAATTCAACCTTTAATGCCCGCGGTTTTGAGAGCAACCAGTCGCCCTGTGACGGAACCGCTACCAATGATTGCTACGGCATTTTCGGCAGTGAACTCACCGTGACCATGAGGGTGACCGAGCCAGGCGACTGGATTCGTGTAGTTACGCGCACTGCTGAAGTTCCGGAACCGGGCACATTGGGTCTTCTCGGCCTCGGCATTCTGGGGCTTGGAGCAGCAAAAAGAAGAAAGATGGCAAAGAACGTCTGACGTTACTCTGCTTGTACATGTTTGAAAACGATTCCCGGGATGCCCCGGGAATCGTTTTTTGATTATCTCAACACCACCCTCAGTCAGGCACATCCCTCAATCCTGAACCTCAACCAGAGCAGTCGTTCAAAAATATTGACGGCTTATATCTATATTCTCCGCTTTCAGCAAAAGCCGCTGCCACTGATACTTTCCTCACTAATTTCACCAGTGAGGGGTATTAATGAGCGACATCATGAAGTCTGCGGAATTCTGTGAAGTGGCGTTGCCGAACCGGTTCGCCCTGGCGCCGATGACGCGTACCAGCGCCGACGCCGATGGCACGCCCAACGCGCTGATGGCCGATCACTATGAACGCTACGCCCGAGGCGGATTTGGCCTTCTGATTACCGAAGGCACCTACACCGATGATAAGGCCAGCCAAGGCTACGCCAATCAGCCCGGCATCATCAATGAGTCCCAGATTGAAGGCTGGAAGGTGATTGTCGACCGCGTCCATGCGGCAGGCAGCAAAATCTTTACTCAGCTCATGCATGCCGGCGCCCAGTTCCAGGCGAATCGTTTTACCGACCAGCCGCTAGGGCCCAGCGAAGTCGCCCCGAAAGGCGCACCACTTGGTTTTTACGGCGATCAACAGCTCTGGCAGATCCCTGGTGCCATGAGCGACGCCGATATTCAGACAGCGATTGATGGATTTGCCCAGTCCGCCACAAATGCCAAAGCGGCAGGCTTTGACGGCATCGAGATTCACGGTGCCAACGGCTACCTGCTGAACCAGTTCCTCAGCACCCATTTCAATAAACGAGATGACGGCTATGGCGGTTCACTGGAAAAACGCCTGCGTCTGGTTGTGGAAGTCGTCCGCGCCGTCCGCAAAGCGGTGGGTGACAACTACCCGGTAGGCATCCGGCTTTCCCAGGGTACGGTGACCGACCCGGACTACCAGTTGCCGGAAGGCGCGGCAGGCTTCCGTCAGATCGTTGAAGCGGTACGGGATGCCGGTGCAGACTTTGTTCACACCACCGACGGCGAGGTGAACCGGCCCCACTTCACGGACGGCGACCAGAGCCTGGCGGGTGTTGCAGCGGATGTACCGGGCATCGGCCTGATTCTTAACGGCGGCATTGATGAAACAAGCTGCCAGGAGATTGCCAACCAGTTCCCCGGCGCGTTGCTGGCAGTGGGCAAAAAAGCCCTCGCCAACCCGGACTTTGTCCAGCGCCTGAAAGACGGTAAGGAAATTGCCGACATCAACTTTGAGATGCTGCAGCCGAAGGCGACGATTTCCAACGAACTGGCCTGGCGCAAAAAGAACGCGGCCTGAGTCAGTTTTCGGGATCGGCTCGGGACTGGTCGGAGCTTTCAGACTCTGATTCGCCTTTGCGTACTGGCTGCAGTTCCGACTCCAGCCAGTAGCGAACTTCGTGCCGGTCACGCCGACGGTTGAGCTGTTCGCTGTGAATGTTCTGGGGGAATATCTGGGCGCCGCCCTCGTGCTCCAGCCTGAAGCTCCGTCGCACGCCGACGGGGTGCCGGCTGGGACCATGAACCACGGCAGCACGGATTTCTACGGCGGTAATGTCCTCGAAAAGATAGTCGTTCCGGGTCTCGCTATCGTCGCTCCTGCGGCCAAGAATGATGTTGCGGAAAGAGCCCAGAACCAGATAGCCACCGGGCTGCAACGGCCCCTGCCTCAGCACTTGGTGAACGTTGCTGTCGTCTGCGCCCACTCGACGATACTCCGTTACCGTTAAAACCCTGTCTTCGCCTGCCCTGGAGTGCAGAACCACCTGAACGCACTGCACGTGAACGGTTTCCTTGCCCATGTTCACCAGCAGGCACAGGGCATCCGGGTTCTCGTTCTGGGCGTGGTGAATCACCAGGTAGGGCCGGTTGTTGCGCTGGTACTGCAAAAAGAATAACTGAAAATAGACAATCCAGATGAGCGCCATAACGGCGCTGCTGACGGGTGCGATATATTCCATTTCTGCTTCCGGTCAGTAAATTGTCTGACTACGTTACTCCATAAGCGACAATCTCCACCAGCAATCCGCCCTGTCGGGCAACACAAATCACAGTATCCTTGGGTGGCTTACAGGCACTATCACCTTATTAACTCAGGCTTTTTTTCGATTTCTTCTGCTTGGCCTTTTCGTAAAGCTCCCGCAGCGCCCTGGGCTGCTTGCCCTTGCCGGAACCATGGGACTCCAGAATGCGGGTCCATATCGCCTGCTTTTCCTCCGGTGAAAGCTGCTTCCACTGCTTTTTTTCCTGGCGCGTGCGTCCGCAGGCCTTGCAGATCTCCTTCTTGTTGAATTCACAGATATCGATACAGGGCTTTTTGGTAACAGGCTCCATGGACAGGAACGCTCCGGAATTGAGAGTGTATTACTGATAGATGCTGGCGATCAGTCGGTCTGTATTCAAGGCAAATGTCAGACTGTCTTATCCCGGCTAGACTGTGGCTTATACGGACTTTAATTCAAGGATTTGGCTGTTTCCGCCAAGGAGCGAACCATGATGAGCTTCATTGCCTTTCTGGTCGGCGCGGTGGTGATCGTAACCGCTGGTAGCCGGCTGGCCCGCGTCGCCGACGAACTGGCCGATCGCACCGGCATGGGTGAAGCTCTGTTTGGCCTGTTCCTGCTGGCTGGCGTAACGTCGCTGCCGGATTTCGCCGCAACGCTGAGCGCGGCGCTGGACTCCCGCCCTGATCTGGCGATGAGTAATGTCATGGGCAGTATGGCAGCCAACCTGGCGTTTCTCGGGATTGCCGACGCCATCTACCGCAAAGCCAACCTGGAGCACGCCGCCGCCTCTTCCACCAATCTGCTGCTGGCGGCACTGCTGATTGTGCTTCTGGCACTGCCACTGCTGGCCATTGTCAGCCCGCCACTGGATTTTCTCGGCGCACACCCGGTTACTCCGCTCATTGTGGCCGCCTATATTTCCGGGTTGTATCTAGTGCGCAGTTCGGAGAGCAGACCCATGTGGTTTCCCCGGGTCACCCTTCATACCGTGCCGGACGAACCTGCCCCGAACGTCGGGGGCAGCCTGCCCAAAGCCTGGATCCAGTTCATTTCACTTGCCGTTGTGACCGGGGTTGCGGGCTGGGTTCTCATGGAAGGCGCCAAAGGCATTAGCGACCAGACGGGGTTGTCCGACACAGTGGTCGGTGGCCTGCTCACTGCGCTGGCAACCTCATCACCGGAACTGGTCACAACCATAGCCGCTATCCGCCGCGGCGCTTTGACCCTGGCGGTCAGCAATATCTTCGGCACCAACTGCTTCAATATGATTGTTGTCGCCGCCGCAGACCTTGGCTACCCAGGAGGGTCCATCTATCACGATATGGCCCCGGTACAGATGACCTGGGGCCTGATCAGTATTCTGATGACGGCGATCCTGCTGATGGGCATGCTGCAACGTCAGCGTTACGGCATCGGCAGGATCGGGTTTGAAAGCGCGCTGATACTGTCGGTCTATATCGTCGCGCTGGGGATTGTGACCGTTACCGCGTAACCGATTCCGCCAGCATCTCGGCAGTAATCGCCGACAGCGTCCAGCCCAGGTGGCCGTGACCGGTGTTGTAGAACACCGTGGGCAGTTTGCCCTGGCCGACTCGCGGCATCATGTTGGGCAGCATCGGACGCAGCCCGGCCCAGGGTACAACCCGGCGGGTGCTGACGCCGGGGAAGCATTCTTCCACCCAGCGGGTCAGCGGTTTGATCCGGTCATCACGGATGTTGCGATTGTAGCCATTGAACTCGGCGGTACCAGCTACCCGGAACCGCCCGTCGCCCAGACGGCTGGTGACCAGTTTGGTGGCATCGTCCAGCAGGCTGACGGTGGGTGCGGCTTTCTGCGATGCCTCGTCGTCCAGTTCTACGGTGATGGAATAGCCCTTCACCGGATAGATGTTGACCCGATCGCCCAGCTTGGCAGCCAGGGCACGGCTGCCAACACCGGCACAGATCACCACGCCGTCAAACGTGTCGCGGTGCTGCTGTTCGCCGTCGTGGGCGGTCACCCAGGCGTGTTTTTCGTCTGCACTGAGCTCTGTTACCGTCTGCCCGTAGTGGGTTTTAACCCCGAGGCGCACAATGGCGTCCGCCAGGCCGTTGGTGAACTTGTGAATATCGCCGGTGGAATCGCTTTCCGTGAAAAAACCGCCGTAGTAGGTGCCGGCGAGCGTCGGCTCAATGTCCTTCATCTCTTCCGGTGTCACGGGTCGTCTTTCGAGGCCGCCAGCGGCCAAAAGCTTGGACACGTGGGCAGCGTGATCAAAGCCGGCCTTGTCCCGGTAAATATGCAGAATACCCTGCTTCTTCAGATCGAAATCAATGCCTTCCTCATCGGCCCACTGGAACAGATAATCACGAGCAGCAATCGCCATTCGGGCTGTTTCTGTGGTGTTCTTCTCGTACTGGGGAATGGCCGCGATGAACTCGGCGAACCAGCTGAGCTTGTGCCAGGAGGGCTTGGGGTTGACCAGCAGCGGCGCGTCACTGCGCAGCATCCACTTCATGCCCTTGGCGATGGTCTGCCAGTTGTTCCAGACTTCTGCGTTGGATGCGGACAGCTGACCGCCGTTGGCAAAGGAAGTTTCCATTGCCGCATAGCGGTGCTTCTCATAAACGGTGACGTCGAGGCCGCGCTTGGCCAGGGTGTAGGCTGTGGTGATACCGGTGATACCACCGCCAATTACTGCAATGCGCTTCATAACATGCTCCATAGGCGCCCAGGGTTTCCTCTCTACGCGAATCGGTAGAAAGCACCCCTTCCGTCTATGGACCTGAGAGATTCACACGCCGTTTCAGTGAAACCGGCGGCTTGCTCCTTCGGTGTGCCGAATGACGCAGTTATCGGCAACTCTTCGGAAAGTCTTCATGCCAGCGGTCCTTTTGCCTGAGAGTTTCCGGGGCAGTTGCTCCTTCGGCGCCGGTCTCGCTGTGATGCGAACCGGTCTCTCCCGCTAGCATGACGGCACTGGTAAGCAGCACCGACGAAGTTGCAAGGTAGCAAAATTTTCAGTCTATCGAAACCAGAATCTACAAAGGCCGCTCATTTCCGGAGGTTTGTCAAAATCGTGTAAATCCTGCCAATCTCATGGCCCGGGGTAATCCGCTATGGTCTGTAAATGGTATGTTCTCATCTACCTGCACTGGTTATACAAGACGCCTTACAAAGACGGAAACCGATTATTCATGATCGAACCGATCGTCCAATCCTTCACCCGGCTTCTGCCTGCCGCCGCGCTGCTCCTACTTGTCGGCTGCGCCAGCCGGCAGGAAGCACCGCCCCCGCCGGTGGAACTTCCGTCTGCTTTTTCCGACACAGGCCGACCGACTATTGATCAGGCCTGGTGGCAATCCTTTCAGGATGAGCAGTTAAATCAGCTGGTTCAGCAGGCTCTGGACAGCAACCTGAGCCTGAAAGCCAGCTACCAGCGGCTGCGCCAGGCTCGGGCCGTGGCGGATCGACAAAGCGCCGCACTGTTTCCAAACCTGGACGCCACGGCCGGGGTTGAACGACAGGAATCCGAAACGGTTGACGCCACCACGTTCAGTGCCGGACTCACCGCAAGCTATGAGCTGGACCTGTGGGGCCGTGTTCAGTCCCTGAGCGAGGCCGAAGCCCTGCGCGCTTCTGCGACGCTGGCCGACTATCAGGCCGCTGCCGTGACGCTCAGCGGGGAAATCGCCAACACCTGGTTCCAGCTGGTAGCGCAGCGGTCCCAGCGTCAACTGGCTGAAACCCAGCTGGAAACCAACCAGAACGTACTGACGGTTATCGAGTCCCGGTTTGCAACGGGGCAGAGCAGCAGCGCCGATGTACTTCGCCAGAGGCAGCTTGTCAGTGCCTCCCGGGAGCGCTTGAGCACCATTGAGGGGGACACGGACGTACTCAAGCATCAACTGTCGGTCCTTCTGGGCCGATCACCAACGAGAAATAACCTGCCACAGGATGCGACGCTTCCCGCTCTGCCGCCTTTGCCGGATACCGGCGTGCCCGCCGAACTGGTGCAACGGCGGCCGGATCTCAGGCGGTCGTGGCTGCAGGTTCAGGCGGCCGACGAGGAGCTTGCCGCGGCCATCACTGACCGTTTCCCGAGATTTTCCATCGAGGCGTCGGTCAGCTCCAGTGCCAGTAGTGCCAGTGAGCTGTTCGATAACTGGCTGACAACCCTGGCGGGCAACATGCTGGTGCCTCTGATTGACGGCGGCGCACTGCGGGCCGAGGTCCGCCGGTCCCGGGCGGTTCTGGAAGAACGGGTGCAGCAATACGGGCAGTCCGTGCTGACCGCCATTCAGGAGGTCGAAGATGCACTGGTCCGGGAAAGACAACAACGCCAGCGCCTGCAGAGCCTGCAGAACCAGATCCAGTTGGCGGATTCAACCTATCAGCAGCTACGCAGCCAGTACCTGAACGGTACCGTCAGCTATATCGAAGTACTGACCGCACTGAAGGACAAACAGGATCTGCAGCGCACCATCCTCAGTACCCGACAGCAACTGTTAACCACCCGTGTCGCCCTTTACCGAGCACTGGCCGGAAGTATCGAAGCTGCAGAAGCAACCCAGGAAACAACGGAGCAAGAACAGGCATGACCCATCCAACTGATGAAAACTCAGTTCGTCCCGAACGTGGCCGAGCGGGCCTGTTTAAAACCGTGATTGTCTCGGTGGTGATTGTGCTGATAGGGGTCGCACTGGTCTGGCTGATCTTCAAGACCGAACCGAAGGCAACCCGCTCCGATCTGGCCCGGGAAACCGCCATGCTGGTGGACGTTGAAACCGTCAGCCGTAGCCGCTACACCCCCATTGTGGAAGTCATGGGCCAGGTCATGCCGGCGCAGGAGGTCACTCTCGGGTCACAGGTTAACGGTGAGGTCATTGAACAATCGGACGCTTTTACCCCTGGTCGACAGGTTGAGAAAGGCCAGCAGTTGCTGCAGATCGAACCCGCTGATTACGAAGCCGCCTTACTGCAAAGACGAAGTGAACTGGAGCAGGCCCGCGCCAATCTGGAGCTGGAGCAGGGACAACAAGCGGCGGCCCGGCAAGAATTCCAGTTGCTCGGGAAAGACATCAAGGCGGCGAACGAGGCACTGATCCTGCGCAAGCCGCAGCTTCAGCAGGCCCGGGCTCAGGTCGATGCCGCGAAAGCTGCCGTGCGGCAGGCCGAACTTGCTCTGGCACGCACCCGGGTTCGCGCGCCGTTTGCCGCGCAAGTACTGACTCGTGAAGTCAGCCCTGGTTCCCAGGTCAGTTCCGGTCAATCCCTGGGCCGGCTGGTGGGCACCGCACAATACTGGGTTGAGGCCGCGGTTCCGCTGTCAAAGCTGCGCTGGCTGACCTTCAGCAATGAGCCGGACTCACCGGCCGCAGCGGTGACCCTCTCCCACGACACCATATGGCCGACAGGCCAGACCCGACAGGGCCGGCTTACACAACTGGTGGGCGAGCTGGATACCAATGCCCGCATGGCCAGGGTCCTGATCACCGTAGATGACCCGCTGGCGCTGGAGAAATCTGCCGGCGAACCGCCGCTGATTCTCGGCACCTTTGTGACGGCAGAGATACAGGGCAAACCGCTAGGAGTCTGCGCGGCAGGAGCCACCTTCTGGCATAATACGTAAAAATTCTTCAGCACCGGAGAATCCGATGGGAACCACCTTCCGCCCCTATTCACCTGATCAGGAACTGCTTCTTCCCCCGAGCCTGAACGAGTGGCTGCCCGAAGGGCATCTGGCCTATTTCATCAGTG
>Ga0207884_1000249_pt1 | contig 42862 bp, 35 predicted proteins | sample MalvirmetaMSP144_FD_184236 | JGI IMG/M metagenome (GOLD analysis project Ga0207884, IMG submission 184236) | Marine viral communities from the Deep Pacific Ocean - MSP-144 (SPAdes) | ecosystem: Environmental > Aquatic > Marine > Oceanic | place: Pacific Ocean | collected 2011-07-08 | reverse complement strand
CTCGGCCGCCGCTTTTTATGCCTACAGGGATCCCAGGGTGGCGGGAATCTTTATGGTCAACCCCTGGATCAGAACAGAGGCAGGGCAAGCCAAAACCTACCTCAAACACTACTACTGGAACCGGCTGCGGGATCCCCGTTTCTGGCAGAAAATCAGGAACGGTCAGTTTTCCCTGATGCGCTCACTGAAAGCCTGGTTACAACTGCTCAGGCATGTCGCCAAAAGCAACGGCGACTCGAAAAAAGCTTCAGACGCCGAAGAGCTGGCGTCGCTACCATTGCCCGAACGCTTAACCAGGAGTCTGCAACGCTTTCCGGGAAAGACGTATATTCTGACCAGTGGCAACGACTATATTGCTCAGGAATTCAAAGACTTCACGTATAGCTCGGCTATCTGGAAAAACTCCGGGTTGCAGGAGAAAATCTTTTTTAATGAAATGGCCGATGCCGACCATACCTTTTCCCGGACGGTCTGGCGTGCGGAACTGTTCGAGCAAACCGCACAATGGCTGAAAAACCATTTGACCGAAGATTGGCCCGATCAAAAATCTGCGAACACCAACAACGACCACTGACTGACCACTGACCGACCACCGAATAATGTTTGCTACTGCCATCTCGCCAAACCCGAATAAATGGACCGCAAACAAAATGGAGCCCACGCCATGACCACCAGCCATCTGCCACCGCTGCTCAACCACTATCTGGCGGGTTGGTCCTGCTCTGCAGCAACAGTATTCAGCTCAGAAAATGCGCTGGGCAGAATGGTGGAAGCCGCCAACAGCTCACTGCCCGATATTTCCGTCGAAAACGGCACATCGGCCTGTGCCAGCACCGATGTGCTCTATCAGGCGGCCAACGGGTCCAGTTTTGCCATGATTGGAGAACCGGAATGGACCGCGGAACACCTGGCCAGCAAAGCCCGCGAGGAGGGCCATGGCGCAGCATTGTCAATGGCCCACGCTGAATACGGCAGCCGCTTTTTACAAGCATTAAGGGGCCCGTTCGCCTTCGCGGTTATCGATACCTCGACAGATACGGTGATGCTGGGTACCGACCGGATGGGCCGTTACCCACTTTATTACACTGAGATCGATCACGGACTGGTTTTCGGTTCTTCGGCATCCATTGCACGTGCCAATACGAACCCGGCTGAGGGGTCCGAAAAAGCCAGGCTGCAAGCCCAGGGCCTGTATGAATACGTCTATTTTCATATGGTACCCAGCCCACACTCCATCTTTGAGAAATTGAAGAAGTTACCCGCCGGCCACCTGTTGCTTTACTCGGAAAACCAGTGCGTCGTCAGCAACTACTTCCGGCCCGTGTTCAGGGAACAATCGCCGGATGGATTTACCGGCCTCGGAGCAGAGCTCAAGACACAGTTAAAAGGTGCCGTAGAACGGTGCATCAAGCCCGACGTGAAAGTGGGGGCATTTCTCAGCGGCGGGCTGGACAGCTCCACCGTTGCCGGCATGCTGTCTGAACTCAAGCCGAACAATGCTCATGCGTTCTCTATCGGCTTTTCAGCCAAGGGTTACGATGAGATGGCCTACGCGCGCCTCACGGCAAAACACTTCGGCATTCAGCTCCACGAGTACTATGTCACGCCAGAGGATGTGGTGAAGGCCCTGCCAATGGTCGCCGCCAGTTATGACGAACCGTTCGGTAACTCCTCTGCCCTACCCGCCTATTTCTGCGCAAAACTGGCCGCCGAAAACGGTATCCAGTGCCTGCTTGCCGGCGACGGTGGCGATGAGCTGTTTGGTGGAAACGAACGCTATATCAAGCAACGGGTATTTGAAAACTACCAGAAGTTTCCCGCAGGCCTGCGGCACGCTCTCATTGAACCGCTCATCAATGTCCTCCCCAATGCCATACCACTGGCTGGCAAGGCAAAAAGCTACCTGCAGCAGGCCAATGTTCCACTGCCCGATCGCCTTCAGAGTTATAACTTCCTGCATCGCCATGCCGCGAATGAAATTTTCGACGATGAATTTCTGGCGACAGTCAACACCCAGGCGCCGCTCCAGTTGCTTAGAGAAACATACCATCGGGCGACTGACGCCAGTACGCTCAATAAAATGCTGTATCTGGACTGGCAATATACCCTGGCGGATAACGACCTCAGAAAGGTCAGCCACATGTGTGAACTGGCTGGCGTGGATGTCGCTTATCCCATGCTGGATGACGGTCTGATTGACCTGTCATGTCGAGTACCGAGCGACTGGAAGATCAAAGGCAACGACCTGCGCCATTTTTACAAGGCCGCACTGAAGGGCTGGCTGCACGACGACACCATCAACAAGAAAAAACAGGGCTTCGGCTTGCCGTTTGGGGTATGGATGGAAACCCATAAACCGCTTCAGGAAATGGCCTATGACCATCTACTGAACCTGAAAAAACGCCAGTTTTTTAAACCCGCGTTTATTGACCAGACCATAGACCTGCACAGAAATCAGCATGCTGCCTATTACGGGGAACTGATCTGGATTCTGATGGTGCTGGAAATGTGGTTGGTCCAACACCAATAAAAAACCAACTCTGGCTCAGCGCCAACCTCTCGATAAACAGCTTAGCTAGCCGGCCTTTGTACTGAAATTTTCTGAAAAAGTGATCAACGGCCTCTAACTTGTCGGTAGAAAGTGAGTATGGCTTGGGGAAAATATTCAAGCCGTTAACAGCCTATCAAATATCGACTCCGCCTGCTGACAGCAATAGCCAACAGTCATGCCAACACAATCACTGGCGATAGAACCATGGACAGTGAATGGATTACCCCATGTGATAGCCAAACGATAGAAAATCTCATAAATTGCCAGTCTTCCTGCCACAATTGCAGTCTCCACCCAAGCAGGAGCCTCATGCAGCTGAATCCGGCTTGTCACTGATTCTCAGGGGTTTCATTAAACAAATTGCGATCGCAGATATTCTCGCGCTTCATTTGGTAGATCCAATATTCGCCAGCCCTGCCAACTACTCTCCTTTACTACTGTTTGTCGGGATCTACGCCTATAGTTTTCAGGTCTATATGGACTTTTCCGGTTACACAGATATCGCCCGTGGCGTAGCCCGAACCCTTGGTTATGAGTTACAGATTAATTTTAACAGGCCATATAAGGGCCAAAGTATTTCCGAATTTTGGCAACGTTGGCATATCTCAATGTCTTCTTTCTTCCGGGATTATCTGTATTTCGGTTTGGGTGGCACCAAAAAAGGTAACGTTTATGTCAACCTCTTTATTACGTTCATCGCTATAGGTACCTGGCATGGAGCAGGCTGGAATTTTGTCGCCTATGGTTTCTGCCATGGCGCACTTGTCTCTTATGAAAGGTGGAAAAGAAATAGGCGTAAACGACCAGGTCTGCCAGAGCTTGTAATCCCCCCAGAAAATAATCGAGGTTTTGAGTAGAGACTTTTAAAATGATCGCACAAGGAGCGACGAATGAAGAAGTCGAAGTTTTCGGACACACAGATCTTGTCGATATTCAAGCAGCATGAGGCGGGTGTTCCGATGACGGAATTAGCCCGTGAGCATGGGGCAAGCCCGGCACTGATTTATCAGTAACGTGCAAAGTATGGTGGGAGGGATGCCTCAATAATGAACCGATTGGAGGAACTGGAAGCCGAGAATGCCGTTTGAAGAAGATGTATGTTGAAGAACGGATTAAGGCAGGGCTTTGACAGGAAGCCCTGGAGGAAAAGCTGTAAGGCCATCCCGTCGCCGGGAGATGCCCAAAAACACTGTTAAACGGGATGGCATCAGCCTGTATGGCTTTTAAGACTGACAACCACGCATAAACGCTGGGGCTTTGGCCCGTGCTTTTTGTACCTGCACAACATCAAAGGCTATGGCTGGAACCACAAGCGTGTGTACCGCACGGGAATTGGAGTTAAACCTGTGCATCAAGCCAAAACGACGTCTCAAGCGAGATTATCCCGGGGAGCTGGATTGTGCCCAACGCACCGAACCAAATGTGGTCGATGGACGTTATGTGCGATCAGTTAATGAACGGCAAAACCTTCTGCACCAATGTGATGGACGACTACAACCGCGAAGGTCTGGGTATTGAAGTGGATCCGTCTCTGCAATCCGCCAGAGTTATCCGATCGTTAGACCAGATTATCGAATAGCGAGGCAAACCCGTTGCACTTCGGTGTGAGAGCCCCCCCTAGAAGGGTATTGGGTACAATACCTGAACCAAATGCTGGTCCATTGAGCAAACACGCACCGGATCACCTTGCTGTATATCCAGCCGGGCAAGCCGACGCAGAATGCCTATATATTGAACGATTTAACCGAACGCCCAGACAGGAATGGCTAGACATGCACCTATTTGAATCTATTGAGCATACCCAGTTGTTAGTCACCCTGTGGCTTTGGCAATACAATAACCAACGGCCTCACTCTGCCATTGGCGGCATACCGCCGAGACAGTTGCTACAGGCAGCCTAATCCTCTACTGATAACTCCGGTTATAAATGGGGGGATTACACACTATGCGCGGAGAAAACCGAAATGATATGTGATTTAAATGTTGCATCGGAGGCATACCGCATCAACGATTACTGATGGGAGCTTAAAATTCTACGAATGGCTGCTTCAGTTAAAATGGAAACTCACAAAAGTATCTACTTATGAACAAGAGGCACAGATGTCAAATCTATTAAAAATCTGGAGAAAGAATTCCAAACAATTCAAAGAAATATCAAAAAAGAATAGATTTCAACAATTTATTGAAATTTTATACTATCGATTTCACGGCTTTTCTGCGCTGAGCTATTACGGAATTCCTTTATACACTGAACTCGGCAAACGTTCTTTAATTTCCGAAGCTGAATATACAAAGGCTGAGAAATATTTAAATCCAAGAAGAAGCGGGGTGGTTCCATTCAACAAGTGGATACAATCTTGCGTATGGAAAGCCAATGGTTTGCCCCACTCTAATACATTGGGCTTCTTCAATAAAAGAATAGGGGTGCTAAATGGAGCCACTGTCAATTTATCAGAAGACACCCTGACAAGTTTTTTTAGCAACGTGAATTTTCCTGTTGTAATAAAACCGATAGACGGTGCCAACGGTATAGGTTTCGATGTAATCGAAAAATACGAGAGTCAATATAATACGATAACTATGCGAAAGCAGGGGACACTTTCGATAGGTTCATTTATGTCTTTTTTATTTGATGATCTTGAAAATCTCGAAGGTTATATCTTGCAGGAATACATAGTCCAGCACCCTGACTTGTCTACTTTCCACGAACATTCCGTAAATTCATTACGCGTAGTGACTTTCATGAACCAAGATAATAATTATACAGTTGATTGCGCTCTAATGAAGTTTGGTGCGGGAAAATCAATAACAGACAATGATAGTGTAGGAGGAAGGGTATTTGCTTTCATGGACATGAATAACGGCTCTTTAGGTAAAGGGTTCACAGGGTCTTTATCTCAGCGACAAATAGAGTTTCACCCAGATTCGCATTTTCGCATTTTCCAATATATTGTTCCTTTTTGGAAAGAATCTCTTGAGCTAGCCATAGCTGCACACAAACTTATACCCTACCCCAGCCACCTGGGTTGGGATATCGCTATTTCAAAAGAAGGGCCAATAATCATCGAACCCAATTCATTTCTTGCTATTCCAGTCTATCAAAAAGGAGGCAATGACATGTCTTCCACAGGTTTGGGAAGGTTCTGCAAAGAGTTTATTAGAGGTGCGTAGCCTCTTCTTGCGTGAAAGTTATGCTGATCTGATGCATTAGCGAGGTGAAATTTCCTACTGCCAATAACGATCACAAGGACCGATATAGACTAGTTCAAGCGACGAAGCTTTGAGGTGGGCCCGCTTGCGGTTTACCGGGTGACCCTTGTGCTGCAAATGAACACCCATCTCGCCAGAGCCGTAGTACAGCGTCTCCAGATGTCGTTGGTCAATCAGATACATCAACTCCAGATCCTCCTGACACTGTGCACGAGGGCTTTAATACACCTATGAGCGACTCACTTTGAGCAGCTCACACTGGCGCGCAATACTGACTTGGGGGATGACCTCGCTCAATCATTGCCAACTGCCGTTGATGGTTTACTGATCGCGCTCCACCTTCAGCTTACCGATCTCGCGGTAAAGTTCATCAGTGTTGGGCTCATCGGACTGCTTGATGGACTTCCTCTTACCCTCGAAGAGGTCAGGATCGTTGTTTAGCAGCTCGCGCTTCCAGGCACTGACCATCGTTGGGTGAATCTGAAAACCGGGCAGCAATCTCGGATGTAATCTCGTCGCCTTTGATCGCGGCCAGGGCGACTTTGGGCTTGAACGATGCGTTGTATTGCTTGCGTTTCTTGCTCATGACTCTCCTCCTTGTGGAGATAATGAATCAGAGCTTAGGCACCTGTCCAAATTTCGGGGACCACTTCACTTTTTATAATGCACGATGAACTAAACTATTTCTTAAGTCGTGCATATAAAGCATTTAATTCACTTTTTAAGTAGTATACAAAGTTTTGAAAATATAAAGTGCGATCCCCCGGGAAAAAAAAGTCGCTACGAATATATGGATTTAGAGAGCGCACAAAAAACATAAAGAAACTTTGTATCTTTGAAAAAAGACTAAAATCATCCCTGCGCCACTCATTCACCAACTGAGCAACTTCACCCGGCCAAGTATCACGGCACACTACACCCAGCTTGGGTCTGGTATCAAAATACGATTTGCCTTCAAGAAACCACTGTGCCTGCATTAGTGGGTAATCCATTCGAGCAAAAAGGTCCAAGTGCAGATACTGCCAAAACCGAAAGTTTATTTCGATCAACTTGAAGGTATGAGTACTCTCGTCATAACGATACTCCCCCATGGCACAACCTTGCCAATTCAAATACGAAAGTCGATTAATCGTATCATCTGCGATTTCCGGGAACCAACAGCTTTGTCTTAAGGACATGGTTCCCCTGCTGTGCGGACGCTGGTGACAATCACGAACACAGGACACCGCAAGTACTTTACCATTATCGATCAGGACAGACACGCCAACCTGAAAACCGCTGCAAGCCTCTTGGACAAGAGCAAACTCCCAATCGGATGCCATCGAGTTCAACGCGGCTAGGGCTCTCTTGCCATTTTCTGCAAATGCAAAGGAGGTTGCTGATTCAGAACCATGAGGTCGTAGCTTTTCTGACTTGAGGTAGTATCCAGTTTTGGATTTGGGCAACACTCTGAAATCTATTGGTTTTGTTAAGTCGACCACTGAGGATTGAGGATGGTTTTTCATCAAATTTAACGCAGGATCGGCATTAATAAATTTACTCACAATAGTTGACTTACTGAAACAGTCAAAAAGAACTTTCTCATCGGCAGTAACCGGAAGCAGAGGTTTGAACTCTTCAAATGAGGGCTTTAGAGCTTCCAATACAGCGCTCGTCGGAACAATCATTTTTATGTCGTGCCTAGCAACATAGTCTCTCATCCAATCAAGAAACAATGGATCAATAAACGGGGGATAAACGACCGAGTGATTAGCAAATCTGGATTTCAAACCTAATGCATCAAAATTTGACGAGCCCGCATGCACGTTATAACCAGCACGACCTAAAGAGCGTATCGCAGCGACACAGGCACGTGCATGAGCATCAGGAACAAATACAGATATGCTCACCCAGCAGCTTCCAGCCGCCAAGTTGCAGTATTCACACGGCTAAATTTGTAGTGAGGTGTTAGTTCAGCCATATAAAATTTCTCATTACCGAATAGTTGAGTTGTATCAAATCGTGCTATAGGTTCAAAGCCAGAGGTTAAGTGACTTTTCATTGCTGGCAAGTTATTTGCGTCTACAGCGGCGACAGCTAATTTTGTATCGGTTTCATCAAAAACATAATGTGCCAAAAAATTCAGACCCTCTACAAAAATCCGCTTTCCTCTATGATTCGGATGAACATACCCAGAATATTGAGTCGATGTATAGGGCGGATAAAAAACAGTTTGTTTAACACTCCCAAAGGTACTCTTAGTTGATTCCGGCTTCACCCAAGAAATAAAAGCAAGCTGTTGGTTTTGAACAAGGGTTACACAGATAGCGCCACTGTTTAGCTGTTCTTGTGCATTACTTAAAAAATACTTCTTATTATGCCAGCTTTCCGTTTCCTCGAAACATTCTAGATCTTCCCACTGGTTTATTTTAAATGGAAGGTTTAAGTCAAGTGGCTTGCGCGAATCCTTTGTTATTGCCAATAGATACAAAGAACTACTGCTTGAAACCCACCGTGAGACACCGTTATTTCTTAAATGGTATAAAAACCATTCTGACGAATATTTTTTCACAACGCCCTCTCTTCATACAATTAGTCGACAACAAGATTAAAATCGAGTTGTGACCGAAGGTGGTGTTTGAGTATACAGAGTCGGCGTATCTAGTTTATTTGTTGCTACAACACAAGTCACCAACCGGAGAGATACGCCACCGTGGAAAAGAGTAACGCTATTGAACTGAAAGGTCGAGCATGGAGTACCGATCTGGTAACCGAATTGTTGTGTACTGCCGTCCAAAAACCTTCTATCCAGCCATGAGACCGAGGCCAACAATTACCCTCAGAAAGCGAGCTAGAGGACGGGGGTGGGTGCACGATGCCCACATGCCCGAAGGGGGATTAAGACTGGTACCGTTCCGATGAAGGGACAGATTGCCGAGATGTGGAAAAAACCAGACAGCCAGTCGTGTTCAGACTCGGGATTAGTTCTAGGATTTAAATAATGCAGGATCGATCATCAGGGAATGACGATACCACTACAATTATATTCGACCACCTAGCTCGATGGGCCACATCAGTCCAGCGGCATTTGTAAATCGGGCAGTATAAAAGGAAACCCCACCAGCCACCAAGCTGGGAACGTGGTCGTGCTTAAACATAGTGAATGTGCCACAAAACCTCTATCTGCCAGACATATTTTCTATTCTCTCTTGAAATTAATAAACTGTTAAAAGATTTAACTTTAAAGATCGTAGTTTTCTGTATTGATCGGAACAACTCTTAACGTTAGCCACCTTGGTTTCATAATGCGCCGATAGGTTCTCTTTAATATACCGTTTAGAAAACATTTATCGATCAGCGGACCTATTTTACTTCTCTCAGATTTCAAATAATATTTTTTCAGTCTTTTGTAAACTTCCATATTTCCTGTCTCATCAGCCAGAAGAAGCAAATCTATTACGAAAGATTTTGTTGCCCGGGAGGTAGGCTGCAGTTTTTTTAACTGATCCATCTGAAGTTTTGGTAACGTTTTGACATCACCATTTAACAGGAAGACTGCTGCCATGGTCCGTATACACTTGGAACACTGTCCACAGTTTTTATCAATGCTATTCCAGCATACCTGGAGGTTTTCAGCCACATCGGGGGACTCCAGAATTGTTTTTGTCTTCTGGGTACGAGTGGCTCCGGAACCGTGATGGATCACTTTAGTTGATTCCGTACTCCACATAGGGTCAGTTAGTGGGTGGGAACCCCAAGGGAACAGGTGATCGTAAGTATGTGATGAAGCAACATAAAGACACTTCATACCCAGATTCCCACCTGCAGAGGAAATCAATAAACCATGGGCAAAACTCCAACCGATCTCTTTTTTCTCTGTCCAGTCCCGGGCGTTGGTATCCACTGGGATCAGTTGCTTCCCACTGCTTTCAGCAAACGCTGTTTGGTGCTCAACGCGGCGATTCCAGGCGAAATCATCATCGCCCATATCAAAACCGCGCAGCATAATAAGATGAGTGATTTCATCACGCTTGGCGATAAGGGTATAGGAGCTATCAACCCCCGCAGAAAAGAAACTTCCCGTATGAGTGAACTGCTTATCGCGATTACTCAGCTCACAGTTCAATGCGATTTTTTGAAGCTTGGGGTTCCACCTGGAATATATCGTTTGTAATTCACTGAGCTGGCCATAAAAAAACCGGGACACAGCCACACCTGCATCAACTTGTATATCCCGCTGGGAAACCATGGCTTCCAGAAGAGAAACCCCGATAAACCACTCAGCATTTATGTATAAGGGAAATTTATCTGGAACTTTAAAAAAAACTAAATCGCCATCAACATCGGCAGATAAAATATTAAATCCATCTTCCTGCTTTATCTTTATATCACTTATGAGCAATTTCTTGTTCATGTAAATAGCTCCTGAAAGATTCCTATAAGAACAATGCAGCTACCATAAGTAAGGAAACTTCTGCTCTGTTCGCCATCTTATGCCCTCTGGCATCAACTTCTTTGTTAAAGACCAGAAAATCGAAATTGCTCGAAGCATAAATATATTCGAGTTTTTTTCAGTTTTTAATTTATTTTTTATTTCAAGATCAAGGTTGTTTTCATTAGCACTCGAAAACAACCCAACCATAGAACCCAAGCGTATTTTTTGATAGAAACTGAAATCAAAATTATTTTTTAATAAAGCCATCCTATCAATACTTTCCAGGGCAAGCTGCGTCCTTCTGCATTTAAAGCAATAACCACAGTTTTTTATGGGAATAGTTTTTTCTATGCATACATATATTTCATTGCTGAACAGGTCTCCGGATGAAATAAACTCAAGTTTTTCTATTCTTCCAGCCTCATCCCCGATGGAGAAAAAACGGATTCTTTCGGTATTGAGTAATGGCAGGAGATAGGGGTCCATAATTGACATGTCGTAGTGCTCGAACACCCCCAGGTCTTCAGGCGCATAGCTGGAAGAATAATCATATCTGGAAATACCCTGCTGCAATAACAGCGCACAGGCAATGTTGCCTATCACATCACGCTGCTGAAAACGCTCTCTGAAAATACGGTCAATATTGCTATTGACTGCTATCAGGGGTTTATTCATGGTACACAAGGCACTTTCTGCTACAGCAAACCTTTGCGCAAAAACTTCTTCAACGTTGTCTTTACCATGTTGCCCTGTATTCGCGAACAAATAATAGGCATACGGGGTACCATTTTCCTCAGCCTGCAAGGCTGTATACCAACTATCCACCCCACCACTGAACCCTGTTGCAGAAGACCCGTCTGACTGTTGCCAGGATGACTCCGGATTGAGTACGTCGATATCAATCTCATGCAAACGTGGGCATAACGCGAGAAACATTTTTTTTATATCGTGTGACACGGCATCAGCCAGCTGTCTGGACACCTTGCCTTCTATTTTGAGATCTAAACCACGCTCCATAGCGAGCCAGGTATAGAGAACAAAAAAGGCATCCACTGATTCAGTGTCGATCATGGACTGAAATTGCTTGTCCAGCTCAAACCAAATGGGCTCACAGCCCTCCACGACGGCCTCCACACGGATTTTCTGACCTATTTGCGTTAAAGTGTTTCCTTTCAAATATATTTCTTTCATATACAAGGCCCCCACCTCATCCAATTTTTTATAATACCCATGTGTATTTTTTAATTGAATAACCCTTAATAAAAATCTATAAAAATAATGCAACTACCATAAGTAAGGAAACTTCTGCTCTGTTCGCCATCTTATGCCCACTGGCATCAACTTCTTTGTCAAAGACCAGACAAACGAAAGGACACGAACAAAAAATACATTCATGCCATATTTTTTTATTAGTGCGTTTTTTATTTCAAGATCAAGATTGTTTTCATTAGCACTCGAAAATAACCCAACCATAGAACCCAAGCGTATTTTTTGATAGAAGCTGAAATCAAAATTATTTTTTAATAAAGCCATCCTATCAATACTTTCCAGGGCAAGCTGCGTCCTTCTGCATTTAAAGCAATAACCACAGTTTTTTATGGGGATAGTTTTTTCTATGCATACATATATTTCATTGCTGAACAGGTCTCTGGATGAAATAAACTCAAGTTTTTCTATTCTTCCAGCCTCATCCCCGATGGAGAAAAAACGGATTCTTTCGGTATTGAGTAATGGCAGGAGATAGGGGTCCATAATTGACATGTCGTAGTGCTCGAACACCCCCAGGTCTTCAGGCGCATAGCTGGAAGAATAATCATATCTGGAAATACCCTGCTGCAATAACAGCGCACAGGCAATGTTGCCTATCACATCACGCTGCTGAAAACGCTCTCTGAAAATACGGTCAATATTGCTATTGACTGCTATCAGGGGTTTATTCATGGTACACAAGGCACTTTCTGCTACAGCAAACCTTTGCGCAAAAACTTCTTCAACGTTGTCTTTACCATGTTGCCCTGTATTCGCGAACAAATAATAGGCATACGGGGTACCATTTTCCTCAGCCTGCAAGGCTGTATACCAACTATCCACCCCACCACTGAACCCTGTTGCAGAAGACCCGTCTGACTGTTGCCAGGATGACTCCGGATTGAGTACGTCGATATCAATCTCATGCAAACGTGGGCATAACGCGAGAAACATTTTTTTTATATCGTGTGACACGGCATCAGCCAGCTGTCTGGACACCTTGCCTTCTATTTTGAGATCTAAACCACGCTCCATAGCGAGCCAGGTATAGAGAACAAAAAAGGCATCCACTGATTCAGTGTCGATCATGGACTGAAATTGCTTGTCCAGCTCAAACCAAATGGGCTCACAGCCCTCCACGACGGCCTCCACACGGATTTTCTGACCTATTTGCGTTAAAGTGTTTCCTTTCAAATATATTTCAGTCATTTACACACCATGCCCTGCTATCTAGTTAACGCGCTGCAGGAGGGCAACTTTGCATAAGCAAGCCCGCGCTTTAAGCCGGAAAAATATTCAATTTAAGAATAACTGGCCTGTCGCTAATAAACTATAACGCTTGTGAATTTCATACCGGAGAGAAAGACGGTTATTGGGCTGACGAACCCGTCTTTTTGTAGTTTGCCGCACTTAGATAGCGTCCGAATAGTACTGAAGTATTTTTTTATTTTTTCCATTGTTCCTCAAATCATCCTGTTTTCAGCCATTTGAAAAAAGATCGCTTTAGCTCAAGCAAACCGGACAGTTCCGCCTCAAACTCCAGGTCTGAAACATGCTCGCCATCCAGAATTCGTGGCAGAGCATAAATCTCGGCATCTCTGCCGACCAAACCCGACGCAGTGGTTGTAGCTGAGGCAATACCCAGCTTTTTCAGGTCTGGCCAAATCGCCCGATCATACACGCCACTGGGGTAACAGAAATGTTGCAGTGGCTGTCCTGTCAGAGGCTCCAGTCGAGCACGATTACCCTCTATCTCCTCTTCAACACAGAATTGTCCCGCTTTTGAGATTCGGTGACGGTGGGTATGCAGTTGAATATCCAGACCGCGCCGGGACATTTCCTGAACCTGTGAAGGGCTCGCAAGGTGAAACCACTTTTCTGAGCAGATCAGCTCCCGGTCAAAACCCAGTTGATCCGCTACCTGCCAGAGAAAGGCCTGCCGCTCTTCTTCACCGGGCAACTGTTCGATATGGCACTGCAGTGTTTTGGCAAGATCCGAACGCTGATCACTTTCTGCCAGGTCATAAACCTGACCACCGGGGATGCCGAGATCGGCAAGGCTTACTCTCGCCAAACCTGTCCTTGAGACCAGATAATGCAGCGCAACATTCACCACTGGCCACTGTTTTTCACTGTAGTAAGTGGTGACATACAGGGTTGCGGGGAATTGGTGCTTTTCCAGCTCGGGGAGCATATGCAGGTAGATGCCATACCAACCATCATCAATGGTCAGCACCACTGTATTAGCTGGTAGCGTGTTGCTTTCACGACGGGTCAATGCCTCAGTCAGGCTCAACACCGGATAGCCAAGCGCCCGGATTTTCTGCATCCTTGCAGCAAATTTATCGGCACTCATAAAAAGATAATTGCCATAATGACCCTGGCCGAGCCAGATTCCGTGATAGGCAAGTATTCGAAGATCACGAGCCGTTATCCAACGGCACAGGGCAAACAGCCCCGTATACTTCGCCAAATGAAATATCCAGTGTTTCATTTCTGACATTTACCCTGCACTCTGGCAGTATTAGCAGTCAAAGTGACTGTCGGCCGGATTACTGACAAAAACCCTTTTACAGGCAGAGGTGCCGTATAACTAATGCGCACTTTATCACCTACTGAAAGCTTACACTCGCGAGTGTTTGGCTTTCTATGGCTCTTTACAGGCTTCCCATGCACAAATTGACTAAAGTAACGTTGCCCCACTGTTTTGTTCTATCCCTGTTTACCGTGTTCTTGCTATATAGCACGTCAGTTTTTTCAGCGCCTGTCGGCCATGCTCCCTGGGTAGGCGATACCCTCAAAAACGCACCCTGTGAGGGTGGCATGGAAAATTTTGGCCCATTTGACTACTTGTTGCGCAACCAGTTACCCGGGCAGCTCAACATTGTGGAAAAACATCACTTTAATCCGGAGGTAGAGCAGCTGATCAAGGGACAAACCAGTGTCTCGCCTTTGGGGGATATCGGTTACACCCTGAGGGCCTGGCCAAACCATCACCGGGCCCTGTACAGCGCGATTCGTTACCGCATCAATACCTGGCCCGACGACCACCCAAGGCGCTACCCTCCGGCAGAGTGCTATCTACAGCGGGCCATTAAGTTCAGCCCCAATGATGCAACTACCCACATGTTGTACGGCATCCTCCTTCACCAGACCGGCCATCAGCAAAAAGCACTTGAGCTGTATGAAAAGGCCATTGAGCTTGACCCCCACAACCCACAGATTCAGTACAACCTGGCACTCTTGCTGGTGGATCTCAAAAAATATCCCGAAGCAAGAACTTATGCCACCAGTCTCTACAAAAGGGGTTTCCCGCTTCCCGGCCTCAGAGACAAACTGAAAGCGGCCGGACAGTGGTCGTCGGGCGACGATCAGTAAACCTCAAGCCGGGCTCCTGAACATTGCCAGCAAGCGCGTCATAAACCGCAATGGCGTCTGGTCCCAGGGGGTAAATCTCGGCAACTGCCAACGATCGCTAGACTCGCTGGCAACCCCCCACTGGGTAGACACCGCCCCCTCAAAACCGATGGATTTGACAAAATCGCGGTGTTCCAGCCGATAGTCGATCTCGGGCCGGCCATTGGGGTAGGCAAAATAGCGAATCGGTTTGCCTGTGAGTGTTTCCAGCGCATCTTTTGAAGCCTGAATTTCCTGCCGGGCATCGGCGAGTTTCAACATGGCCAGGATGGGATGGGTCCGGGTGTGAGCGCCAATTTCGATACCGGCATCTCTCAATTGCTTCACCTGGTCATTGGTCAGCATCATATTTTCCGGCAAGGGCCCCACCATCGACTGAATAACACGAATAGCCTCGGCACGCTTTTCCGGTGGCCAATGCTTGATTTCACGAATAATCTGACCCGCTGCCTGTCTGCGGTGATGGAAATCAGCCAGATCGTAAGTAGCCAGACCGAGCGAACGCAGATCAAACTCGCCACTCCCGGCAATTCGTAATGCCTCGACCACCGCATCGTTCCACATCAGGCCACCATTGAGGAAGCCCGTGGAAATAAATACGGTGGCGGGTATGCTCCAACGCTGCAATACCGGTAACGCATAGTCTGCGTTGTTGGCATACCCATCGTCGAAGGTCACGCAAACAGCCCTTTCCGGCAGATCATTGCTATCCAGTCTGGCAATGGCATCAGACAGCGAAAGCGGATTGAAGTAGCGGGCGAGCAGCTCCATATGCCAATCGAATGTCGCCACTGTCGGCTCGGAACTGCGCATGTAATCACGCTCAGGCAACACGCGGTGGTAGGTGAGAATACAAACCCGCTGTTTATTTTTTGTCTGCAGCACAAGGGGCAGTGTTCTGGCAACTGCGCTGTACAGCAGATGATTCATTTATTAATCCTCGGACATTTTCTCCAAGCCAAGGATTCTGACAGTGTGCGAGGCCGCTAACAACTGTCGGTATTTTTTACGTTTTTGGCCGAAACCACAGCGGGCAAAAAGTTTGTCAGAATGTTTTACATCCTCAGAACACCGGCCTGATTTAAGCGCTGATCAAGCCAGTCCGGTAAGGACAAAGAACATCTTATTTGGCGGAGTGTTCTTCAGGCTGTCGAATATAAGATAGACTTGCAGTCCGTTATAAAATTGCCTGCCAAACCCAGAGTTTATTCGACCTGATGACTATCACCACTCGCACAGCCATTGGATTCAGTATCACCGGCAGGTATCTGACGCTTTCCTTTCAGTTTGTCTCAACCATGATCCTGGCCCGTCTGCTGACGCCGGAAGAGATTGGCATTTTCAGTGCGGGCTTTGCCATCGTGGCGCTGGCCCAACTGTTTCGCGACTTTGGCCTGAATCAGTACATTATTCAGGAAAAAGAATTGAATGAGACGAAAATCAGAACAACCTTCACGCTAAACCTATTGATGTCCTGGGCGCTGGGGGCTTTGCTCTTTTTCGCGGCGGGCCTGATTGCCGACTTTTTCCAGGAACAAGGCATAGAAACGCTGATCAGGATTCTTTCCTTCAACTTTTTTATCATCCCCTTTGGCACTATCACCCTGGCATTGCTGCGCAAGAAAATGCGCTTTCATATCACTGCGGCTATTGGCCTAACCGCAACCCTGTTGGGCATCGGTGTCTCCCTGGCAACGGCCTACACCGGTTCCGGCTATCTCTGTCTCGCCTATGGCGCGATCACCGAGACCTCCAGCATTGTACTTCTGTCAGTTTTCTTTCGACCCCGGGATGTGAGTCTTACCCCCACCCTGGAAGGCGCCAAAAATATATTCAGGTTCGGCTCCATTGTCGGCGCGGGTAACATCATCAACCAGTTTGCCACCAGTATCACCGATGCCCTGATTGCCCGCATGCTCGGTCTCGCACAGCTGGGCTACTTTTCCCGGGCCTTTGGTACTTTTTCACTGTTCGATCATATCTTTGTCAGCAGCATCCGCGGGGTCATCCTGCCGCTTTTCTCCCGGGACAACATTCACACGGGCAAGCTGAGGGAGAGCTATCTCAAGGCTGTCACTTACTCCTATATTTTTGCCTGGCCCTTTTTTACCTTCCTTTTTCTCTACACGGAAGAAACCATAAGGGTGCTGTATGGCACGCAGTGGGATGCCGCCATTCCACTGGTAAAAATCCTCTGCCTGGCGGGTGTACTGCTGCCGTCATTCCTGTTTGCCGACAACCTGTTCATTGCCTATGGCAGACCGGGAATCACACTGAAGATCAAGGTCATTTCGAACGTTGCAAAAATCATAATGGTGGGCGGAGCCTGCTTTGTAGGACTGGAAGCAGTTTGCCTGGCGCTGGTGGGATTCTTTATTGTCAGGTTTATCGCCTGCCAGTTTTATGCAAACCAGGTATTTGGCATTGGGATGAAAGATGCCGCAAAACCTGCCGCCCAGGGTTTGATGCCATTGATTTTCACAATATCACCAACACTGGCTGTAAACTCCCTGATGCAGGAACATATCGAAAGCATTTATATTCAATTTGCTCTATTGATGGCAGCGGCATTTGTAGGGTGGATCGTTGGTCTCAAGCTTTCCAACCATGCCTTCTACAATGAAATAAACAGCTTTGCCGGAAAGGGCAGGATATGAGGATCAGAATCAACAGGCTGAACATCAAGTGCCTCATAAGGAGCCACTGTGTCTATTTATAACCAATTGCGGCTCAGAACCTACAAGGTACTGCCCCGACGATTTCATTGTTACTGTATCGGTGCCGCCAAGACAGGCACAACGTCGATTTCCTCCATGTTTAAGGCCCACTTTGATTCGGCCCACGAGCCAGCTATTTCAGAGACCAATCATCAAATCATCAACTATTTAAAAAATGAAATAACGGCTGAAGAGGTTCAATCCTTTATTGAAAAACGGGACAGAAAACTGAACCTTGAAATGGAATCTACCCATTCATTAATTTACATAGCAAAGGAAGTTGTCGGCCTGTTTCCCGACGCAAAATATTTAATTACCGTCAGGGAGCCATTGAGCTGGATCAAGTCCAGAATCAACTTCCACTTCAAAAAACATCCGCCTGAGTGGGAGGAATATCGCCAGTATTTCTGGATGGACAAAACCCGCGGGTATGATCCGGAAGAGGCCGTTCTCGAGACCAACCAGCTGGCTTCTCTCGATGCTTATCTGTCCCAATATAATGAACACTATCTGCTGGCAAAGCAGCATCTTCCGGAGGCTGCCAGCCTTTACATCAGAACAGACAACCTGTCTCGGGAATCTGGAGAAATTGCCCGGTTTTTAAACATCAATGCACGAGATATCAATACCTCACACGCCAACTCTGAACCAGAGAAAGCCTCTTTTATAGAGGGCATTGATGAGCACTATCTGACAAGAAAGGTATGGGGCCACTGCGAGGATCTAATCAGGGAGTATTTCCCTGAACGCGTTCCCTTTTATTTGGATGAAATACAATAAAGTCTGTTCATAACAACCAATCACATACAGCCTGAGGCAAGCAATTTATGAAGCTCTGTTACTACCATGACAACGAAGGTAATTTTGGAGACGATTTGAATGCCTGGTTATGGCCAAAATTACTGCCTGGCGTCATTCAGGGTATCGCCAAACATGGTGAAGAATACTACGAGGAAAACAATCGGGAAGCGGCCCTGCTGTACGGGATTGGCACCATACTCGACCAGAGAATTCCCCCGCTTCCAGTAAAATTTATTGCGGGCTCCGGGGTGGGTTATTTCTCTTCACCGGAGATTGATGAAAAGTACAACATCTATTTTGTCAGAGGCCCACAAACTGCCAAAAAGCTGGGTATTGATCCATCCAAAGCCCTGACTGATCCCGCTATCCTGTTAAGGAAATTTATACCCGAAGCCGAAAAAATTCACGAGGTGTCATTGATCATGCATTGCGACACCGCAAAAAGTGGCTATTGGAAGCATATCGCCAATGACCTGGGAATCCACCACATTGACCCAAGGACAAAAGACCCCCTCATCGTTATTAACGACCTGATTGCCTCAAAATACGTCATTACTGAATCGCTTCATGGTGCAATTATTGCTGATGCCTATGGCATACCCTGGCGCCCCATCAACACCATGCCCCACATCAACCAGTTCAAATGGCATGACTGGTGCCAATCAATCAATGTGGTCTATGAGCCGGCAAATCTGGTCTCGATTTTCGACGACAGGCGGTCCACCACCACCAAAACCCTGCTCAATAAAGGCAAGTCCTTTCTGGCCAGACAACAATTGAAGCGCCTGATCAAAGAGGAAAAATCCTTTAACAGCAACCCTGCGGTGATTCGTTCTCATACCAGCCAGATGCTGGAAAGGTTGGCCCAGCTGACGATTGATGCGAACAACCTTCAAGACAGGTTGAAATGATTGCCAATGACTATCCTTCTGCTCGATGGGGACACATTACCGGCTCTGGCGATTACCCGTTCGCTGGGTAGCCGGGGCATTCCGGTAGCCGTTGCCTCTCACCAGCAAAGCCCCATTGCTGGCTACTCCCGTTACGCCTCGAATGTGCTCGATTATCCGAATCCGCTACAAGCGCCCGATGACTTTGTTCGCTGGATAGAAGATCAGCTCGCCGGTCACCAGTACCAACTGGTGATCCCGGCCACGGAGCGAACCCTGGTACCCATAGCCCGGCACTTTCACAACAGCTCCCACTACAACAGGATTGCCGTACCGGAGCTGGATGCGCTGGAAACCGTGCTGGACAAGTCGCGGACGGCCCTGCTCGCCAGGCAGTGCAATGCACCCTTACCCGCCAGCTGGGATATTGCGAACATCGCAGAGCTTCGGGCTGCATTGCCGGAATTCAGCTATCCGATGGTGATCAAACCGGGCCGCTCCATTTCAGACAATTCGCTACGGAAGCCACTGTCGGTCCGCTACGCCCATTCAGAAGAAGAGCTGGTCAAAGTGGGCACGGAACTGCTCGAGCACGGCCATCTGGTGCTGCAGGCGTATTTTTCCGGAATCGGCAAGGGTATTGAGTTAATTGCCAACCGCGGCGAGATCGTTAGCGCCTTTCAGCATCAGCGCCTTCATGAAATGCCCCTTAGCGGGGGCGGCAGCAGTTATCGTAAAAGTGTCAATGTTGATCCGGTATTGCTCGAAGTCAGTGCCCGGCTGATCAAACAGCTGAACTGGCACGGTGTCGCCATGGTGGAATTCAAACAGAATCCGGAAAACGGTAAATTTATTCTGATTGAAATCAACGGTCGTTTCTGGGGTTCACTGCCTCTCGCCGTTGCCGCCGGGGCGGACTTTCCCTATCAGCTTTATCAGCTTTATACCGCCCAACCGATTGAAACAAAGCCCTACCGGACTGAGATCTACTGCCGAAAACTGTCCAGTGACCTTCGTTGGCTGGAAGCCGTGGCACGCAAAGATGCCGATCCCCGACTGGTGACTATCCCGGCACTGGGCGATGCCATGAAAGATTTGCTGAAGGCATTCTCCCCCAGACATTATTTCGATGCCCAGTCCTTGTCTGATCTTAAACCTGGTTTTGTAGACCTTTGGCAAATTGTTCGCAGCTACACCGACCGATTGAGCGGTGTTTACCGGGACAAACAGTTCCGCAACGGGATTATCAAGCGCAGTCGCTATTCATTGGTCAGTGATCGCCTGTCGACAGCCAGTCATATACTCTTTTTATGCTATGGCAATATCAATCGCAGTGCTGTGGCTCAGGCCCTGGCAGAAAAAAAGATCCCGGATACCGGGCAGTATTTCTTCAAATCAGCGGGATTTCACCCGCTGGGAAACCGACCGGCAGACCCGAGAATGGCCGCTATTGCCGCAGCGGAGGGAGTGCCTATGAACCACCTCCGTTCGTCGGTGCTCTCCACGGAATTAACCGAGTGGGCAGACATCATTTTTGTCATGGAGGCCGATCACGTCAAACAACTGGCTACCTTTTCACAAGCTGCCGCAGACAAGGCACTGCTGCTCGGCGGCCTGTTTGCTGATCAATCAGCCGCTGAAATTCCGGACCCCTACAACAAACCGCAACCGGTTTACCAGTCGGTCTACCGGACTATCGATCAGTGTATTTCATGCCTGTCAAAACTGGTTTGCTAAGGGAGGGATCACTATGAGCTGGCTCAGAGAATTCTGGCCATGGTTGCTGGGAGCATTTACCGTCTGCACCGTCCTGTTTATTCTCTACACGCTGTTTTTCTCGAACAGGCCCGCGGTCAGGCAATACACCTATAAAGAGACCCCCCAGGGAAAACTCACCCTGGAAATTCATCTACCCCGGGACTGGTCTGAAGATGACCGCAGACCCGCCGTGCTGTTCTTTTTTGGGGGTGGCTGGATAAGCGGCGGAATCGAGCATTTTAGCTGGCAGGCAGACTATCTGGCCCGACGGGGAATGGTTGCAGTCAGGGTTGACTATCGTGTGGACAGCTGCCACCACACGACCCCGGATAAAGCAGCGGAAGACGGGTTCGATGCACTTTTATGGTTGCACCAGCACGCGGCGCAACTGGGCATCAATCCTCAACAGATCGTCTCTTCCGGTGCCTCGGCGGGCGGCCATATCGCGGCCTGTCTGGCAATGTGTAACCACCCGGCGGGCATCGACATGACATCCATGCGTCCGGCCCTGTTGGTGCTATTCAACCCCGTGCTCAACCTAGTCAATCCCACGGCGGAAGAGGAATTCACCAGCCGGGAAATCGAACTGATCGGGATGATGCCCGAGCCATCGGTCGCCGCCCTGTCACCCAATCTGCATATCGACAGCGACACGCCACCCACCCTGTTGATGTTTGGTGACCGGGACGGGCTATTGGCACAGGGCAATTTTTTCGCAGAGAAGGCTTTATCAGAAGAAGTGCCCACCACCCTGTTAACCGCAGAGGGGCAGAAACATGGATTTTTTAACCGTGAACCCTGGCGCAGTGCTACCACCCTGGCAATGGATCATTTTTTGCTCGAACAGGGCTATCTTTCCGGCGCACCATTGATTGATGAAGCCGTGATTGATGACGCAGAGATGAAAAAAGCAGTGATGAAAAAGTGAGCGGACGACAGGTTTTTATCAATAACCTGTCATCTGCCCCAAAAACCACTAACGGTCTGTCTTTTCCAGATAACGGAAGAAATCGGAATCCGAACGAATCATCAAAGTGGCGTTATCACCGAGTGCCTTGTAGGTCTCCAGCGTACGTATAAACGCATAAAACTCCGGATCAGCACCAAAAGCTTCGCCGTAAATGCTGATCGCCTCGGCATCGGCATCCCCGCGAATTTCTTCTGCTTCCCTGGCCGCTTCAGAATTGATGCGACGCAGTTCTCTCTCCATTTCACCGGTGATTTCCAGACTGCGACCCTGCCCTTCGGCACGAAACCGCTCGGCAATGGCCTGACGCTCGGAAATCATGCGGTTCTCCACCTGGCGACGCACGGAATCAATGTAGTTAATACGCTTGATACGAACATCCTTGAGTTCAATACCCAGGTCAGACATCAGTCTTGAGGCACTTTTCAGTATCTCCGACTCCAGTTTTTCACGTCCCAGCTTGGGACGCTTGGTCAGGCTGACATCATCCCGATCCTGCTCTATCTCGTCGAGTTCATCCACGTCCACGTCCCAGTCTCCGGAGCGAACGATCTCCTCCAGTTCTGTGCCGGAAATGATGTCCCTCACCACGGAGTCAATGATATCGTCGAGGCGAGTGCGCCCTCCGCGTTCATCGCGAACACTGCGCAGAAACTGCAGGGGATCGATAATACGCCAGCGAGCGGTGGTATCCACCTGGATAAACTCACGGCCAAGGGTGGGAATCTGGGATACATCACCATCCCAGACCAGCAGGCGCCGGTCATAGCGACGCACCTCCTGGACAAAGGGTAACTTCCAGTGCAAACCCGGGGCACTGATCACATCCCCCTGGGGCTCGCCGAACTGGACGATAATGGCCTGCTCGGCTTCATCAACGACGAATGCCGATGAAAAGACAACGATAGCGGCCACAAGCACGACTAAAAGACTCGCCAATTTTTTCATTTGCTTGCTCCCTGGCGCGCATCACGCACATTCATCAATGGTAAGGGCCCTACCTGATCTTCCTGCACCATGAGCACCTGTCCAATATTCGGCAGTATTTCTGCCATGGTCTCCAGATAGAGACGGGTGCGGGTGACTTCGGGCACCATTTTGTACTCCACCAACATGGCGCGGAACCGGGCAGTTTCACCAAAGGCACGGTTAACTCGGGCGGTGGCATAACCCTGGGCCTCAGAAATCAGTCGCTGGGCTTCACCCTCGGCCCGGGGAATCTGCTGATTGGCCCGTTTGGTAGCTTCATTGATCATTCGCTCACGTTCCTGGCGAGCCTCATTGACCTCGTTAAACGCGGGCCGTACAGCCTTCGGGGGAACCACGTCCTGCAACTCAACGGTAATCACATGGATACCGGAGTCGTAGAGATCCATGATGCCCTGAATTTCATCGCGGGCACCCTGGGCAATTTCTACCCGACCCACGGTCAACACCTCTGAACCGAGTCGGTTACCCACTACCCGTCGCATCACGGACTCGGAAATATCCCGCAGCGTCAGGTCTGGTTCACGTAGCTGGTAGAGGTACTTGATGGGATCCTGGATGCGATATTGAACCACCCATTCCACATCAATCACATTCAGGTCGCCTGTGAGCATCAGGGACTCACTGGTGAAGTCACTGTCGGAGTAACTGGTCCGGTTGTCGACCTGACCAACACTCCGAAAGCCAAACTCCTGCTTCAGAACCCGGGCAGACGCCACACGCTGAACTCTGTCGATACCAAAAGGCAGTTTGAAGTGCAAACCGGGGTCCGTAATGTTCACTACGGCGCCAAAGCGTTTGACGACCGCCTGCTGTTCCGGCTGAACTGTGTAGAACGATGAAAATACTGCCCAGAGGACAATAAGCAGTACCGGCAGATAAACAATCGCGCTGCCCCCCTTGGGAAGCTTTTTGAGTAATTCAGCAAGGTCTTCGTGGAGATCGCGCTCCCGACCGGATGAATCCTGCCAAGGGTTCTTCTTCATAGATGATTCCTGGGGTTGGGTAATAATTCAGCAACACCCTAACAGCTGAAGCAGAGAGAGTGCTAATAAAAACTTTTTTGGCAGCTTCTCCGGAGAGGCAACGCTGAGGTGTCTGTATTAAACCGAGCAATGTTGAGACATTACTCAGCCGCCCCGCTGTCCAGCCAGCTGCCAATCAGATCGACTTCCGCTGGAGTCAGGTCTACCGGATGATCGGCGCCAAAATCAATATCGTCGTCGTATTGGTCATCGGTACGGCCATCGGTGCGCTCGTTCGCGGCTTTCCAGTACAGCAGGCTCTCGCGGGCATACATGTTGTTGACGTATTTGCTAATCATGGGCCGCTGTAAACCATACTTTCTGGTTTCGTTAGTGGAGCTGCTCATCTGCACTTTCAGGTTTTCTGGCAGGGCTTTCTGGGAAAAATCCCAAACCAGATTTTGATAATCGTATAGCGGCACATCCCCACCGACTACATGGCAGCTTGTGCACTTCGCCTCAAAGATCGGCTTGATGTCCTTGGTGTAGGTGGGCACCGGCATGGCTTGGGTCAGGTCAAATGCCGGGGCCGCAAATGCCATTGATTGTTCGTAGGGGCGGCCTTCTTTGGCATGCAGGTGACAACCCATACAGACGCGTTTCTCGCCCTGCCGCAATGACTGGGGCACCTGATCGCGCTTGATGATCCGGCCGTCAGAGTCCACCCCCGCCATTATGTAAGGCGTTTCACAGGGCAGCTCGGCTTTGAATGACTTGTCTGCCAACAGAGGCGCATCACCCAGCAGTTTTACCCGGTTGCCAATACTGTTGTCCCAGTTGCGGCTGCGGGTGGTGTTGGGAATGATCTCGTAAAACCGGATCGCCGCCAGCTCACTGTGGGGCACGGCCTCCATCAATGCCCCGTCATTATTAACCGTTTTGTACTGTTCATTGAACACGTAGCCCTTGTAGTTGAGCGCATCGGTTGACCCGGCATCAGAGCTGGCAATCTGGCAGGAGTCGTCGCCGGTGTTAACTAACCCAGGCGTTGGAATATCACGGGCCTGTACCACACGGGCACTGAACTCATGCCACTCCGGATGATCAACGATCAGGGCCAGATCATCGGGGGACTGGCTGGGTATCACGGTGGTTTTATACAGCCCCACATCACAGCCGATGTCGTCACCAATCTTATCCGGCGTACTGGGCACCCCAGTAGCGACCTGAGTGCAAAAACCCTTGCCTACGGACAACAGCAGTTGATTGTCTGGTGTGCCTTCTGGCCAGCCCACTTTACCCAGATACCGACCGCTGGCGTCTTTGCGGGAGGCGGCGTCCTCAGAGGTAGACCACACCGCTGCACTGTAATGGCCGCTCGGCACAAAGCCGGGGGCCGGGCCTTCAACACCGTGGCTTTCCGGCGGCCAACATATCACATCCCCCAAACCGAGGTTATTGGCTCGATAGTAGTTCACCGTGCAAATATCATCGTTGGCCCGCTGACCCAGAAAGTGCATGGCCTTCATGGTATTGCTGCGTGGGTTCGAGCCAGTTAATCGGCTTTTATGGGCGCCGAGCAGGGCTGTCATGTCCCCGCCACGGTAATCCATATCCATGATTGACCACATATTGCTGGTGGTACCGGGCCAGTTGACTCCACCGTTGGTGGAGCCATAGGCCAGATTGTGGCCGAGCCAGTGGGAGCTGTAGGCCACTCGACCGCTGTTCAACAGGTACGGGTGCAGGGCCGCCGTCACTTCATGGGGGGAAATGTCCACAACGTTCGAGCCATCCTCGTCAGCAACAAATAACCGGGGTTCGGGAGATTTTGACGTGCCAATACGATCCAGATACGGCGCATAAAAGCCGTTGCGGGTGGAGCCAAACAGCATCTTGCCGTTGGGCAACCATATCGGGGAGATGTCTTTATTGCCCTGATTGTGGGGCCATGCGGTCAGCGACTCAGCGGCGATGTCATAGATGTAAATGCGGGCGTCCGTGTTCGAGCCGTTAAGCTGCTGGGGCGGGTAGTTGCGATTCTCTGGCCACGGTGGTTTCAGCCCATCTGCCGAGTAGACAGAGAAGGCGATCTTTGAGCCGTCCAGTGAAGGCATGGCATCGAACGGCACACAGGGCCGCGCTTTGTCCATGCAGTCATAGATGATCTTCTCGGTGCCGTCCGTGCTTAATAGAACCAACTGCCCCGGCGCATTGAAGTTGTCAAACTGGCGGGCCACTTCCGGCAAAGTGTCCATGTAATCCCAGTTGTCGCTGGTGTAATCGCCGCTGCTCAGTGTGACGGTGTGCTCACCGTGGGTGCGAGGGACACGGGTGTAGACAATCACCTCGTCGCTTGGCGTGGGATCGACGACTACAGGCGGCTCAGGTTCGCCCTCAATACTTATAATCAGATCCTGGTATCCGGTGCCTGTTTGCAGAGCCAGCTCATCAATAGTTACAAGGCCGTCACTCCCGACCACAGTGGTTCCACTCAGGCCACCAAACACCCATGACACAGTATCTCCAGCAGCCATAGGGAAGCTCTTAACGTGCCGTGGAGTAACTGAAAATATGGCTCTGTCAGGCTGATCTGGCAACTCAGGGCCGAGATCGGTCATCGCTTCGTATTTCAGCGGGATAACGATTTGATCCGCACTATCCACAATGCCAGCGTGGTTCCACGTTACACCGCGATTGTGGTATCCGCGCAAGTCGCCATGGTGGTTTGATGAATTGTTAGTGATAACCGGCAGTATTTTATCAAGCGTGGCGTCCTGATTAGGGTCAGTCCAGAGCTGCATATTGAGTTTATAGCCGCTCTCGGTAATGCCATGACCACTCTGTAACCATGTCAAAGAGCAGCTAATTTTCCGGGTTTCGCATATCTCGATAAACTCAGTGTCAAAGCGACTGAAACTATCGTTAGCACCGCCGCGCCATGCAAAATGGATGTCTTGCACTTTGTCCCAGTGCAGGCGAATATCCGCAGCATCATACAGTTCCGGGCTGTCTACCTTTGCGCCCCAGCCGCCTTTGAGCTGATCTTCATGCTTTTTGGATGCCATCATCATGCCGATGATGTTGTCAGCAATAGCGATCTTGTCCTGATACTTGGGCATGATCAGTGCCTGGATAAAAGCGCCTGCCCCGCCCAGCGATTTGCCCAACAAATAAATGCCCTTCTCCATCGCAATGCGATCAGGATACTTGTCTAACACGTAATCAATCCCGGCAGCGATCTGATTGCCGTTGTAGTTGCCTACCTTCCCGGTTTTAAACCCGGAGTAGCCCCACCAACCAGTACCCTCCCCTGAAAACTGTTGCTCTGCTGGGTGAATCTCTACTGTGTCTTGGCGATAGGCAAAAGAGGATGAGCCAGTGACAAACGAACCACTGGGATTGCTTGGGTGCAAGTACATCCGCAACCGTGCATCAGAGAAATTTTCCTCTTTTGGAATCATGTAGCTGATCGGATGGGAAACGCCGTAAGGGGAATATTCTTCACTACCTGGCAGATCACATAGAAACCACCGGGCACCAGAATTACTGGTGTAGCTGGGTGCGTCAGGGCAGGTTATAGCCGTAAGTACAGGAGTCTCAGGTTCTGGTTCTAGTTCTGGCTGAATAGTGCAGCCATGCGAATCAACATCGTCAGCTGGGGGAGTTCCCGGGCATTGAATGAAATCCTTAGTCGGCGCAACAGCCGACTCCAGCGCTTCAGCCTCGCCAGGTTGCACACCACGTCTTATTCGTTTGTATTCTTCCCAGTCAACCTGAGCCAGTTTTGGCACGGGAAGATCCACATAGACTGGCATTGACACGGTTGGCATCCGCGCAGACGAAACAACAGTCGGGCTGTCGGCTTGAGTCTCGAGATTAACCAACAGGCATGGCAGCAAAAAAAGTAGCCATTGGACTGGGGCTTCTGAAAATACTTGGCGTTTCATAACGTGCGTCTACCCGGTTGGCATCCATACCCAGTATGTCCGTCTTGGACAAAGAACTGCTATGCCAGGTTCCGGTACACAGCAGACCTCAGTGGGGTTTACACAGTGCCCTGATAGTGAGCCACGCGCAATAAATACTCCATTTAAAGCTGGGCCTGGCAGCCAGCGCGATCCTCGCCACTGCCACAGAGGCCTGGAAGGAACCCCCCTGCTCCAGTTCCTGATACAGTAATTTGGAGTTTGAAGATAATGACAACGTGGCATAACGAACTGCGGGCGGCGTATGGCAACTGGCCAGCAAGTGCCAGTAAACCGAGTTTTCCAGCAAACGTCGATTGAGATCGCCTACACCTTTTGATGCAGATTCATGCCCATGGGTTACCGGCGCATTGTGCGCCGAGCAAACATCGGGACGAAACAGAATGCGCCCCGTTGCCGCATCACAGAGACGCACGAACAAATCCACATCCTCGGCATAGCGGGTCTCCTCCCAAAAGCCACCAATTTTTTCCAGCAGGGCTTTTCTGGCGATGGTGATATTGAGGTGCGCATAGTCGGGGAAACAGAGCATTTGCTCACGGGTTATCTGATAGATGGGCCAGTCGGCCAATTGCTGATCCTGCCGTATGCTGGCCTCGACACGCCTGAAGCTGGTTTTTGCGAAAACGGTGTCACCGTGCAGTATTTTCTGGTTGGCAAAGTGCAGGTCGGCATCGGTTTCCCGCAGGGCCGCCGCCGCGATAGAAAGCAGGTCTGGCTGACACCAGTAGTCGTCGTCATCACAAAAGGCGATATAGGTCCCTTTTGCGGCATCGATCCCGATGTTTCTCACCACCGATGGTCCAAGACGTCGACCTCCCTCGATATTGGCCTTCAACAGACGATAGCGCGGACCGAATGCCTCCATCATTTGCTGATAGGCGACAAGCACATCGCCATTGGAGCCATCGTCAACAACTAAAACCTCGTAGTCTGGAAACTCCTGCTCGGCAATGCCGTCAAGGCAGCGCCGCAGCCAATCGACCCGGTTGCGCGTCGGCACAATGACACTGATAAAGGGTTGCGTTGCTGACATAGGCTTAATCCGTTTCAAGAGGAATATCTGTCGATTATTGCGAGAACCAGCAATACCTCGGGTTAATTTGGTGGCATCCGTTGCTGGCCCCGCATTCTATTGGCAGGGGCTTTGGGCCGCTGGATGATATCGCTCGACTGGTCCACACCCACCACTTGCCGGCTGGCAAACTGGTAGTTCAACAGTACCGATATGGCGATGATGTGCCAGGGCAAATCAAAATACGATAGGCTCAGGAATGCACCCCCTGACATATAGGCAACCAGGCTCACCTGCAGCATGCGGGCCAGCAGATTTGAGTGCGGCGAGTCCGGGTCATTTTTGGTGCGTTTTATCACCTGGGTGAGATTTCGCCAGGTCAACCAAAGCACCACTAAAAAGAGGATGAGCCCCGGCCAGCCATGATCTGCCAGGACCGAAAAATAAATGCTGTGGGCAACAAATACCTGGTTGGGGTTCGGCGCATAAATGGCAAACATCTGCTTTGACCAGGCCGACAGCCCGGCCCCGGTAAGTCTGTCATTGGCCACATTGATGCTGTATTGCCAGGAGTTGATTCGGGACATGGCCGACTCATCCTCCTCATAGGTCTGTATGCTCCCCATGCGCTCGTGCCAACTTTGCGGCATAAAGGCAAAAATCAGCGAGGCGGCAACCACTATCAGAAAACCACTGAGTATTTTGGTTTTGCTCTTTAGCCAGAAGAAGAAGCCCACCGCTGCCATCGCCACCAAAGCGCCTCGCGACTGAGAGCCAAATACTGAAACCAGACTGAAAAACAGGGCGCAGCCCATACCGTAGCGAACCCATTTATGGGGCGTTATCCGATAGAGATACACCATTAACGGCATGACCATCAACACCGCAACGGCCAACGCATTGTTCTCTGAAATATAACTGGCCGGCGGCCCGAAAACATGGAAGGCGCCACCGGTCATAAGTGTGAAAATGCCGCCCTTGAAACTGAAGAAGCCTACGGAGAGGACGATCACCCAGATAAGCAGGTTGAGTTTTTTCTCATCGATTATCAGGATCAGGGTCAAAAACGTCATCACCTGAATTTTCAGTATATTGATATAGGATTCCATGGCCTGGTCGGGATAGACCGCATTAAAGGTCGCGATCGCCATCCAGACGATAAACATCAGCCATATCACGACTGTGGCATTTATCGGCAGGCGCTGCCTTTCCGTACTGAACAGAACTGAAACAAACAGGGTCAGCGCCACGATCATGGCAAACGGCATGTTGTAGGCAAAGCCCCAGGCCAACCGGTGTGGGTTCATGTAACTGAGCCAGCACCAGACCAGAATACCTATGTAGGCGTGGCGCAAAATGAATGGCAGGCTGCCAAACACCATAAGGGTAACCAGGATATCTCTCATAACGGTTGCGTGTTAGCTCCCCCGGACAGGCATCAACCTATCCGTCAATTGACTGTGGGCTGGTCAGGTGACTTTGCTGACCACATAACGGAATTTGCCTGATTTTTCCGGCTTGATCTCGTCACAGTATTCAAATTCAACCGTGACCGCCTGCCCCAGCCTTTTTTTAAATACGTCACTGATCGCCTGCTCATTGGCGATGACATAATCATCCCCGCGGACAATCTCTACCCGCGTCAGGTCGAGTGACTCCTGCGTGATTTTGAACGAGGCAATACCGGGCAGGTCGCGCAGGATATAAATCAGGGCGAGGCCGTGTAGCAGGGTTCCATCCTGAGCCATCAGGAAATCTGTCGAGCGCCCCTGAATTTCCTGCATCACCGGCAGTCCACGCCCACAACCACAGGGTGAGTCGCTGAGCACACCAACATCACCGGTACGATAGCGAACAAAGGGGAAGTCACGAGTGGCCATATGGGTCACGACAATTTCTCCAGACTCGCCCGGTGGCAATACCCGACCATCACCATCCACGATTTCGACAATAATGTCTTCGGCCGTAATGTGCATCTTACCTTCTGGACACTGGTGAGCGATAAACCCGGCATCTCGGCCACCATAGCCGTTGGCGACGGGACAACCAAACACCCGTTCAACTCTCTCGCGCTGGTGGTCATAAAGCCGCTCGGAGGTGACAAAGGCCACCCGGATACCGAGCCCCGAAAGATCGACCCCGCTGTCTTCGGCATGGCTGGCAATATGCGCCAGTGCCGAGGGGTAACCGAATAACATCGCCGGTTTGACCTTGCGGATAGTGGCCACAAAGTCATCCAGTTTGGTTTTTGACATTTCGAAGGCCGGCAACAGGCGGGTCCGGAACAACCTATCGCGCAACTGCCGCACCCGGTCCTGGGTACCCAACTCTATTGGCGACCCCCAGACCACAATCTCCGGGTCACCAATATCCACATTCCACCAGCGGGTAGCCCGCCATTTGGCAGCCACATCATGGCTAACACGCTCACTGCCAATGAAAAATATAAGCGGTTCTCCACTGGAACCACCGGTATTGAAGCGCGACAATCCCACCGCGCTTTCAGCCTTCATGTTCTCGCTGTTGGCGCGGATTTCAGGTTTTCCCATGAGGGGCAACTGCTGCAATCCACTGAGTGACGTTATTTGGTCCGGCTTGATCTCCAGCGCAGCAAACAGTTGCCGGTAATAGGGCACATGTCGGCCGATATCAACGAGAAATTCCCGCAGCCGCTGTAACTGCAGCTGCTCCAGTTCCGCCGGAGTCAGCCACTGGGTTCGCTCCATATCGCGACGAACACGCACCGTGTTGTGATGTTTCAGCCGCTCGTGCAGCGGAAACAAAACGCCCGAGACCAGTTGCGTATACCAACTCATTGCTCTGACCTCATAACCCTGACCTCATAGCCCTGACCTCAGCGATCGATAGAGTGTCAGCCACTGCTCTTTCACCACTGGCCATGCGTAGTGCCTGACGGCATCCAGTCCATTGTCAATCAACCTTTGCCGCGTGTCCCCCTCCCTATACAGGCGGATTATCTGCGCTGCCATGGCTTCTGCACCACCGGCAGGCACCATCAGGGCGGTTTTTTCCTGCGATACGATATAGGGAATACCGCCCACATCCGTCGTCACCACTGGCACACCACAGGCGAGCGCTTCCAGCACGGAGTTCGGCATATTGTCTACGGTGGTGGGATTCAGAACCAGGTCGGCGGACTGGTAAAAATCGACAATTTGCTGTGCATCCAGCCGACCGACAAACTGAACATGTTCCTGTAGACCCAGCTGGTCGGTCAGGGCGGTCAGTTCGGCCAGCTGCGGTCCGGAACCGGCAATGGCCAGTTCTATTGCCGGGATCTCCCTCCGCACGATAGCCAACGCCTTGATTGCTGTTGCAATGCCGTAAATGGCTTCGAGATTGCGGGTAATAATCACCCTGAACCCCTTTGTGGCGGGCGCATCATCGACCATGGCTGCCGGCCTGAACCTTTCCAGATTTATGATATTCGGGATCACAGTGGTCTTAACGCCGAACCCGGCAAACACCTCCTGGAGATAGCCGGAGGGTACAACAATTTGCGTGGCTCGGTTCAGGGTTGGCCTGATCCACCGAAAAGACTGCTCGAAATAACTGCCCGCTTCCCCCCCTCGGTAATTCACGATAACCGGGGTACTTTTCAACCATGCCAGCCAGACCACGGGCGTGGAAAACAGTTGCCATGACCAACCGGAATTGGCCATCAGGTGGATAACATCGACTTTGCCAGCCATTTTCCAGACGGCCACCAGATAGGGTACCAGACGGAACAGTGCGCGAACGCCCCTGAGTTTTTCCACTGACTGTGGACGGTAGGGCCGATTGGTCTGCACCAGGCAAACCTCTACGCCTTCTTCTCTGAACAACTTGACCAGCTGACTGGTCTGGGTGGCCATACCACCTGCCGGAGGGGGCAGAGGACCCACCACCCCCAGACGCAATGTTTTTCCTGGCTGAGCCGTCATCCTAAAAGATCGCCATAAACCTGCCGATATCGGCTGACGCTGTTGGCCCAGTTGCGCTCTTCCTCCACGTAACTGCGACCATTGCTGCGCATGGCAGGCCATCGTTGCCGGTCATCGAGCAATCCGATGACGGTGCGAGCCAATGATGTAGCACTGCCGGCGGTAAACAGGCAGCCATTTTCGCCTTCTCGAATAAGCTCCCGGTGGCCGCCTACATCCGAAGCGATCACCAACTTACCCTGAGCCATGGCTTCCAGTGGCTTCAAGGGCGTTACCAGATCTGTCAGTCGCATACTAAGCCGCGGGTAGACGAAGATGTCGACCAGGTTGTAATAATTCTGCACATCGGTATGGGGAACCCGGCCTGTCATGATCACCTCATCCTGCAACCCCATCTCATCAATCTTTGCCTTGATCAGTGACGTCTGTGGGCCGCCGCCTACCAGTAACAGACGCAAATTGGGACAGCTGGCAATCATTTCCGGCATCGCTTCAAGCAATAGCGGGATTCCCTCATAGGCATAAAATGAGCCGATAAACCCCAGCACCGTTTTATCTTCCAGACCCAGTGTCGCCAGCAATGCGGGATCGGCCTCGGCCTCCACACTGAAGTGCTCAATGTCCACCGCATTGGGGATGACGGTAACCTTCGACGGCTCTATGCCGCGACGGACAATATCGTCTCGCAGCCCCTGACAGATCGTGGTGACGGCATCGGCGCGACGAAAAACATGGCTTTCCATGCCATGGGTCAACCGGTAGCGAACACCCAACTCTCTGCTGGTACCGTGATCAACGGCGGCGTCCTCCCAGAAAGCGCGGCATTCATAAACCAGTGGCAGGCCAAACTTTTTATTCGCCTGCAATGCTGCCAGACCATTTAACGCCGGGGAGTGGGCATGGAGGATATCCGGCTTCTCCGTTTCGATGACCTCGGCAATACGTTTTGCCAACGTCTGTATCACCTGCCACTGGTTGAGTATCGGCAACCGTGACAGCAAACCGCTCTCGGCCGGGGTCCGGTAAAAACGAAGTCCGTCGACCTCCTCATACGGCACCGAGGAACCGGGATGCTTTAAACCGGTGACATGAACCGTGTCCCAGCCGAGCGCACGCTGTTGCCTGAGAATATTGCGGGTGCGGAAGGTATAACCACTTTGCAGGGGAATCGAGTGGTCGAGAATATGGAGGATACGCATGGCAATCTATAGCTCGAATTGATCGTGTTTGGTGGTGGCTTCAAACATCAGTAACGACCATAAAACAGCACTGTGGTCACGGCGACCGGAGAGGTGCTGGTCGACCAGCTCTTCCAGATAGGGCTGATTAAACAGTCCTGTTTTAGCCAGGTTTCCGCCGGTAATTGTACGCCGCAACCTGTCCCGGAGCGGCCCGCGAAACCATTTTGACAGCGGTACGCCAAAACCCATTTTGTCACGGTAAAGCACATCATCGGGCAAGTGCGGCTCAAGGGATTTTTTGAGAATGTATTTGCCTTCCTGTCCTTTCAGTTTGATATTGGAGGGCAGACCGGAAACCCACTCCATAAGCTTGTGGTCCAGCAGTGGAACCCTGACTTCCAGCGCATGGGCCATGCTGGCACGATCCACTTTGGTAAGAATATCCCCCACCAGATAGGTTTTCATGTCGAGGTACTGAATCAGCGACAGGGGGTCATCGGTGGGAGCGCGTGCGGCATGGTGATGAAAGGTATCCACCGCACGATAGCCCGCCAGCTGGCTTTTCATTTTCTCGCTGAACAGTTTTTCCCGTTGATCGTCCTTGGCCAGTGAAACCGAGTGAAAATACGCTTCGACGGAATTGCGCGCCAAAGACTGAAAAGTGCTCTTCGCACGAAACACCCTGGGCGCCCAGTCCGCTTTTGGATAAAGACGGCCCAATGTGCCAAACAGCGGTTTGCGCAGCCCAAGTGGCAGCCGCGATCGCAGCTTTTCCTCGTTCATGTGCCAACGATAGCGGCGATACCCGGCAAAGCCCTCGTCACCGCCATCACCGGACAGGGCCACGGTTACCTGCTGCTTGGCCAGCTGGCAAACCCGGTAGGTGGGGATCGCCGAACTGTCTGCGTAGGGTTCATCGTAGAGGTCGGCGAGAATATCCAGCAGGTCGAAATCGTCACTACTGACAGTGCGCTCGAAGTGATTGGTCTGATAGCGGGTGGCTACTTGCTGGGCAAATTCTGTCTCATTGAATTGCTTGACATCAAAACCGATGGCACAGGTGTTGACCGGCTTATCCTGCAATCCGGCCATCATTGCCACCACGGCACTGGAATCCACACCACCCGACAGAAACGCGCCCAGTGGCACCTCGGCTTCCATGCGCACCTCTACCGCTTCCCGCATCCGCACCAGCAGTTCTTCCTGCACCTCAGATTCCGAGCCTGCCTGCACCGGGGTAAAGGGGATATCCCAATATTCGTGAGCCTCCGGCACCGGTTCACCCCGGCGCAGCAGCAGGGTATGCCCGGGTGGAAGCTTGAAGACATCGCGATAAATGGTTTTTGGCTCGGGGATGTAGCCAAAGGCAAAGTAATCTTCTACCGCCTGCACATTCAGCGAACGCGGCAGGTCCGGGTGAGCTTTGAGCACCTTGAGTTCGGAGCCAAACACCAGTTGCCCGTCGGGCAGGATGGAATAGAACAGCGGCTTGATACCAAACCGATCCCGGGCGAGAAAAACCGATTCTGCCCGACGATCATAGACAGCAAAGGCAAACATGCCGCGAAAGTGGTCCACACAACGCTCTCCCCATTCCTGCCAGGCATAGAGGATAACCTCCGTGTCACAACGGGTACGAAAGTGGTAGCCCTTTTCCCTGAGCTGCTCGGACAAGGTGTGAAAATTGTAAATTTCGCCGTTAAAGACGACGCAGAGATTACCATCTTCACTGAACATGGGCTGTTGCCCGGAGGACAGATCGATGATCGACAGGCGGCGATGGGCCAGTGCAACACCCGGCTCAAGATGCTGGCCACCCTCATCGGGGCCGCGATGAAACTGAGTCTGGTTCATCGCACCAATCAAGTCACCATCAAAATCCCGATGGCCCGTTAAATCAAAAATTCCCGCAATACCACACATGCATTAATTGCCCTGAGTTCTGTTGCTATTCAATGGCGCACTATCCATACCCAGCAGGGTGTCGTAAACAGCCAGGTAATCCGCCACTGTCTTCTCCCAGTTAAACGTTGTCCTCACCAGAGCCAGCCCCTTTTCACCCATGGACTGCCGGAGGGCGGGATCGTCTATCAGCTCAGCCACAGCGTCTGCCATAGCCACTACATTATTTACCGGCACCAACCTGCCGTTAACGCCCTCTTCTATCAGCTCTACATTGCCCCCCACACTGGTGGCAATGACCGGCAAGCCAGAAGCCATCGCCTCCAACAGGGTATTGGAAATACCCTCTGCGAGGGATGGCAGGATGAAGATATCCATCAATTGCATCAATACCGGGACATCATTCCTGTCACCGGAAAACCACACCACATCGGAAATACCAAGCTGTTTTACCCGGTCAACCAGTTGCAGTTTGAGCGGGCCATCACCCACCAGAACCAACCGCAGTGTTCCCCGCAGTATCGGCCTCTTTGTGAACAGATAGCCAACCGCCTCAATAAGCAGCTGCTGGTTTTTTACCTTGGCGAGCCGCCCGACAGTACCGACCACAACGGCGTTCTCTGGCAACAATCCCGGAGGGGCCAGATCACCCAGCTGCGCATCGTCCTGTCGGGGTGAGAATTTTCCTGCATCGACACCATTGTAGATCTGCCGCAATTTTTTCTCGGGAATAGCTACCGTATGCTTCAACCATTGCAGCAGGTCCCGGCTAACCGCGATATAGCGGTGCACAAAAGGCTGCATTGCTTTGCGTAACAGATTATATTTTTTATTGGTGCCATCGAGGTCGTGAATATCTCGCCCGTGCTCACCGTGTACACGTTTGATACCGGGCATCAACAGCGTGACTAACTGCATCTCCAGACTGGCCAAATTGCGGGTATGAACAACGTCGGGCCGCAGGGTCCGAAGGGTTTTCCATAAATCCCAAAAAACACGGAAATTCTGACCAGCGGGTTTATGCAGCTGGATAACCTGCACACCCGGTAAAGTAATCCGCTTGGCAAAATCATCTGCATTTGTCAGACAAATAATCACATGCCGGTAACGGTCTGGCGGTGTCCGGTTAATGATGTTGATCAGGCCGTTTTCCAGACCGCCGGTGCCCAGGGCATAAATGATATGCGCCACAAGAGGAGTGGTTTTCACGGTTTTTTTGCCCCGGAAAATTCCTGGTCGAGTGATTTTTCCAGTTCCGGCAACATCGGATGGATGAACCTTTGCAGCATTTCTTCAGCAACGGCAATCTGTGCGCTCTCGCCCGGGAAATCTATCGGTGCCGCGAGGGTGATGATGGCGCCATCCCGCCTGTTTTCCAGCAACCGGGCGCTCAGTTCATAGAACTTGGCCACATAGTCATTGGCCGTGTATTGGTCGCCAATGCGATACCACCGCCAAACCAGCAGATTTTGACCGGGTCCTTTCACCACCGCGGATAAAACCCCGGTTGTTTTACCGTTGAGGTCCACGGATTCCCCTCCCATGGGAAACACTCGCCAGTCGCGAACATCGCGATTAAACAGGCGGTTCTGACCACTGATCAGTTCCGCACCCCGCTCCTGTCGCAGATACTGGGAAATGTCGAGCATGACAGCGGGCTGCCCGTCAGCGTCATTCTGGTTCTGATACACGTAAAACTGCTTTATATGACTATCGTTGCCCCGGTGCTGGGGATACCAGTCCCAGAACATACCAGCACTCAGGGTAAACTCGCCGAGGCGCTCTGGCGCAAACTCGGCGGCAGCCGACCTGGTCTCCCCGCCCTGATTCAATGTAAAGACCCAGGCGGGCCAGATAGCCGCGATTGCCAATGTGGCGAAAACCGCCGGAACAACAGCCGAGCCCGGGAAAAGTGCTCGTTCGTCAGAGTCGGTATCAGGCGTGCTGCCGGAGTGCGCGGGTAGCTGATCGGGATCGCTCCATTTTGCGCCAATCACAAATAAAATCAGCATAACAAGCCCGAAGAAAACCCAGCCATAAATCAGGTGGTCAACGCCCACCGCCAGCTCCATGCCGCTGAGATGGCCAATCATGACAATCATGTAGGCGCGCAGTCCGTTGGCAATGATCGGCACAATGGTCGCGACCAGGATAAACGCCAGTCTTTTTTTCATGCTTGAGTAGTTGATATAGGCAAACAGGCAGCCCAGGGTCACCGATGCAATCAGATAGCGAATGCCGCTGCAGGCCTCCACGACTGACCAGTTCCCAGAGGGCAGCGCGATAAACATGCCCTCGCGATAAACGGGGATTCCGCTAAGTTTTACCAAAGCAACGGTTACCGTTGCAGTGTATTCCATCAGCGGAGGAACCAGCTCCTCCCCCATGGGTACTGCAAAAAATAGAAACGCCAGCGGAAAAATCAGTGCTTTGGAGATATCTGTCCCCATAACCGTCAAAAACGCGGCGACGACCATGGTGATCAGCGCGAACTGCTGAACAACCTGAACATCCACCAGATTACCCAGCATCCAGAGAAATCCGCCGGCAGCCAGGGGAATCAGCGCTAAAAATTGGGGGGTGGGCCGCAGGTTCTGCAGAAAAGCCCTGCGCCGCCAGATCAGCCAGGTGACAATAGGCAGGATCAGAAAACCGTGGGTATAGGTTTCAGCCCGGTACCAGGTGGACACCATCGACCATGTGGTTTCATAAAAAAGCCCAAAAAATACTGCCAGCAGACCAACAAAAAAAACGGGGACAAACAGTTGCTCACAGAGGGCGAGCGGCGATTGCGGGGCATTGCCCAATGACGGTTCAGACTTCATGGTCCGTACCTCCACTCACCGAACCTCTGCCGTATTCCAGCCAGCTGGTGACGTTGGGCAGGTTGTCGTCCCAACTGAAATCACGGGTGACTTTTTCGCGGGCCGTCTTGCCGATTGAGGAAAACTGACCGGCCAGGACCTGCTCCACCAATGCCCCCAAGGCCGCTTCATCATCAGCCACCAATACGTCCTGACCATGTTCGGCTGCGATGCCCTCCAATGCCTGCGGGGTGACAATGACCGGCTTGGCCATGGCCATAGCTTCCAGCACCTTGTTCTGTATTCCCCTGGCAACTCTCATCGGTGCGACTGCAGCCGCGGCAAATTTCAGATAGGGGCGGACGTCCAGTACCCGACCGGTGACACAAACCCCGGAGATTTTCTCCAGAGACTGAACGGTTTCGGTAGGATTGCTGCCGACGATATACAACTTCAGACTGCTATCAACTTTTTTGAGACTCGGGAACACTTGCTCGGCAAACCAGCAGACTGCATCCTCGTTGGGCCAATAATCCATCGCACCGGTAAAAACCAGGACTTTGTCCTGAGGACTGTATGGCGTCACCAGATCAGTGTCCGGCGAAAAGTAATCCACGTTCACGCCATTATTGTAAAAGCCGGTTTTACTGGCCACTTCGGGGGCGAGCCTCTGGAACATGCCCGCTTCGGCAGAAGAGACAAACAGACTGGCATCAAAATCAGCCGCCACATGACGCTCGTAAGCCAGTAACCGCTTTGCCTCCCGGCGATAAATCCAGCTCATTGGCCAGCGCTTTCTCGCCGAATACTGTCGCCACTTATCGGAATCAATGTCCACGAAATCAATCAGCTTCCGCTCAATGGGCAGCTCTGTGCCGGAAACATATTGCGCCATGGCGGCGGAGTAAATGACGGCTCGCTGAATACCCTGTTCAGTGGTGACACTGCGAGTCCAGCGGGCCAGCGCGGCACTGAAAAAATAAGGCAGGGTCAACGGTTCACCGGTTATCAGTCCAAACAGACTTTTCAGCCGGGCCCTGCGCTGATTCAGCCTGACAAAGCAACAATCCTCACAATATTCCCGAACCTGCTCCCGATATTGCCAGTCTTCGGCATCATCGATAAAAGCGCCAAGGTACACACGATAATGCTCGCTCAAATATTTGAGCAAGTGAAACGAGCGAATCTTGTCGCCTTTGTTGGGGGGGAAAGGGATCCGGTGAGATAGAAATAACAATGCTGGCTTCATGCTAGACAAATTCCTAACCCAGGTTTTTTGCCAGTAGTGGCCCAACGGTATTGGCCAGAGGCAATGGCAGTTTTTTCCATGCCCTGATGAAGTACTGATACTTTGGGTTGAGGGGATTTATATCCGGAACACTGTCCGCCCCAACCAGGTAATATTCATAATACAGCTGCTCAGGGGTAAATCCCCAGTGCTGCTTGAAGCGGTAGGGACCCGTGCCCTCTTTGCTGCGACCAAAATCAAACACCTGTATACCCTGCTCAGCTGAACGACGCATCAACTCCCAATACATGAAATCGTTGACGCCCTTGATTTCCCTCGCCTCGGCAATACTACCCCCATAGTAGGGCAGCACTTCATCTCTGAAGTAAAAACTTACTACACCCGCCACATCGCGCCCTTCATGGGTAATCATCAGGGTGTCGACGTCATCGCCAAATACTTCCCGGAGAAGCGAAAAGTAGTTTTTGGAGAAAACCGGTGTGCCGAGATTTCTGACGCTTTCTGCGTAAATTCGATAAATTCGCTCCCAGTCCTGTCCCGGCTCACTCACCAGGCCATTCTTGATTCCCTTGCGAATCATGGTCCGCTGCTTGCTGGGGATCGCCTGCATGTTGACCTCGGGATCCCGATCAATGGAGCGGCGAAAGGTCGCATAAATACTCTTTGTCGGCCAGTTTTCGGCAGAACGGTGCTGGTTCCGCAACTCCAGCGCATCCACATGAAGTGCCTGGGCGAGATCGCAGGCGGCAGTTCTCAGTGCTGCGGCAACTTCGTCGGTGTCGGCAACGATACCGCCGTAGACACAAAATGGCGTAGATACCAGATTGTTGCCAAACAGCAGGCTTTTATTGTGTGCCAGCGGCAGTATGCCGACTATTTCTCCCTCGCGCTCGGCATAGAGAAAATAGGGCTGGTGGCCGAAGGCTCGCTGCAGAACCGTTTTCCAGCCGGCCCTGTGAAAGAATGTTGCCGCTGGCGTTTTTAAAACATATTCGTCCCATTGGGATAAATCTGCGTCAGACAGCTGATGAATCGCAAGCGCCATGCAAACCCCACTGATCATTGCCGGTTTGTTTTTGTTGGAAGCCTTTCAGGAACACCTCATCAACTCGCCCCCACAAAAAGTCATCGGCAAGCTGCTCCAGTCGATGATGGACTTTATGCAAATTCAAATAGTGCCGGAACCTGGCTTTACTGCTGGCGTTTGGCACACGCGGCTGCTCCGGGTCAATTTCCCAGGGGTGAAAGTAGAAAATACAGGGTTGATGCTCTTTCCGGTTCACGCGATTGATCGCCCACCGGGTGAAACTGTAGGGAAATAAACGAAACCAGCCACCGCCACCACAGTTAATGTTGCGCCCAGCCACCGGAATAGTGGTAATAGGAATCTCCAACAACCTGTTACTGGCCGCCGGAAAAGCAAACCGGGGGGCTCCCGGTATGCCGTAATGGTCATGTCTGATGGGTACGATACTGGAACTGTACTGATAGCCAGCGTCGGCGAGACAATCCAGTGCCCAGAGATTTTCCTTGCGGATGGAATAGCTGGCGGCACGGTAGCCGACCACGGGCTGGCCCGAGATATCTTCAAGCAACTGGCGTGTTCGAGTAATGTCCTGGGTAAAGGTTTGCTGGTTTTGGTGGGTCACCCGAATATGTTCCCAGCCGTGGCTGGCAAGCTCGTGCCCCTGGTCGACAATCTCCCTGACCATAGCGGGGTAACGCTCAGCCACACAACCCAGTGTGAAGAAGGTTGCCTTGATGCTCTTTCGCTCAAACAGGGCCAGGATTCGCTCCATATTGGCCTCTATGCGACAGGGCATCTCATGCCATTGTTGTTTATTAATACAACCCTCGAAGGCGGAGACGTGGTAGTAATCCTCCACATCGACCGACATGGCATTGCGGATAGGGCTTGTGTGATTCACTACCGGCTCCCGTTGGACCAGAGAGCAATTGTCTCCACGATTCTCTCTGCCGCCTGGCCATCCCAAAGCTCGGGGATACAACCTGATTTTCCACCGGTACGGAGAATATCTGCGACACAGGCATGGATTGCCTGAGGATCTGTACCGACAATGGTATTGGTCCCCTGCTCTACTGTAATGGGCCTCTCGGTATTTTCACGAAGGGTGACACAGGGAACGCCCAGCGCTGTCGTTTCCTCCTGAATTCCTCCGGAATCGGTGAGCACCAGGCGAGCGTCTTTCATCATGCCCAGCATCTCGAGATAGCCTAACGGGCCTGTCATGTGTAGTGCCGAGGAGGCAATCATTGGCTCCAGTCCGGCATCGATGATGCGTTGTCGGGTCCGGGGGTGGACGGGAAAGACCAGCGGGATGTCCCGGCTGATGTCTGCCAACACGCTGAGCAGACTCTGCAGGACCTCGGGGTGATCCACATTGGCAGGACGGTGCAATGTCACCAGGCCATAACCTTTGGTGAGATCTACCCTTGTGCCATTTTTTTTCAACCCGGAAGTGGTCGCCATTGCCGGTATCGCCTGTGCCAGGTTATAACGCAGCGTGTCGATCATCACATTTCCGGCAAAATGAATACAATCCGGATTAATACCCTCGCGCAGAAGGTTGTCCGCGGCCGATTTTTCCGTGGTAAACAGCAATTCCGAAATCTGGTCCGTCAATACCCGGTTGATCTCCTCGGGCATGGTGCGATCTCCACTGCGCAGCCCTGCTTCCACATGAATCACCGGAATACCCTTTTTGACGGCGACCAGCGCACAGGCAATGGTGGAATTCACATCGCCCACCACCAGTACTGCATGGGGCCGCTGCTCATCAAGGACCGGCTCAAAACGTTTCATGATGTCTGCCGTTTGTGTGGCATGGGTGC